>Ga0163151_10003824_pt1 | contig 21099 bp, 19 predicted proteins | sample OliLakLV19MP5IB2_FD_145596 | JGI IMG/M metagenome (GOLD analysis project Ga0163151, IMG submission 145596) | Freshwater microbial mat bacterial communities from Lake Vanda, McMurdo Dry Valleys, Antarctica - Oligotrophic Lake LV.19.MP5.IB-2 | ecosystem: Environmental > Aquatic > Freshwater >... | reverse complement strand
GCTACGCAATATTGCTCGACCACATGAACAATCTGCCATCGAATGTGCCTGAGTATTTGAATGGATTTCTGCAGATTTGCATGGCTAAAGATCGCACGGCTCGATTCGCTTCAGCCAAGGACGCGGAAAACGCTCTGGTCGAGATTGGGAACACCGCGACAATCGACGTCCGAGTGCCTCACGAAAAACGCCCGCGAACTGCCTCGACAGCGCTGTCCAAGGGCGGGCGTACTAGGATTGTCTTGGCGCTTGCAAGTCTTTGTGTGTTGTCTGTAGTTGGCATGTTCTTGGCTCTTAGTCAGAGGCGGGATGATAATACGTCGACGACTTTTGAATTTAATGCCGGTCATAACGAGCAACTTCACAACGCGCAAGTCCTAAGCGAGCAAGCTAAATTTGAGAAATTCGTCGGAGATTTGAAGGGACTTTGCCTGGGAGCCGAAGACCAGGCAGCTAAGGGGCGAGTCACCGCTGCTCTTGCTATTTGCCAAAAGGCATTGACCGAAGTGGAGAATCGCGACAACAAAGACATTTTGCTCTTCTACCCGCTACTAACTCGGGCAAGAATTGCATCCAACTTTTGTGACGATAGAGTTCAGTTAACTGAAGCACTAGATGATACAAAACGGATTATCGAGATGCCTGGCTCTTTGGCTCTCAATAGTGAGCGGAAGGCAAGGGCTCACATGGTAAAAGCGCGGTTGTTGTCGAGGCTAGGGGATGACCGCCAGGCCGGCCAAGCGTATGAGCGCGCAATAGAACTGGTAGGCGGTATCCACGTAACAAAACCCGAATGGGCAGATAGTCTGATGGATTACAGCAACTGGTTGAAAACGCGCCAAAACAATCGGCGCCGAATCGCAATTTTGATAATGGCATCGGACCTCTATCGTTTGAAACAACATGTTGTTGGTGAAACGAGTGCGTATGAAGGTCTGATTAGTTGTGATCTGTCGCAGGAGCCAAATTCTGTACTGCTACTTGCCACGCGCATGCAATCTGACGCAAGCAGTCGGGCTGGGGCTGAACAGCTAAAATTGTGGCAGCAATCCGTTTATTTACTCCATTCTGCCAAGCTGATCGACGAATGGCGAAAAGCTGCACTAACTACAATTGAAATTTCGAAAAGAATGGAGTCTCCTCCTGCAGTAATAGGCTGGCATATGAGGCACTTATTGCTGACAAGCGACTTTGGTAATGACGGTGAACGGTGGATGTGGGCAAATGATGCATATAACGAAACCAAGCCTTCCAAAGACGTTGCGCCTGTCCATTTTGCACGAGCCGCTTTTGACTTGGCCAGATTAGAAAGAAACAAAAAGGACAGAGTTCAGGCTTTGTCCCACTTTCGAGAAGCGGCAACCGCTGCCGATTTTGCTCAACAACTTTGGTTCAGGGAGAGTACCAGGAAAAAGGACGGTGATCTTCAACGTTGTGTTGATATTTCCGCGAGGGCTAAAATCTACATTGTGGAGCTTGGGAAGGATGGCGGGCAACAGCCAACGGATCTGGCTGAGGCGGAAAGAAGTATAGCTCTGATTCTTGTTACTGAAGCACGAAAGAGGTTGGAAAAGCGTCTGCACTCAGTTCGTCCATAAAACGTATGTCAATTGCCGTTGACCACATCGTGCAACACTTGTGTATCTCTCATGTGAGACAATAATGCTTCTCCTCGGAAGGAAATCATGAAGAACCTGAAAGAAGTCATCCCAGACGCCGCCGCTCTTCTTAAGATGGATCTGGAGAAATTAGGTCACGCAGTTCTGCATTGCGTGCACAGCTCACCCGATCCAGTTAAACGAAAGGGATTGGCTAAGAAAATGGCTGAACCTTACCACTCGGACGTGCAGCATGAAGTCAGCCATGCGATCGAAGAGGCTCTTGGCTGGCTCGCCTCGCAATGCCTACTGGGAGCAAGCCCCTACGAAGAAGATTTGATGTTTGTGACAAGGCGCGGACAGGACGAGCTGAAAAACGGTGAGCACCCATGGGGACCGGCGGACGTTGTTTAGGGGTTGTAAGCGCTCCATTCAAGACCAATGGATGTTCTGTAATTTCTAACGCTCTGTGCGAGTCCTAAATGGCGAAGTTGTTGCTGATCGAAGATGATGCTGAAATGGCGTTGCAGCTCCGCAAGTGGTTGGAAGCTGATCTGCATGTGGTTGAGCATGCCGAGACCGGTAAAGAAGCGCTGTTTCGCTTGAGCACATACGAATACGATCTAGCGATTGTTGATTGGAATCTACCGGATATGCAGGGGATTGATATCTGCAAGCACGTGCGGTGTGAAAAACTGCATATGCCGCTGCTGATGCTGACTTCGCGTGGTGATGTCGAAGACAAGATCGTCGGACTTGATGGTGGTGCCACCGATTATTTGGTGAAGCCGCCTGATCTGTTGGAGCTTTCTGCACGAATCAGATCCCTATTGCGCAGGCAAGATCCAACGATAGCCGAGGTCTTCAATGTAGGCAATTTGCAAATCAATGAATCTGCTAGAACAGTTTTCGTAGACCAAAAATTGATCAAAATCCCGCCGATTGAATTTGATTTGTTGTTGCTTTTTGCAAAAAATATTGGCAAGCCGCTCAGCCGTGCTTCCCTTGTAGCTGCGATTTGGCCTCAGCCTGACGTCGAGGATAATAACAACCTGAAGGTTCGGCTGATGAATTTGCGAAAAAAACTAGCCGCCAGCGGTAGTGATCAAACAGTCGATTATGACGCGGCAGCCGGTTATAGCCTGCGCGTCACTCGCGCGGCCTCTGACGCTTAATTATGTCCAGCAGTTTGTCGAGTGCTTGTTGGACGTTGGCTGCGGAGTGATCTCGTTCGGCTGATCCATTGCTTGCCGATGCCGAAGAGGTTTCATTCGGGCTGGTATCACGTCCCCTGGCGGGAGAAGAACCTGGTTGAGCAGGTGCATTATCCCTTGCTCTTGCTGGAGTTTGCTGATCGCGCCCTTGAATACCCGGCCTTGGTTGGGTTCCATTTGAGCGGTTTGGAGTCTGTTCTATCGGAGGTGTCGATGATCGATTATCACCTTCAGGAGAAGCCGGGCGATTCTCTCCAGGTTGTCTGCTTGCGTTGCCTGCCGTTTTTGTCTGGGCAATATCCGAGGTCGTAGGTGCATTCTGTTCCATTCCAGGCACCGGTCTCCCATTAGCCATCGCAGGATGTAGTGGGTCCATAACGCTCCTTGCCGTGCGCGGCTTATCGTTTCCAATCGAAATTGGTTGTTCTGCTGTTTCGCTCTGTGAGGGGTTGGGATGAACCGCGCCATCTGAAGTGTGTATTACATCAGGCCCTGATGACGGTGAGGTCTCGACTCCACCCGTATTCTGATCGCCACCGCCTCCGCCGCCTTTGGCACCGCCGCCGCCAGGTCCGTTACCGGGAGCCGGGACAAGCTCCTTATGTCCATTGTCGCCACTCTCAGACGGCCCATTTGGGGCATCGTGGGCAGCATTTGAGACGTTGAATCCCTGCAGTATGTTGCTCACATCCGGTGAGGCTATGCTATTGGACGCGGTGAGACTGTCCATTTGTTTCAACCGGTTGGCATAGTCAGCGTCGGCGGAAGTTGGAGCAAATGTCCGAGCTTCCACCGTGGTGGGTTGAGTAGCTACCTCTTGGGTATTTTCCAATTCCATGCAAGAAACCTCCTGATCGGACTGATTACCACAGAATAGTTGGACCGCAGTAAAGTTATTGTGAACAGCCAGGGGCAAGGTTATAAGCAATTTGAGTGGCCGCCGCGCACGGAGCAGGCAAGATGCCTGCGCTCCCGGGACAGGCATCTTGCCTGCGCTGCTGGACCAAATGTGGGGCGTGCGCCATGCGCCGCCTGTGCACGGAGAGGTTACTTAAGCTCGATCATCTAATGGCTCATAGAAGTTGAACATTCGGAGTTAGCTCAATTTTCCCGGTTTTGGGATTGACGGCATGGTGGGAGCCTCTTGTAGTCCAGGCGTCGCGATCAAATGGCCGATAGTCGAGTGTTTGGGTGTCAGGAGTTAGGCCTATCTTGCCAGTGTTTCGATCGACGGCATGGTGAGAACCATTGCCACTCGGTGCGTCGCGATCATTGCGATATTCGAGCGTTTGAAAATCAGAAACCAAGTCAATTTTTCCGGTTTTCGGATTGACGGCAAAATGGAAGCCGTTTTTATCCCCGCTGTCACGACCAGTTCGACGATCGCTGTGTCGATTGAACTGACCGAGTGTTTCCCTTAACAGACTCGCCAGATCGCTGGTGTCTGCTACCTCAGGCACTGATGTCTGTGGTCTATCGCTTTCACCGACCGTATTGCGTCCACCAGCATCTTTCCCTTGAGCTCCACCTCCACCAGGTACGTTAGCAGGAACTGGCAAAAGATCTCGGTGTCCATTGTCGCCACTCTCCGATGGTCCATTCGGGGCGTCGTGGTCAGGATTCGAGAGGTTAAATCCCATCAGGATACTGCTAACATCAGGTGAGGCCGTGCTGCTGGATGCAAGGAGACTGTCCATTTGTTTCAACCGGTCGGCGTAATCAGTGTCGGCGGAACTTGGAGCAAATGTCCGAGCTTCCACTGTGGTGGGTTGAGTGGCTACCTCTGGGCTATTCTCCAATTCCATTCAAGAAACCTCCGAATCGGACATGATTGCCGCAGAATATTCGGGTTGCGGTAAAGTTTTTGTGAACTGCACCGGGTATAAGGCCATAAGCAATTTGGAGGCGCCGCCACAGATGGCGTTCGCTGAGGGCGATTTACTTGATGGTCGATACGAGTTTTTACGCTCGCTAGGTCAAGGTGGCTTTGCCGAAGTCTTCTTGGCCCAGGATATTGTTCTCGGCAGGCAAGTTGCGATCAAGTTTCCGCATTTCGTCGTCAATAAAGATGCGGAAGGACATGCACGGTTTCAAAGGGAAGCAACCATCTTGGGGCAATTACGCCACAAGAATGTAGTGTCGGTCTATGCTCACGGGCGTGCTGATGATGGGACACCGTATCTGGTGATGGAGTATGTGGATGGACGACCTTTGTCCAGACTCATTGAAGAAGGTGCGCTCACCTACGATCTGCTAAACAGTATTGTCAGCCAGGTCTGCGACGGCCTTGAGCATGCGTCACAGTTTGGCGTGGTGCACCGTGATTTAAGTCCTTCGAATATATGTGTTTGCTTTGGCACCATCGGGATAGAAGCTAAAGTTATTGATTTCGGTTTATCCCGAGTATTCGGTTTCGAGTCTTCAGCTGGGAAACTTACACAAGAGATGGTTGCGGTCGGCTGCCCACCTTACATGAGCCCAGAGCTTGCTCGTGGTGAAGATGTAGATGTGCGCTCCGATATTTACTCTCTGGGCTGCGTTCTGTACGAATGTGTTAGTTCAAATAGGGCCTTTGAAAGTCTATCGCCAGCCCGATTACTTGAGATGCATCAGTTGGAAATGCCAAATCCGCCGGAGCTATTGCCACCATTTAAATCCCATACAGATTTGTCGCCGCTGATACTAAAATGTTTGCAAAAAGATCGGCAAGAACGGTATCAATCTCCAATCGAAGTGAAAGCCGCACTGACGGCTCCGAAGAAATCTGTCAAGTCAGTTAACGTTTGGTCAGCCCGAATAGTAACTCAAAAATCAATTTATGGAATGAAGCGTGCTGCGATGCTGACATTGTGCATCCTTTTCTTAGGTGCGGCAATGTTTGCTGGATTAAACGATCAGTTCTCGCTCTCCGCGCGCAGTCAGATGTATCAACATTCTGTTGCGGCAGATTTGGCCCTTAGGCAACAGAATTTTTCACGCGCGCTTCACGAGCAAGTTGAGGCTGCCAGTTTCGCGCACGCAGCCCATGACATTGGAAAGACACGAGAACACCTATCAAACGCACTCGACGTGTATACGAAGCATCCAAAGATTGTTGTAGCCCCGGAAGATATTAGATCGTTATCGATTTTGGGCGATGATGTTTCCCGGTCCGTGTCTTATTTCAACGAAGATGTAATTACACAAAGTTTGTTATTAGAAATGGCTGTAACGACCAATAACCCTGGCGAAGTCGACTTGCCATTGATGTCTTTGAAAAAGCTCTTGAACAAGTATAAAATCCCTAATGATGGAGCATTGGACCGGTTGTATTCAGCATTGTTTATGTACCTGAGCAGACCGGGTGTCCAGCCGTCTAAGTATGCCAAAACCTTTGCAGAAGCGTCGTTCGTTTTGGTTTACGGAAATGAAGTAGAAAAGTCCGCGCAGTTGGCGGTGCTTTTTTGCGAGAAGTCTGTTGGCGGAAGAAACGAGAGTCAGCTGGCGCGCCTCTGCGGGCATCCTCTGGGGAAAGCAGCACTAATCAAGGATGCATCGTTGCTGCGCCGGTTGGTGGTGCAGCAGGCCGCAACGTTGAGTAGATCGGATATGTCGCCTCTGGACCGGGGAGTGTCGTACTTACTTCTTTGTATCGGGACGCTCCAGCTTGGCGATGAAAAGTCTTGTTCAATCTACACGGAGAAAGCCTTGAAGGAGTTGGACTTCTCTATCGATAACGGCTTGCAGAAGGCCGATAAGGTCCATGAAAACATGGAGTTGTATTGGACGGCGCTGTCCGCTGCTAGAAATCAACCTGCACTTGTAAGTGCCGTGGTGCAGGTTATACTAAATCATAGAGGAGCATCGATCGGTGATGGTGCTCTCCGCGCGAAATTTGTTGCTCTGGAGAAAAGGGTTGCTGGCAATGACTTTTGAGCAGAGGACTGCTGCTAACACACAGACTCATCCGTCAATTCCAGTACGGGGTAGGTAGGTGCGAAGCATAATCAATTCGCAGGAATTAATGCGCAGTTGGTATCTGGCAAGACTGCGGCGCCTTGCACTTTCCGAGCAACAGAGTATTCAGCTTACTCCCGCCACTCTTGTAACTGCAGACAGAGAAGCTGTTCAAACCTACCTTGAACAGCTCAGAGAAGGACAATCCGTCAGCAAAGTGGCTGTTGGCAGGGTGCCCGATCAGCATAGTGTGCCGATATACTTAGGCGTTGCAACCGCGGTTGCTGGGGTGCTGCTAATTGTATTGCCTTCTTCAGGACAGTTGGCTCTAGGAGTGGTGCTTCTGATTTGCGCATTTGTCGTGATGTCAGTCGTGGTGCGCAATCTCAAAAGACTTAACCGAACGTTGCTGGCGACATTGCAGAAAGCGGTATTGCTATGTAATCCAAAGCACGATGAGAATGTGTCGTTGAGCCAGCTGCCAGGCGAGTTTATGGACTCTGTCCATGAACTCGTTGAACGCGAGCGGTTGATTGCAGACTTTGCGCCTGAGGTCATTTGTCTTGTCCGTCCTGATTTCACCATCGAGTGTATCAATCCGGCCTGCCTCAGATTGTGGGGCTATAGCTTGATTCAGCTTCTGGATACGGATCTTCGGAAATTATGTCCAGAGCAGTGGCAAGTATTGTTCAGCGCGTGCGAGGCGGCGCGTGATGCTAATGCCGAGCAAAGCGTTGAAGCAATTTTAGCTAAGTTTGACGGTTCTACGATTGACGTTTCGTGGCACGTAGAATGGTCACCAAGGCAAGAAAGGTTCTTCATTGTTGCCAAGGATATTAGCGATAGTAAACGTGTTGAGAGGCTCAAAAACGAGTTTGTTTCTGTAATAACGCATGATCTGCGTTCGCCTGTTGCCACCATGCAGGTAACTTTGAAGATGCTGACGTTGGGCATGTACGGGAAGCTGGAAACCGACGTTCAGGAACGTGCAAAATCACTGCTCCGAATTTCGGAGTACATGTTGAGAATGGTCACCGATCTGCTTGATCTCTTTAGGGCTGAGGAATCTACGATTCCGTTGATGGAAGACGTTGTTTCGTTGCGTGGCATCTTGTTGGATAGTGTCCAGCTAATGGAGCCGCTCGCTCAGGAAAGGCAAATTTCCTTGCAGATTGTCCTCGAAACGGAGACCAACTTGAATGTTGATCCACACCGCGTTCAGAGAGTGCTGGTCAATTTAATTGGAAATGCAATCAAATTTTCTGGCGACGGATCGACAATTTCGATTCATTCCAGTCTGAATAAACAGGGAGCCGTTGAAGTCATTGTTTCTGATCAAGGAAGAGGAATTTCTCATTCGGACTTGAGTCGAGTATTCGATCGATATCAACAGGTGGAATCCGGAGATGCTGCCTTGAAAGGTGGATCGGGGCTCGGGTTAGCGGTCTGCAAAACTTTGATAGAGGCTCACGGCGGAAAGATTACTGTGTCAAGCGAAGTCGGCAAAGGCACCAACTTTTGCATTACCTTGCCGGCTGCTCGAGTTTTAGCCACGAGTTGATTTTGCGATAGATACATTTGTACGGACGACTTTAGCCAAACTCGCTGAAGAAATCAGGATATGTAGCCATTCCTTCGTATCCTTCCAATGAGTTCTCACGCAATTCCAATACCATGAAGGCGTTTGGATCATTCAGTGGGAACGGGGACTCAACTCCGAATTCTGAAGCTGGCTCGAATCCGAAGCGTGGGTAGTAGGTTGGTGAGCCCAGCACAATTATTGCATCCCAGCCGAGTTCCCTTGCTTTGTCTAGACCATATCTGCAAAGAGCACTTCCAACGCCTTTGCTTTGGTATTCCGGCCGCACTGCAAGTGGTGCAAGTGCCAAAACTTCCTTCGTTGGCCCGGCGGTTGCATCGATACAAATTTTCGAGAAGATTACGTGCCCCAAGATTTGACCGTCCGAAACGGCAACGACTGAAAGCTCCGGAATGTACTTATCCGAAGCTCGAATTTTATCTATAAGATGACCTTCGTCGGGTCTGTCGAACGCTAGTTCGTGAACCTTGAATACAGTCGGATAATCCGCAGGTTGCTCGGCGCGTATGTCTAATTCTATAGGCATGGTGCTTCTCTAAGCGGGGTTGGATCTTCGGCGGGTCGTTTGCTGGTGTCGAATATAAACATTGTACTGCTTGCACAGCAGCCATTGCTAACGGAATGATGATGCGTTGAAGAATGAATTGCTTCTTGTTACTGCGCTGTGAAAGGCGCGAGAAAATCAACAATAGTGACGACTTGTTGCAATTGTACCCGGGTAGCCTATCGATTCATATCCGCGATGGCCGTCCGCGCCCTGTGGGGAACTCTGTACGACTAGGCTGGTCAAGTGTGACGGTTAATGACGCCCGTCCAAGAGTTGTAAATCAAACACTTTACCAACTGTACCGTTTGCATCAGACCTTGGAAGAGATTGGTGGTCTACTTGCAGAGTAGCCGACCGATGGAGTTAATTATGAAACGATCTATTGCAGCCACTCTTTGTCTTGGTTCGGTGGCTCTTTGCCAACCTTGTTTTGCAGAGGCTGATCCCAGTGTCCATGATACCAGTGAGCTATCTGCTGCAGCCGCTCTTGTGGCAGTTGCCACTCCCGTGGTTATTAGCGGGGCAGGAATCTGTTTGACAGCCGGTACCGGACACCAATTAGTTAGGTTCGTTGATGCTAGTGGGAACGCCTTGGGCGAGCTTACCGCTGACGGATTCAATCTAATTGCCGACGCGATTCATCATGAATCCAATCAGCCCTATGTTAAGGCTAACAACAAATCGATACCACTTGTGGTGCGAAACGACTATCTCGAGTTGAACGAGAAGGTGATGACAAAATGAGAAACGCCTTCACAAGGATACTTCTAGCAGCCTCTTTTATATTGTCAGCGGTTTTGTTGCCTCCCGTGCAGCTGGCGCCTGCTGCATTAGCTGCAGATGTCGCTAAATCAGTGACTGTTGATCAAGAGAAGTTGGTGGTCGCGAAGGATTTGACGGACTGGCTTCAGGCAACTATGTTAGAAAAGAAAGCCATAGCGGCCGTTGTATCAAGAAAAGGTGGACCGGACGTGAAGAAGCGAGACTTCACAGGAATGGCCCATTCCGCTCTCGCCATTTATGATCCCCGCGCTCAGACGTGGATTCTCTACCAGATAATGAACGTGCCGAAGTCAGGTGAGCCAGTATCAGAATTGTGGCGCACGGCACCGGTCGATTTCTTTTATGGGCAAACTGGATACGAGAAAAACGCACTCTTGCTGATCCCGGATTCGGAAACTCAACGACGTCTGTACGACGGCATATTGAGCGGTAAGACGTGGAAGTTGGCTTTCACGCAAAAATACAATCTCCTTTCTCAATACGACACCTTTGACAGTTTGAATTGCAATAAGTGGATCCTCATGGCGATCGCGGCTGCCCGAATCGATAACTATGACCCCAAAGTAGTCCTTGCCACCATTCGTCAGGGATTCGACCCAGCCAGGTTGCGCATCAACTTCATCGAGAAAGAATTTGCCAAACGCAAGCCAAACGTCAGGCGCGATGAACTGCCGAGCTTCGGTGCAATAAAAACGGTCACGCCTCAAAGCCTTTATCAATCAGGGATGTTCGAGGAGCGATTGTTTGCCTCCCAAATGCCATCACACTAGGTATTTTCAATTAGAAGTTCTTCCGCGGTTAATCAACTGATGATATGATTTTCCCTCTATCGTCGACATCGCCATGAAGGGCACAACGTTCTTATGCGGAAGCTACTGCACGGATTACATCATTTCCAGACCGAGATTCACGCTATTAATACGGAATTCTTCGGACGATTGGCAAAAGGGCAATCGCCTGATGCTGTGTTCATTACGTGTTCCGATTCGCGCGTCGTCCCAGCACTTCTTACGTTAACGGCTCCAGGGCAGCTATTCATCATACGTAATGCTGGAAACATTGTACCGGCACGGGATGACTCAGGTGGAGAAGAAGCGACAATTGAGTACGCGGTCAACGCACTTGGCGTACGAGATATCATTATTTGTGGGCACACCCAGTGTGGTGCCATCAAGGGTCTTCTCCGTCCAGAAACTCTCAGCGATCTGCCGGCTGTTGGACGATGGTTGAGGCACGCCGAAGAAACGAAGAGAATTCTCGATACGAGTTACCACGAACAGGATTTTGATTCTGTCCTCGACATCGCCATCCGCGAGAATGTACTGGTGCAACTGGAACATTTGCGCACACTATCGTGCGTTGCGCGCCTTCTCTGGAAACGGGAGATAGAGCTGCACGGATGGGTCTACGACATCGAAACTGGCAGCGTTTCCATATACGATCCAATCGAAGAAGACTTTCTACCTGTAGTCAAAGCCGACAATGGATTTCAGTTGGTTAAAGCTCCACTGTAACCTTTTAGATTCACTTAACGCTTCGCCGTCGCGACTCAACGGGAACAATGAGCAAGTGTTCCCGTCACTGCGGTATTGATTCAATTAAGCACTTCGGTTTTTCGCCGCTCGGTGTTCTTGCCCGATGGAGTTAAACAATGAACGTTCTTGTGGTACTTGACACCGTATCTGCTACCAATTCCAAGCCCACAGTGGATGCAATTCTCCAAAGAACCTGGGCTAGTGGAACTATTTTCTATCTTTTCTCTGTGCTGGAGACCGGCGCGGATTCGCTTGCCTCTGTGGAAGCCTCGAGCAAACCAGTTCAGTTGGAAAAACGAGTTCGCTTGCTCTACGACACTATGCTTTCGCTCGAAACGGTCAGACCGGAAGGCACTTATTTTTGTCAGGTTGCCGCGGGCGAGGCCGTCGAAAACATCGTCTATAGGGCTAAAGAGCTGGATGCCGATTTAATCATCATTGGAGCCTCCGATGCAGGATCATCCTCCGGCGCAAGGGAATGCCTTGATGCACGGGTCAGCAGGCGTGCTAATTGTCCAGTTGAAAGCATTGGCTGGGTCAGCAGCGCAGAAAGTTCTTTCTCTGACCGCTCAATCACGCGATAAAAGTTGAGTCTTCGACGCTTTTCCGCGCTAGCTGCTCATGCGAGCAGCGAACGTACTTTCGGAAGTGGAGCTCGTTTCATTGGACGGTTCGTAACTGATGAATACGGAACAACGTCCCGCTCGCTCCATGGATAGACCGTAATCTCAACTGGATATCCATCCTCAATCCACCTGAGGTGGACAAATTCTCCCTTGCGGTTAAGAACCTCTTCTTCCTCCACGTCCTCATAGCCATGCGTCGCCAGCAGGTCTTTGATTTCGTTGAAGTCTTCGGAGTACGCATGTAAATCGATATCGGAGCCGGTTCTAACCTTCCCGCTCAAAGTGCTGCCGATCAAGAACGGATCGCAATGGTCGATGAGTTCCATTATCTCAGCGGCGATTGTGCGCATGCAGCGTACCCGCCGTTTGACCTCGTCCGGTCCGAGCTCAGCATTCGTTAGCTGACCGATCATCTCTTTGATGTACCGGTTCGACGGCCATCGCGTCTGTGATGACAGACCGAGCATCATGCTCGCTCGCTCCTTTGCCTGCATATACTCCGACTCCGAACCGCTGGCCAGAAAACGCGCAGCTTCAAGAGCCAATTGCCGGGATGCCTTCCTAGACATAATGTTTCAAGTTGTCAGCTTGCTGTTGGAAGTAAATGAGGGCCACCTGAGAATAATTCCACTCTTAGCATATCAAATAGAGTTGCCAGGCAGAAGGTGGGCAATGCCGAGCTAGGCTGCTGGCATTCGTTATGGTGCTTTCTTGCCCTCGTGCATGCTTCGCGCGGGCTCAAATAACTCAATTGGTCACTTCGTGTTCAAGAATGACAGCGGCACAACGTCGTCGTATATGTAGGATATTTGGCGAACAGTGTTGGGCCTGGTGTGACCTATTTCTCTTTTGGCAAGTCGTTTATCTGCGGCCGCAGCCTGAACCTTACCGAGTTTTTCCAAGCAAGCCGCGCGAACCATTCTGCAGATTGCCAGTCTAGCTTTATCGTCGCTCACCTCTGCCTCATTTATTGCATGGTCCATGTGCACCTTGGCGTCTTGGTATTTGCTGCGGGAAATGAATACGCAAGCCAGACCACAATTGGCTTCATTCCGCCAGTTAACACTTTGTGTGTCTCTTTTATCGATCAAGATGGTGCTGTCTAATTCCGAGACAGCTTGCCTGTAGAGCTTTTCAGCATCTGCCGCGGCTCCTAAATGCCTGTCTCCATGAGCGCCGCAGATAAGTATTGCAGGAACAAGATAGGGTGGACCGGCTCGAACGCGATCATTCAACCATTGCTTCGTGAGGGCGACGCACTCTTTGTATCTACCGGTTTCAAGATAAATTCGTGCCAGGTCCAGAACAACCTCACAATAAACAGCGGAGACCTTTGGCTGTTCGCTTTGAAGCACCATGTCTCTGAGAGGCGGGACCATACCGCTCCAAATCCGTTCGCACGAACGCTGATCGCCTCTGTCTAAGTATGACTTTGCCAATTCAAAACGAAGTAATAGCATCTCGAACGGAGGATTTGCCGGCCTTGCTAGTTGCTGCAAGATCATGTCTGTAGGATCTTTGCCAATCTCTCGATATGAGAGTGCAAGCTTATAGACCGTTTTGGCAGTACCTTCCTTCTTTGTGATCTCCTGATCTAATTGCTTGGAAAGGATCTTGATTCTAGAGGCGGCCTCTTCTTTTGCATCTAGAACGTTCTTGATTGCTGTGGACCGTTTTCGTAGCTCCGCGGTGCTCTCTGCGTTTTGGACTGTTTGCAACAATGCTCGTGCCTCTGAGTAGCGTCCGAGCTTGGCATAATCTTGGGCGAGTAGCAGAGTCAAATTATGGTGATCTGTGAGATGCATCTTGGGAAAAAATTGCATTGCAGTTTCGACTGTGTTCACTAATGAGAGTTCGCAATTTGAGAGTGCACACAATTCATGGTATTTCATCAATGCAGCTGTGTAACCGAACGGATCGACTCCGGTAGCATGACCACCTGTTTCGACTGCACTCGCCAGTGCGGTTTTCATTCTTTCTATGTCGCCGATCTGTTCGTATTCGGAAAATAATTTCATGTAAGCGGCGAACAGCAGAGTGGTATCACATGCAGGATCAAGACGGAATTGTTCGATGGCTTGAGCGAGTTGCTGCATTTCATTTGGATTGAGACGTATTTCGCCGGCCTTTCGAGAAAATGAGCGGGAATCCCTGTGAAGCAAAGCCGCAATAATTTCTTTGGGCGAAGTAAGGGGTGTGGTCGAATCACTTGTTGCGATTTTCGCAGGAACGTAATGCGCTGAGAAATAGACAATCGCGGCAACTACGACGGTTGTGATTGCTAACGCCGATATTGCCGCGGACTTCTTGGGCAGCTTTTTTCGTCCGAAGTGTTCATTGACTAGGTCCGCTTTCGCGGCAACTGGGTTTTGCGATGATGAGATGGACACAACAGAATCAGACTGAGCAGCCTGGATCAGTTCCTCCCGTAGTTCAGCACAAGACTGAAACCGATCAGCCGGTTCTTTCTCCATGCAACGCGCCACTAGCTTTTGCAACCCATTGGGCAGGCGCTGCCATCCAGATGTGTTCTGCACGGGTTCATTGACCTGCTGAAACATTACGGCTACCGCATTATCAGCAGAGTAGGGCGGATCACCAGTCAGGCAGTGATAGATTAGGCAACCTAAACTGTAGACATCCGAGCGGTGATCCACAGATCGACCGGTGCATTGTTCGGGGCTCATGTACTGCACACTGCCCAATACCGTATTTGTTTGGGTCAGTTTCTGTACGCTGCTCCCCGTTAACTTCGCCAGCCCGAAGTCAATGATCTTCAAAATTAAACGACTGTCTGGTCCGGTGGTTATTATGATATTGGTGGGCTTAATGTCGCGATGATATATGCCATGCGCATGGGCGTGTTCCAATCCCTCGGAAATCTGCCTAGCAAATTCGATTGTTTTGGGCACAGATAAATGCGCGTTCTTTGCCAGCATCTTTTGTAGGCTGTCCCCGGCCAGGCGCTCCATTGCAATGTATGGAAATCCGCTCCAAGTGCCGTAGGCATAAAATTGAACGATGTTGATGTGGGAAAGTTTGCTTAAAATCAGAGCTTCCCGTTCAAAACGCACTATCTCATCTTTAGATTCTTCCGGGACGTTGAAGAGCAGCTTGAGTGCAACAACACGGTCGAGCCCAAGCTGTATGGCTTCGTAGACAATGCCCATGCCGCCATGGCCGATGGTGCTCCCGATTTGAAACTTTCCATCGATCAAGCTGCCTTCGGTGATAAGCATCGTTCCTCCCAAGAACCTTATGCGTGTTCCGGGATAGTGCTCACGTTTTGCCAGCGGCACTCATTTCTCTCAAGCTATGGCCTAACACCGCAGGTAGTGCCGTTAGTTCCGCTGGCAGAATGCAGACCGTGATGCGCGCGCCTCTATCGTTGGATACAAAGTCATATACCGCCTGCAAATCATCAAGATAGTATCGCTGCTCGACGTAGTACGCACCAACTAACCTCCCTTTGTGAACCAAAAGCAAGCAGCATTCGTCGTTGGCAAGAGTGAGCGCGATGCAGGCCGTCTGCTCTTTTTGATTTATATAGCTGCCGACATAATCCAGGTATGACTTCGCATCGAGGTCGTCCGAACGTTCAACTGAATAACCAAGTTGTAGGGAGGACAATGACAGTACAACTTCTTCGGGCAGCTCATACATGATCAGACGAGCATGTGGTGCCTTCAAGTCATTTAGCAGCATCTCGATGGATGACTCGATTGGGTGCTGGTCGACATTTGTGCTGGTGTAGAGGCATGTCACCACCCGACCTTGATAGAACAGCAGAGCGCATCGCGACTTGCTCAGTTCAGACACGGCCCGCATGCAACCTGTATATCTGCCATCTTCTAGTTCTTTGATGAGATCTTTTAGACAGCCTATCTCAAGAATCTCCTCGCGCACGTTGTCGTTGTCTTCTGGGGGCGGAGGAATGAGATCAACGCCACGGCGGTGAAGGAGCTTTTGTTCTGGAAGTGTTTGGCTATCCTGAGTCATCGTAAGCAGCATTCGGTTGACGGCCATGCAAACGAACTGGGCCTCGACCTGTGCTCCGGGCTCATGCTTAGCACTTGTTGGTAGGAATCCATCGAAGCATCCCGGCTCTATTGACACTGCATAACCACCGGGCTCTGCTTTGACTATTTTGCAGGAAATGCTATCTCCTCGCCGATAGTTCGCTCCGCCGCCTGCCGTCCCGACTCGAGTTCTGCCGGGTGGACGGCCAGAACCGCCACGCCTTTCCGGCTCTGGTTTGGTTTCTCGTTTTCCCCAAACTGCCGGTTCTTTAGGTTCTGTCATTGCCAACTCCAACCATTGCTTGGTGAGTTATGCCCGGAAGCTGCGTTTCTTACGTCCCTGATCGGCAGTCAGCACGCATCCAGTATCCTGCAAACGGTCGGGCCTGTGCGGCTTTGGGTTGATAGAATATGAATATTGGCTTCATTTTAGAACAATCAGTCTAGAATAAACGTCTCGGTTTTAAGAGGTACCGAATTGATGTTTTTCCTGACACAATCTATACGTGGCGAAATTAGATAGTGCTGAATCAGAACTCAAGCTCAGCTGGTGGCCGTCGCCGCAAGACTATAACGAGGCGATTCAGGGACTGCGTAGCAATGCGCAGGATCCGCGGCTTCAGGGCGGACTTGTCCATTGCACTACTCTGGGCATTCCCCGTCCACTCAGTGGCTCTTTTGCGTCTGTCTACAAAGTACACGCGGACGGTAAGGACATGGCGGTGCGCTGCTTTTTAAGGAATATCAACGACCAACAAGAACGCTACGCACACATTTCACACTTCGTCCAGAATGACGATCTTTCTTACACGCTGACATTCGATTTTCTTCCAAAGGGTCTCCGCCTTAACGGCCGCTGGTTTCCCATACTCAAGATGGATTGGGTCGAAGGTCTGAACCTGGATCTTTATATCGAACAACACATCGGCACGCCGAAGATCGCCCTTCTTGCTGATTCGTTCAAGGCGATGTGCGATGACCTACGAAACGCTGGTATCGCACATGGTGACATGCAGCACGGTAACATCATCGTCTGCAATGATGAACTCCGACTGGTGGATTACGACGGTATGTTCGTACCGCGAATGGCAGGGATGCTCAGCAATGAAATTGGGCATCGCAACTACCAACATCCGGGCAGGACTGCAAAGCACTTCGATGCGAATTTGGACAACTTTTCCGCATGGGTAATTTATGTTTCTTTGCGTTGCACAACCATTGATCCCGACTTGTACCGCCATCTGGGTGGTGGTGATGAGTGCCTGTTGTTCCGCAGGGACGATTTTCTGGAACCGGAACATTCATATGCGTTCGGTTTGCTTGAAGAGCACACTAGCGAAGAAATCCGCTTGCTTGCTAAGTTTCTCCGCTGGCAGTTGAAGCGATCGCTCGAAGACGTTCCCCCGCTGCTTGACGAGATTCCGCCGACACCTCAATTGCCTGCTTTGTCAATCGACCTGGAATCAAAGTCCGATTCTCCTTTGTCAGCAAAGAAGGCGAGCGGAGGGCGACTTCCGGATTGGGTTTCGCCTGAGGAGTTAACTGAGACGAAGGTTCGTGCCTTGCGCCAACCGAGAGCAGTTCCAGCGAGAGTTGTGGCGAATCGTGCTCGCGCACAATACTTGCCGGCAACCATAGAGCCAGAACTTCAGCAACCGTTGCCACGCTTTGTCAAATTCAATCCGAATTGCGGAACGAATCCATACGAATATCAAGCATTGATGTTAATGAATCCCTTGACTTGGGGGATGTTCTTACCACTGTCCAGTTCGTACTTGTGGGGACCTGCAATCGCCAGTTTCTTCATCAATATTTTTCTGGAAGTTTGGATCTGGTACAAACCGCTTCACCACAAGGAGTTAGTTCGTAGCGGGCTAGTCGCCACGACGACTTATCTAAAAACCAGCATGCATTCAGGCGACGAAATAGTCTATTACAGAGTCGAATTTGATTTCCCTGCATCGTCTAATCGCATCTACAAGAGAATCAGTTCTGAGGAGTTCCGTAGGTTGGAAGGACAGCAATCTGCGACTGTCTTGTTCGACCCGGCATATCCGACTCACAATCTGCTCTACACCTGCAGCATGTACGAAGCCGTCCAAGTTGTGATTTTGCGGAATGTTGAGCTCGAGCTGAACACTCCGCTTCCGCGACTGGTAGCGTACAAGGAAGATATTGCAGAGGTTCGTCAGTTGGCTCTCTCGGTATTGATTCTTGCCCCGCTCTTGGGAGCGCTACATAGTGGAGTTCTGGCTTTCGTAGCTATTTGTGCTACTGCATTTTTTGAATGGCTGTTGTGGAACAAGCATCTGCGAGAACGACATTTGGTGTCGAATGGCGTTCCCACAAATGCAAAGGTGACAGCCGCATATTTGAATCAGAATAGTGCCTCCGGAAACATTGGTTCGTTTATCGAATATGAATTCGAAAGCTATGACGGCAGAATCTATGCTGGCAAGTGTCGTATCAAGGAATCAGAGTTAACGAATTTCGCTGAAGGAAAATCTGTGACCGTACTGTACGACATCAGTTCTCCGCAAGAGAAAAATATGATCTACAAGCTAAGTCGATATCGAGTAAAGACTTGAGTGAGTTACTATACTTGGGTCATTTTCAGTTGGCTCGCAAACGTTATATATGCACCAAACATCTTCTATCGCTACGCGCAATATCGCAATCCTGATGTCATGGAGATGGGCGCTCGTCGTCGTGATTCTATTGCTTGCTAATTTTATTCAGCCGCTCATGGTTCAGGCTCTAGTCAATAGATGCTGCCCGAAACTTCCTCTTGATGGAAGCCTCTTAAGGGCAAGCGACAGCGAGGAGATCGGTAATGATGTCATCGTGCCTAACGGTCACCTTAATCAAAGTCCTGCGCGCATACAGGAGGCTGATGTTCGCAGTACTTCCGGCGATAACCGAAAACCGCACTACACCTATTTTGCAGAGGGAAAGCAAGGGCGCTGGGGTCTGGTCCTGTATAGCCCGATCAGATGGATTGATGCTGCTGGACTTGAGTACGAGTTCGAGGAGCCTACGACTGGCTGGAAGTCTTGGCTAGATGCCTTTGCGGCGAAGGCTGTACAAGCCTATAGTGATTCAAAAGAGATGCCGGAGAATGTGATTGCAGAAGTGACTTTGCAAAATGACAAACCGGTGCCTGGATTAGTTTTCAAAGCCGACAACAAAGAGAAAAACGACCCAATCACACAGATAGTTGAAGAGGCATCTGGGCTCACTGGTAATAATGATCTGACGAAGGTACTACCTACTGAAGCGAAGGATGTTGAAGTGGTGTTACTGAAATTACACTTCTTCAAAGTCAACGACGCCGGTTGAAGCTAGCCTTTGTGAGAGTCTGACCGACAAAGCGGTTGGCGATGATAACCGGTGTGCCGATTCTCACCATGTTGTAGATTTTCATGATGTCGACGTTCGAGTGCCTGATACAGCCGTGGCTAACGCTTTCGCTGATGCTGCCAGGATCGTTAGTGCCGTGCAAATTGATTTGCCATTTGTTCAGGGCGATGCGGGCAACGCCCAATGGGTTTTTGCGATCTTTATTGTATGGATGCACCGCTTTCTGCTGGGGGTCAATGCTTTTCGGTGGCAGCCAGCTTGGCCACTTTAACTTTTCTGTAACCCAGTAAGGTCCAGGCGGCGTCGGCGTTTTGTCTGAACCGATACTGTCTGCGGCAGAGAAAACCTTCACGACACGATTCTTTGCCTGTTTTTGCAGGACGAAAGTGCGGTGGCTGCTTTTATCAACAAGAATAAGCACTGGCTCGCCAGGATGGTATCCATTTACCGGGATTGTCTTTCCTAGAACCAATTTGCCGTTCGTAAAAGAGCCATCGATCAATCCGCGCCGATGTTTCGGAGGCGTCTTCGATATCTTTTTGATGGCAGCGGACACTGGCTCCATTACTGAGCCACTGACCATTATCACGGCAAGTAATGCACCAAAAATGATCTTACATACTGCCATTTGTTTCTTCTTGGTTGTGAGTGCGACCGAGGTCGAACCTGGAGGGCGACTAGATGCCAGTGGTTTGTATCGTGCCGGTGCGGCCGCGAAGTTCTCGCGGAACACCATTTCTTACTGGGCGATGAACTTGTGGTACGGGCAGATTTGGAGCTGTACCTGCTGGCAATTCCTGCGGTGGCATCCTTTGACTCGATACCTTGGTCTGCTTAAACACTTCAAATGGATCGATGGAAGCGCCTGACCACCAAACGCCCGATTTAACCAATTTACTTATGGAGAAGTGAAGGTGAGGAGTACCAGGTGGCGCATTACCGGATGTGCCGACGAATCCTATTGTTTGGCCGCGCCGAACAGTGGCACCAACCTTCAGATTCTGCTCGTACCGCTCAAGATGCGCGTAATAATAGGAATACTTACCGGAAGGGTCTATCTGGTAGATCGTGTTTCCGCCAGCTTTGCTCAACCAGAGTTGAGCAATTGTCCCGTCTCCTATGGCAATTACAGGGGTGTTACGCGGAGCCAGAATATCAGAGGCGTGATGGAGTGAACCGGCACCACGTGCTTCAGTGAATGAACCTTTAATGGTTGCAGGATTTATACCTTGAACTGGAAACAGAAGATTCTTTTGCTTAAGCTCAACAATAGAACTTTGCATATCACAATCTAATAACAACGGATCCGGCAAGTCCATTGCATGTGATGGCATGCAGTTAATTCCCAAGCCAAACAAGGCGCTAACTAAGAATCGGAGCCGGTCGGAATCTGGTGCTCCCAGAAAGCAACAAACAGACAGATTTTTCCAAGCGATTGAACGACCATCAAATCTCATAAAGTGGTCGACGCCACGGAACAGGCCTATGTTCCACGATGGCGCACTTGCCAACTGTTTGCTTTTCGACCGGAGGCACCCTAACCTAGTCCACCATTAGATCCAATCAATCGTCGATTTGTCCGATGCAAATTGTTCGAATTCAAAAGCAAGAGTCGGAGTGCGTGGCGATGTGGCGACTGGTAAATTGAGGAGAACAACGGGGTAGGCGAAAGGAACGGGTCATGAAAGTGTTGGAAAAGAGCGGAAGAACTGACAAGTGTGCCACTGAAAAGGATCCACGCTGGAAAGCAATTGTGGCTCGCGATCAGCAATCAGATGCCAAATTTTACTATTCAGTGTTGACGACGGGCGTCTACTGCCGGCCTTTGTGCGCGTCACGGCCGGCAAGACCGGAAAACGTCCGATTTCACAATACTTGTGC
>Ga0163151_10003816_pt1 | contig 21122 bp, 10 predicted proteins | sample OliLakLV19MP5IB2_FD_145596 | JGI IMG/M metagenome (GOLD analysis project Ga0163151, IMG submission 145596) | Freshwater microbial mat bacterial communities from Lake Vanda, McMurdo Dry Valleys, Antarctica - Oligotrophic Lake LV.19.MP5.IB-2 | ecosystem: Environmental > Aquatic > Freshwater >... | reverse complement strand
GGACTGCGGCGCGATTTGGTGGACGCTGCCCAAGCGCATCTCAACTCCGATACCAGTGACATGCAAAACATGATCGAGGAGCTTGAAGCCCGCCTTGGCTCCGTCGACCTGGCGGAGCAGGAAATCAAAGCGCGCCAGCAACAGATACGCGAACACGAGGAAAAGAACGAGCGGCGGCAAGAAGAGCTCGAGCGAGATCGCGAAAAGCTGCGTGCCGGAGTTGCAGACAAAATGCAGCGCGATCTTGAAGAGGCGCGGGAACTGGTGAGGAGCTTGATTGCCGATCTGCAAAAGGCACCATCAATCGCCAAAGCTCAGCGATTGCAGAAAGATTTGGAAGTGATTCGCCAGGATCTTGGCTGGCTTGAGCCGCAAATAGTGATGGAAGGACCGGCGTTGCTTGAGATTGGTCAAACGGTAAAAGTGCGGTCACTGAATCAGAAAGCTGTGATCGAGGGTTTGCCTGATGATCGAACGGCGCCTGATGCTCAAGTTACTGTCCGCGCCGGTTCATTCAAAATTAAAGTGCCGCTAAGTGACATTCAGGCAATGCAGCAACAAGGTCCAGCCGCGCCTCATCTGGCGGTGCGCACGAAATTCAAGTCCAGTGTTGCTGCTTCTTCCTCGCGTTCCCAACCTGTGCGAGTATCTTCGTCTAGTCCTGGCGAGCTTCAGGTCTTCGTCCGAACCAGTCGCAACACCTTAGATTTAAGGGGGCAGCGCGTGGACGAGGGGCTGCAGAACTTAGAGAGCTTTGTGGATTCAAGTTTCCTTGAGCATCTATCGCCGCTGATGATTATTCACGGGCACGGAACCGGAAAAATGAAATCTGCAGTGCGCAAATTTTTGGCTGACAGCCCTTATAACGCCAGCCTTCGGCCCGGTGAAACCTACGAAGGTGGCGATGGCGTCACTGTCGTTCAGTTCCGCTGAGAAATTATGTTAGGCTCTTCTCAGCGTTAACTGCCGCCAGGACCAGATATCAACCAGCTGGGCAAACTGCCCATCAGCTATATATAGATTCAGAGCCCCACTCTCCGGGCATGTTGGAGATGGTTGTGGATCATTCGCGGCAAACGCCGAAGTTTAATGTTTGGCTGTCCAGTATTCCGGCGTCAGCGATAGATACATAAGTTCGACAAATTTTCCCGTTCTAGCTTTGAACTTGATGCGGCATACGTAATTTCCGCACATACAAAAGGCGAATAACTGGCTAATCTTACTGTCGGGGCATCCTGTAATAGCTGAGGACCATCGAATCATGTCAGACACAAAGCCGTCGGACACCACTGATAAGGCAATAATCCAACCAGCATCGGGAAAGGACGAGGCCGAAGCTCGTCAAAGGTTAAGTGACCAGGCTGTAGACCCTCGTGCGGGACAGGATCAACTGAACCGCAATCGCCTTCGCGATGTTTGTGCGCAGGAGGCCAAAGGCGCCAGCGAGATCCTGATTAATGCCAGTTCGACTATGAGTGCCGTTAACGAAGCGGTTCTGCGCGGTGGCAGTGCCAAGCCCGGTTCAGCCGACGAGAAGAACATCATCACCATCGCTAAAGTCGAAGAGAGTTTAAAGGGTGGCCCAGCCAAACCTGGCACCGAAGAATACAACAAAGCTTTCCTGACTGCTTTCATGGATGCGGTCGTGAAAGGTGCCAATATCAAGCCTGGATCTGAAGAGCAAAAGATCGCCATCACGGCAGCCGAGGTGGCCTATTTAGATGCCATCAATAAAGCTGACGCGCGTTTGTACATGATCAACGCCAACGATGGTTCTATACAAATTGATCAGGCTACCGGCAGGCCCGTTGAATCTACTTTTCTCAAAGATGTCCGTAAGGAAAAGGGCACTGTAGCTAAGGAAATTGACGAGCTTAAACAAATTAAGCCAGAGGGACGTCCGCTCACCAAGGCCGAGATGGACCGCTATGGCGCAAGCAACTCGGATTCAGCCGCTCTTCTGCTGAGTCGCCAAAACGGTTTTAACGTTCTTAACGACGTGACGCGTCGCTCCGGTTATGCCACCGCCAACTACGGATTGGCGTTGGAGCGCGCCAGTGTCGGGCTAACAGACCAGGACAAACTGGCTCAGATTCAACGTGGTGAATACTTTGTTAGTCGGGCGGCCTATCTTGATAATCAAATGCTTGCCGATGTCAAATTCCAGGTTGTCAATGACAAAGTCAGAGCTGAAGCCGGTCTGCCAAAACAAGAGCTGCCACAACAAGGGCCGGTCGCCGAAGTAAACAATGATGGAAAGGCCATAGACGGTACGTTCTACACGGGCAACGCTAGATTGCCGTCGGGCGAGATTCGCGTTGACGCTCCCGGATTTGTCAGTCCGTTACCTCTGCTCAAATCCACAGAAACCAGTCTCACATCACCGATGAGCCAAGCAAATCGTGATGGCTACATTGCGGCTCTGAAAGCCGCTGACAGCATCAATCGCCCCGATCTGGTCGAAAAGATGGCTGTTGAGAACGCATACATTGAAGCGTTGGCAAAGACAGAAAAGGGTAGGCGCATCGGTTCTCTGGTTAGCGAACTGGATAAGTTCAATGACGGGATCCAAAAGTCAGCGAAACCGGCGGCGTCTTATTTCCAAGAAACGCTGAAGGGCGATGCGGATAAAGGGTTTGCTGCTCGGCTCAACGATATAGACAAAATAAATACAAGCATAGAAAAACGGCGAGCGACCATGGCCGCCTTGATGCCTAAAATTCTTGCCGAGTTTAAACAACGGGATCTACCTCAGCCTGGCCAGCCGCCAAAGGAAAGTACTGAACAACAAAACCGAGTTTTTCTAAACAAGCTCGGAAACCAGAAAGATGTAAATCAGTTCTTGCTTTCGATCGAGAAAAAACCAGGCGTAGAACAGACGCCTGCCCAGATTCAGGACCAGAAATGTCTGACAGCGTTGCTCAGTATCGCTGAGGGAACACCATTTCTGAATGAACTCAAGAATTATCAAAACGAGGAAAAAATCCTTGAAACTGCCAGACAACAAGTAAATCAAGTTATTACAGGTGAGATCAACAAACTTGATGCGGGTTACTACCCAACCGTCAGAGCCTATAAGCAACACATCGAACTCTATAATTCATCGGAAACGGTCCGTCTATCCCTCCTTAAAGCTCTCGGTGCAGACAAAGATAAGGATGATGCTGGCAATAAAGAACTCGCCAAAGCGATGCAATTGCAGCTTGCCGCGATCAATCCGGAACGCTTCGCTAAGCCTGTTGATGCCACCACTGTCAAAGATGGTGCTGCTGCTGCCCCGGTATCGACATTGGACGCTGCCTCGGTTAGCTCTATTGGGCGCGCCGTTGCAGCATATGATGTTGCCAAAGGAAAGCCTGGAGTGCCATTGGATCAGGTTAAGATCCAAATAGATGCTACTCGTACGATTTCGGCAAACGAAGTATTCAAACAGGCTGTTGCCGATGCTAGTCGCATCAATCCGAAGGAAGTTGAAGGTGAGTTAGATCGCCTGGTTGATGAACTTGGTCGGCGTGGCTGGACAAAAGAGCTAGAGACAAAATTCCAAAAAGAACTCGAGCCGGAGTTTCTAGCACTTGATGCCAAACGACGTGCTGAGTTCGCCAAAATCCCTAATGTAACTGATCCGACTAAGCCAACCGAGCCGTCTAAGCAAACTGTCGTTGGCGACTTTTTAGACAAAATCGATCAGATCAGAGGCGATGATCCAGCGGCACCACAAAAAATGAAAGACCTTGAAGCTGGCTTGGCCGCTCTTGGTGCTACGGATCCAACCGTAAAAACGTTTTTGGATGCTCGCGAGGAAGCTAAGAAATTCTTCCAGAGAAATCCCCTTGTTGCGGACCGTCTTCAGTACGCCGCCGCAGAACCAAGCCTCAAAGATCTTCAACATGCCAAAGCGATTGCGGAAGGACTGTACGGTGCTGCTTTACTCAACGCCGGTGACAAAGCAGGCGCATTGCCCTTCTTGGTGGCCGCCGCAAGAGATAAATATGCTGACGAAACGTCCACGGTGATTAAGGCAGCCATCGACCAGCATGGTCGTGCTGCAATCTTGGCAGAGGCCCAAAAACCAGTTGCAGTTAAGTCCGCCGATGCCACCACCCCACTTGAGGCTCCCGTTAAAGACCAGTCTGTAGGTGTTGCGCAAGATCCGGCGCTATTCGAAAGCGCTCTAAATGCCCAGGAAACCGCTCGGTTAGCTTTGGCACAGGTCAAGCCGGATGGAAATCCGCTGTCACCAGAACTTGCGAAGAAGTTTACCGATGCTATCGCGATCAATAGCAAGATTGATATCAAAGCCCTTGAAACTACTAGAGCTGCACTTGAAAAAAGGCTTCTTACCGGTGAGACGGCAGAGCAGAAAGCAGAGTATGTTGCTGCTAATCAGGCGGCACTGCTCGCTCAGTCTAATATCGCTATTCAAATCAAGGCGGCTTTGGATAGCATCGGTCCTGAAGTTCCCGCTGCAGACAGACCGGCCGTTCTCAACCAGCGGTTGACCGCGATGGCCAAAGAAATTCCGGCTATTCAGACTTATTTGGATGCCCTGAACAAAGCGACAGCTCACGGCGTTCAACAGAGTGCATTGGCTGCCGAGAAAGCCGTTGAAGTTCAAATTAAAGCTGCAAGAGATAGCATCGGTGCTGATGTTCCGGATGCAGACAAACCCGCTGTGCTCAACCAAAAGCTGATCGAAGCAGGTAAAAAGGATCCGGCTGTTCAGCTCTACTTGGATGCCGTATACAAAGCGGACCGCTACACAAAACGCGAAGCGTTTGAAATAGCCAACCACCAGATCCAAACTCTGCAGCATGGCAAAGCTTTTTCCGAAACGCTATATGCTGCAGCGCTGGTAACTACGAAGAATCCAGGGGACGTTGAGAAGGCCAAGGCCTCCATGCGACTTGCTATGCAAGATCAAACGCTGCCAGAATTCTTCCCCGCCGCTTTGCAAATTGCGCAACAGCTGGGCTTGACCGATGCTGCGCAGGCTCCAACTGATGCTGCTGCGCAACCGCCTGAGGCTGCCGCCGCAGCTGCGCGCGCCAAGCTATACCAGGACTCTCTCGATGCCCAGAACCGTGCCAAGATTGCTGCAGATGCAGTCAAGAAAACTGGCCAACCGCTGTCAGCTGAAGCAACAAAAATCTTCATTGATGCCATCGAGTTAAACGGCAAGATTGACGTCAAAGCTTTAGATACCAGGAAGAAGGAACTTGCCGAGGAGCTTCTTGTTGGTTGGACTAAAGAAAAAGAAGAACAGTACTTGCTTGCTCGTCAGAATGCGATGATCGCAGCGTCCAAGGTCAGTGTGCAATTGACCAAGATATCGGAAAGCATTGGTGCTGATGTTCCGCCTGAGAAGATCCAGGAAGTCGTCAATCAGAAGCTCACTGACCTGGCCAAAACTGATCCAGATGTTCAAAGGTTTTTGGATGCTCGTAGCCAAGCGACAGCCGAGGGTCTACAGCAAATTGCGCTGCAAGCCGAAACTAAGATAAAGACGCAAATGCAGACGGCGCTCGTTGGAAACGATGTTAGCACTGCGGCCGGACAAACAGCTGTCTTCCGAAAGTTGACCGAGATGGCCAAAACCGATGTGGATGTGAAGGCCTATTTGGAAGCTAGCGGTAAAGCCATTGGCTTTGCTGGACGTGAGCAGTATCAAGGAGCGTGCGAGCGCATCAACATATTGCAAAATGGCAAAGCCATTTGCCAAACGCTGTATGCCAGCGCTCTTCAAGGTACCGGTAATCCAGCCGACTTGGACAAGGCAAAGGCTTCCATGAAGCTTGCGATGGCAGACGAAAAGTTCATCGTCGGTTTCCCGCCGGCGCGGGAAGTGGCAGTATCACTAGGCTTGTCAGCCGCGCCTAAGGTCGATACGGATAAATATCAAAAGGAAGTTCCTGGCTTCAAAGAACTCCTTGTTGCTGAAACGATCATGGAGGACACAACTCTCACGCGGCAACAGCGGATGGAAAAGGCGAAACCGCTCTACGATTTAGCTGTGGCTAAGGCCACCGGTGACACCAAGGCGTACGATCTGGCTGTGGCTGAAGCTGGCCGCAAAGGGATTGACCTGACGGCGTTCAATCAAGATCCGGAGTTCCGCAAAGGTATCAACATCAAGCAGCTTGATGCGAATCTTAAGGATGTCGGTACCCTTCTGAAGAAGATCGGAGTTGACAAGGAAGTTTCCAAAGAAAATCCGACAAAGTTGGCCGAACTAAACGCACAAGAGGAAAAGCTCAACACGAATGCAAACCATTTGTTTGTCATGCGTCAACAGCCGATTAAGGCCATTGCCAGTCAAGCCTCGACGTTAAATAGCGTTGCAATGGACATGTATAAGCTGGCCGATGCAGGTGCTGCAAACAAAGCAGAGTTGCTTACTGCCGCTAATGAATATCAGCGTCAAGCTGCCGCACTCTATCGTTCGATAGAGAAGCTCGACCCTAAAGGCTGGAATAAGACGCCAGGATTTGCCGGAGCTGCCAAGCTTTGCGACGAGCACAAGCTGGTCGACGAGACATCGGCAGTCGTTGTTGGCGAAGTCTTAATAGCTAAGAAAGCGATCGATTTTGGTCTCAAAGGTCCGTTGCCAGCTGCTGAGGGCATCTGGGGCATGATGAACTATTCTGCTGAGCTGTTGAAGGCCCCAGGCGAGGTTCCGGTTGTCGGGAAGGTTATCGGATTTGTTCCGGACCTGTTTGCCGAAGGTGTTTCAAATACTGGACGCGGACGTGAAGGAGCAGCCGCTGCTCTGTTTGAGGCCATGACCAAAGATGAACAACTTGCGATGAATCAAGTGCAAGGGATTCAGCACAACATGCTGAACCAAGGCTCTTACATCGTTAACGATTTGCTCTCGGCTCAAACTGGTTTGCTCATTGGTAAATTTGTGGTGCAAGCCGCAGGCACCAGGCTTGGGCCTTGGGGCAAAGGCTTGACTTACGCCACCACCGCAGTTGGCTCGGCTTATGGCACTAATGCCCTTCTGGATCAGGGCTCCGCAAGTCTTCTCGGCACCGACGCACGTGGCGGCAGGGAACTGGCCACACGTACACTGGCTTCTGTGGCAATAGCTGGAGCGCTCACGATCCGAGGAAACCACATCGCCGCTAATGAAGCTGCGCTGCTTAGTGGTGGCCCTAAGGTACCATTTGGGACCAGCATGGGTTCCCTCTGGAACAAACCAGTTCTAGCTACTATCCCAGGCACGCCTCTCCAGATTGCTGCAGAAGGCGGCGCCGTATCTAAGTTGGCCGGCGTGAACGTATCTCCACATTTGGCTCGAGAGGTGGCGGCATTAACTCCTAAAGGTCAAGCAGCCCTGGAAGCTGGTTTGGCGAAAATCGGTCCGGACGCGTTCTCAAAAATGACCTATTTACAGCAGCTCCAGCGGTCCGCAGAACTAATGAAAGCCGCAACAAAGGCTGAGCAAGCACAAGTGGCTGGCGGTAGTTTTGTCGGGAAGTATATGCCCGGCAGCGGTAACTGGGCTCAAGCACAAGCCAATCTTGGTGTAATTTCTTCTCCTGGTGGTGCTGGGATTCTAACTCGCAGTTGGGTCGGCGCCGGTTCCATGGCTGTATATGGTGTTGGCGAAAAGAACTGGCTGCTAGACAATCCGGCAACTGGAAAACCATACACTACCGCTGAGATCGCTCAGCACGCTGGCTATAGCGCTCTATGGGGAGGCGGCGCTTCTGCCGTTGCACCTCTGGTTGGCAAAACACTCGGTTTTATCGCCGTAGGGCCAATAAAACACATGGTAGTTAATCCGATCAAGTTTGCTTTCAATTCTGAAGCCAAGGTTCTGTCCGCATGGGGCGGGGTGGCACCTAAAGTAAGCGCGCCATTGAAACTAAGCGGGCTGTGGAAAATTGGCGGCGAGGGCGCAGTAGGCGCCTATGCCGGTCGCGCCGGGATTGGTTTTACAGGTGGTGGTGTCACTGGCTTCGCTCTGCATAACCCCGCGATGGTAAATCGAGAGCTGGCCAAGCAAGAGAAAGAAGCTGGATTGGCGCCGTCTGGTCAGAAGTACACCTGGGGCGAGTCACTTGGTTATGGATTCGACTGGGGTGCTAAAACCGCTGTTGTTACGACGCTTGCACCAGTTGGTCTCAAAGCTTTGCATGGGGTCGGTAATACGGTCGTTAGACCTGTGTACAACACGATAGGCGTGCCAATCGTCAACTACACTGCAAGACCGGTATATAACACTGCCATCTGGGCTGCTAACTCAGGCTTCAATACAACGAACCTATTCAAGAGTCCGCTTACCGCTGCAGCCGGTCGTGGCGTCGTGGGTTACGGCGGAGGATGGACCGCCGGCACAGCCGCTGGTTTGGTCGAACATGGCGCAAGCACACCTGAGGGCCGCGCTAAGGCTTATGCTCAAGGCCGAGATTGGGGAACTAAAGCCGGCGTAGGTCTGGTGCTTGCACCGTTTGCAATTAAGGTAGTACAAGTTGGCGTTGATAAAGCGGTTGCACCGCTAACAACTGCAGTAGTAGATCGTTTAGGTAAGACCGCGGCAGCGAAAGTCGTATCTGATGGCAGTGCTAAATATGCAGCGACGATGCTAACTCCACTTGCCCTGATCGAACAGCGGGCTGTAGCAGACCTCTACGGCGCAACTGTGGAAATTCCGCGTGTCGTCAAAATGGCTACGGAGGCGCTTGATAAGCGCAAGGCCTTCCTCAAGCTCAGTCCTGCCGAACAAGCTGAGATAATCGCCAAAGAAAAGAAGGCTCAGGCCGCGGCTCAGAAAGCAGCCAAGCCACATTGAGTCGGACTGTAGCTCGTGAATCATTCCGAAAGAGCGCAGCCTAGCTGCGCTCTTTCGGCTTTGCGGGCAAACGTTTTGGGGGCACACAACAACTGTGCACCTGTCTCCCTTGACAGTAGCTGACGGTTTGCTATGGTCGCTTCATCGAGGGAATCTAAATCACTTGAAAGTAAGTGTCCAATAACTTCTTACCTTGTATAGATACCCTTACCGCCACAATGTGGGCATATCTACTACAGTTTCTTATAAAGCAGGACATTTACCATGGCTGAAGCAACCGAAACCAATCCAGCAGCCGCAACAGATACCAAACCAGCAGTCAGAACTGCGTTTGCTCCAGTGGAAGTGAATGAGCCAGAGAGCCCAAAAACGGTAGAGACTGCAGCTACCAATAAGGCCCTTTCAGAAACTAATGGAGCGGGACCGCCCAAGAGCGACGTTGTAACGTCAAAGCCGGAGACAACAGTTGAGCCGAAGACGTTTAATGACAAAGCCTTGGAGGAAACTAATGCCAAACCCTCTGAGAAAGCTGAAGCGGCTGCCAGGAAGGCTCCAAGCACTCTTGAATGGCGCATGGACATCACCAATGCCATGACTGGCCTTGTCGAGCTAAAAGCGCTAGATCAGGGTCTTGTCGAGCTGAAAGCCCTAGATAAGGGTCTTGTCGAGCAGTTAAAAGGCAAGGTGGTCGAAGGGAAGGTGGTCGAGGTTTCGGAAAAGCAGCGAGTAGAGATAGAAAAGCAGCGAGTAGAGATAGAAAAGCGGCAAGTAGAGTTAGTAAAGCAGCAAAAAGAAATGATCGAGACTGTCGATCAAAGTTTCCAAAAATCACTTCCGTATATTCGAGAGAAAGCCACTGCTGCCGATGCACAGCTTTTCGTTACGGTGTCAAAACATGCTGACACAGAAAAAGAAATCGCAGAGGTGCGAGAAAAACTGAAGTTAGCCCCTGGCACCAAACTGGAAGGAGATGAGCTGAAGAATAGAGTTCTCAACGAAACTGATTCGGCGACCCAAAAGCTGTTGACCAGGCTTGCCGTTTTGCACGAAGTTCAACAAGACACGGAAATGCAAGCTGGTCGAGAAATCGATTACAAGCATCTGCCCTTTCGTGCCGGCATCGAATATGCAAAATTCGTCTGCAAACACAAAGATGGTGTCTACAACGACATCACCGACGGGCAGACTCCCAAGAAAGCTATTGATCTTTTGAGGTCGGTTTGCACTGCTGAAATGATGGCACGGGGCGGAGACGTCGCCTTGAAGGAAGCAAGCGCTCAAGAAACGAAGAACATCCGTTCGGTCGTTGATAATAAGATCAACCCGATGATTGCCTTGCAGACGGCGATGGATGAGAAAGATCCAGTTAAAAAGTTAGAACAATTGCGGCATGCTGCTGCCTTGGCGGATAGCAAAGACGTAGCACCTGAGCTTTGCAAACAGAAAATCGAAGAGATCAAGAAGCAGCTTGCAGATCCGGAAGTGAAAAAGGATATTGTCGAGGCTCGCAACCTAGAAATTAAAATGACCGCTTGGGAGTCTCTCTCGCACGCTCAAGGGCTGACGAATGTAGCTCTGGCAGCTGCGCTTTTAGATAAGGAGCCACAGGATTTCGCCGCAGCTCGTGATGCTCTACTCAAGGCTTCAAAAGACACGCTTGGCGCCAATTCTTTGCTTGATCAACGCGGCGTGCCTTTGTTTGGAACGCTCATGCTGGTGTCATTGGCGGGAGTCAAGACAGATATGCAGGCCGTCAAAGAAGGCAAGGACGTCGAATCGCTCAAAACAATTCAGACGCAAATTGCAACTTCCGTCAAACTAGCACAAGAGGCGTCGGCAAAATCAACACTAGCTCAGAATGAAACGAACGAAGACAGGAAAGCCGCTCTTCTCAATGAAGCAATCTCGCTTGGAAATCAGGCAATACAGCAATCACACGCACTGAAAGTAGCATTTGGTGGTCAGGATGCAGACGCGCTAAAAAGACAAATAGACACTCTGAATCAGAAGCCGGAAGCTCAGCGCAGCAAGGAAGAAAAGGCCACCTTGGAATACTTGTCCGGCATGCACGCTCTTGCTGGATTAAATGGTGACATGAAGTCTGCCGTAGCAAGCTGGAACACAACAGTCGGCAATGGTGCTGCTGCCCTGAGTCTCTTAAGTGATCTTGAGCAAAATAACCCTGAGTATTTTGCCGGCAAGCCCGATGGATTTAACGCTCAGTACAAGGACATGAAAGACACCGCACAAAGTGTGGCTACGGACCGGGAAATTGACGAAATGTCCTGGTACAACCCCTGGAAACATTGCCGCCGTCTGGGCAAATTCTGCACAGACAACTGGAAGGTCCTGGCTTTCGGAGCGGCATGTCTTGCGGCGGTGGTCGTAACAGCTGCTACCTTTGGTGCCGGTGCTCCGCTCGGTGCGGCGATCATTGGCGGTGCCGTCGTCGGATTGGCTGCCGGAACCTTGGTCGGTGGTGGACTGCAGTATGCCTCCGGACGGACAGGCTTTGTGGAAGGCTGCGTGACAGCTCTCCCTTATGCGGCCGCTGGTGCAGCAGTTGGCTCCGGAGCTGCCTATTACTTTGCACCGATAGCTGGAATGGGAGCTGCAACGGCCGGAGGTTTCTGGGCCACAGCCGCTGCTGGTGCCAAACTTGGCTTCGCCGGCGGAGCCTTATGGAATATCGGTACGGTGAAGGAAGGTTACGACCGGGGCAGATATGACACTTGGAAAGATGCAGCGCTCGAATACGGTACGGGTGTAGGCAAATGGACTCTAGGCGGAGCCATGCTCGCTCCCTCGCTAGTGGGTGTTGGTTCAGCGGCGGTCGGACTTGCAGGCGGCGGAACCAGGATGGCTATTGCCGGTAATTTAGGAAAGGTGGCCGGAAACGGACTTGGCGCATGGTTTACCCCATCGCTAGCCAACGGAGCACAAGATCTTTCCCTGACCTTGGTAGGCAAAGCAGGATATGTCCCACGCTTCCACATTCAAGATCATTATCGCCTCGGCGATGAAGAGGCCCGCCAAGAAATTGCTAAATATTACGCGCATCAGGACGCTCCTCCGCCAGTCGTCGTCACACCAGAAGTAAAAGTTGAAGAGCCTGAACTCCCAAGCACTTATAATCCCGACGAAGAAGTGGATTTGACCAAATTTCGCAAAAAGTGAGTACGGCCGGAACACGACCTCGGCATCGTCTATACTAAGGCAACGTCGGCAGAGCCGTCACTTAGCCCTTAGAGTCAATGCCCCAGCTATCCGTTATCATTCCGGCGTACAACGAGCAGCGCCGGCTGCCAGCGACCTTGGAGTCCGTCCACGGTTACTTGACACAGCGTAATCTGACATTCGAAATCTTGATAGTTGACGATGGCAGTCACGACGACACAGCTGAAGTGGTCGAGATGTTCGCGGTAGCGCATTCTGGCGTTCGCCTGCTTTCATATCAACCGAATCAAGGTAAGGGCCACGCGGTGCGCACGGGCATTCTTTCGGCTAAGGGCGATTTGATGCTGATCGATGACGCGGATGGCAGTTCCCCAATTGAAGAACTTGAACGGCTCGAGCGTGGTATCACCTCCGGTGCTGACCTTGTCATCGGTTCACGCGCAAAGTCTGATGAGTCGAGGCAAGTACAGGCGCTTGCCTATCGCAAGTGGATTGGCAATACATTTAACTTTCTTGTTCAAAGACTTCTGTTGCCTGGCATTTACGACACGCAGTGCGGCTTTAAATTGTTCAAGGCGGAGGCTGCCCGAGAAATCTTCGCAGTAGCACAGATCGACGGCTTCGGCTTCGATGTGGAAATTCTGCATATTGCTCGGGTCAGAGGATACAAAATCGCTGAAGTTGGTATCAACTGGCACAACGTCGAGGGTTCCAAAGTTAACGTGTTTGCCGATTCGCCCAAGATGTTCTTAGATGTGTTGCAAGTGGTTTTGCGCAGCTTATTTGGGCGCTACAAGACCGGCTCTACTGCGCGTACGTAACTACTCCGATTCAGGACAATGGGGCGATGAAACATATGGTTGCTCGTTTCAGTGTCCTATTTCTTTGTTTGATTGCCTGTTGCTTTACGATAGCTTTGGCGAAAAACGTCTCACAGGCTGCTGAATCAGTGGCCAATCAACGTCCACTCTTGACGGGCCGTTTGAACTACCTTGAGGCAGCGTGTGCCAGCGTAGGTATTCAACTTAATGCTCCGAATCTACCCACAACAATTAGCAAGGTTCGGCTTGGTACGTCGGCATCCCATGCTGGAGTAATGCAAAATGATCGGGTGCTGAATTACAAGATAGAAGGTCCAATTCTCAGCCTTCGCGTTGAGCGAAACGACCGCCAGTTTTCAGTGCAGATCCCGATGAACATGAAAGCATTGCGTCAATTAGCGAATAATCTCGCTAACCAGTCACAGCCCTCAGCATCAAGCAAAAATGTGGCACCGCCGATTTCATCGACTGGGGAACCTCCGGCTCTTGCCGCTCAAACGGGACTTGTGGATACGAGCCAGCAACAGCTGCAAATAACACCTCAGTCCTCAAATACCCTACAAGCATCTGCAGGTAAGTCCCAACATCAGCTCGACGCCACGTCGACGGAAGACCAAAAACTCTTGCGGCAGCGACAAATAATCCTCCTGGTAGATAAATCTGGTTCGATGGCAACAAAGGACTCAGCCTGCGATGGATTGACAAGGTTTGAGTGGTGCAGGCAAGCGATAGCCGGGTTGGCAAATGCGCCTGAAATAGCTGATAAGCAATTTACTCTCATTTTCTTCAATACAGATACCGACGTCATCAGAGGCTGCGACGCCAAAGTAGTGGAGCGAATGTTCAGCCTCATATCGCCTGATGGTGGCACCGACCTTTCATTGGCAATCAATCAAGCGCTCAATTCGCACAAACCGCAGCTAAGCGAGACACCAGCAGTCATTGCGATTTTGCACGACGGGATTGTAAATCGAGGAAAGGAAATTGATTCGCTGCTGATAGAAACCGGTAATTTATTGGTTGGTTCTAAACAGCTGTCCATCACATTTCTACAGATTGGACAAGATCGCAAAGGCAGCGAAATGCTGAGCTACCTGGACAGCGGTCTGGTAGCAAAAGGAGCAAAGTGGGATATCGTAGATACGGTGCCATTTTCAAAGCTCAAGGAAATCGGTCTGAAGCGTGCATTGATTGAAGCAATCAAAGACGATTGACCTGTAGCCATGCGCCGCCCGGTCCGTGCAGCGAGCCGGTAACCTCCTGGGGCGCCGCCCCTACAATTTCTTTTCGACTTCGCTAGTCACTGACCAGCCTGTCTTTAAGCCGAGGACGAACCAGGCAAGTGCCACCACTCCGAGGGCAAAGATGGTATCTCCGACCACGCGAAGCCAGCGCAGTTGATTCATCACTCCGGTTTGGGTGAACTCTGCCGAACGCGCATACCAGAGCCCGTGCTCGACGCTTGCCCAGGTTTGCATTAGCCCTACCGGCAGAAGGCTGATTAAGACCATCAAGGCTAGACCAATATTGATTGCCCAGAAGGCAAATTTGATGGTGCCAGTCTTCCAGATGTTCTTCCGCGCCAGTCCTTTTAAACAAAATAGCATTAGCCCAATTGCCAGCATTCCATAAACACCAAACAGTGCAGTGTGCGCATGTACTGCTGTGGTATTGAGTCCCTGCATGTAATACAAAGCGATCGGTGCGTTGATTAGGAAGCCGAAGAGACCAGCCCCTACTAGGTTCCAGAATCCAACGGACACAAAGAAGTAGATTGGCCATTTATATTCGTGCACCCACGGTTTAGCCGTGCTCAGTGTCAAGCTGCCATATGCTTCGAATCCAATCAGTGTTAATGGCACTACTTCCAGCGCGCTAAAAGCGGCTCCCCATGCGATCACAGGTGTTGGTGTTCCGGTGAAATAAAGATGGTGCATGGTACCGATAATGCCACCGGCAAGAAATATAGTGGTGGAGAACAATACGCTGGCAGTTGCTGTTTTCGTCGCCAATAAACCCATTCGCGTAAACAGGAAAGCGATGACGACCGTGGCGAACACTTCAAAGAACCCTTCGACCCATAGATGAACGACCCACCAACGCCAGTATTCGGCTATTGCCAGGTTGGTGTGTCGCCCGTACATCAAGCCTGCTCCGTAGAACCCGGCGATGGCCAACGATGAAAGCAAAAATAAAGAAAGCAAACTGCGATCTTCTTGCGGCTTTTTGAATGCCGGCCAAATCGCTCGGACCATCAATCCAAGCCAGACGAACAAACCAACGAAGAGAAAAATTTGCCAGAAACGACCGAGGTCTACGTACTCGTAACCTTGATGTCCAAACCAGAAGTTGGCTTCCAGTCCCAATCGTTGTTGGACGCCAAACCATTGTCCTGCCATGGAACCGACGACAATTATCACCAGGCAGCAAAACAGAAAGTTCACACCGGCTCGTTGAAACTTAGGCTCGTATCCTGAGACTGCCGGAGCCATGAACAGTCCGGTTGCCAGCCATGTCGTTGCGATCCACAGGATACCGAGCTGTGTGTGCCAGGTGCGCGTGACTGCATACGGAAGCCACTCGGCCAGGGGCAGTCCATAAAAACCTGAGCCCTCAACGCCGTAGTGGGCGGTAATTGCACCCAAGCCAACTTGCACCACAAGTAAGATCCCGGAGACCCAAAAGTATTTCAGAGTGGCCTGCATCGACGGTGTGGCTTCCAAACCCATTAGAGGATCTGTGTCTGGTACGTGGTGCTGCTCGCTCGGTTCCTTTGCGCGCTCTGCTGCAAAATACCAGGCAAGCGCGCCAATGCCACCAAGCAAAAACACGAAGGATAAGACTGACCAGACGATGATGGAGCCTGAGGGGGCATTTGCTATCAAAGATTCCGGCGGCCAATTGTTCGTATAGGTGATCTCACTGTTCGGTCTGTTGGTGGCACATACCCAAGAACTCCAATAAAAGAACGCCGTTAATTGGTGCATGCTTTTGGCATTCTTAACTGCCTGCGGTTGAAGTGCATAGGCATCGCGCAATTTTCGCAGAGACTTTTGTCCTGTGAAAAGAGCGGAGTAATGTTTGCTTACTTCTTCAATTGCTTTGATTTGAATTGGTTGAAGTATCAGATCTCCGGAGCCAGCATCATATGTGTTGCCTCGCATCATCAGCTTCAGGCGCTCTCGCAACGCCGCCTGTTTCTCCGGGGCTAGCAGCGCATAGGACGCCAATCCTTCGTCAATGGCCCAATGGTCGAGCATGAAAACGAGCTCTCGATGTAGGAAATCTGCGGACCAGTCCGGCGCCACATAGGCTCCGTGTCCCCACACGCTGCCGACCTCCTGTCCGCCAATGGATTGCCAAACGTTTTGGCCGGTAGAGATATCGTCCGCCGTAAAAAGGACTGCACCAGTGGAGCTAATGACACGCTGGGGAATCGGCGGTGCCTGCATATAGATTTCGTAGCCGAAATAGGACAGGACGGCAAATGAGGCGATGATGACCGTTGCCAGTCCAATCCAGAGACGCTTGTGACTAGTCATATGTGCTTCTCTTATTCGATTCCATCGAGCTGATGTTAGCAGGGAAATGACTGGGTTACGAGATTGCACTTTCGTGCCTGACTGCGACCAAGAGTAACTTAGTTCCTTATTCAAATGATAATGAGCGCTTTCAATTAATTGCCCGCCTACCAGTTCAAAGACAATTGTGGCAAGATGGCACAAAGCACCGAGGATCGCGATGCCCATTTGCGTACATTTGACTTCAGAGAAAAACGCTCGTCACATCCTACGTACGGGCATCAAGGCAATGCCTATCGCCACTGGCGGAAAGGGCGTTTTCTGCATGCCTGCGTTACCCAATTATTATGCGTCACACCAGTGGCTACGAGAGATCAGGCGGGGCAGCCATGGGCGAACACCGCTGGTGGCAATTGATTTTCGACTACCGTCAAATGAAATGGTCTTGGTGGGGCACTTCTCCGAACCTCATGTCCAAGTGACCATTTCAGAGGCTGCCGGGATCATCATGTCGGCAGAGGAACCATTGGGCTACGAAATTTTGCTGCCTAGATCTGTGGCGCGGGATGAGATTCACAAAGTGAGATCCGTTCCACAAGTTATTGGCTGGAGATATTATCCCAAGGCAAAGGGCAACAGACCATCTTGTACCTGCAACTGCTGTATACGCGGCGAATATGGCGCAAACAAGCTGCGGCAGCGACTCGGCATGCCTGACACGAAGCCTGCATCAAAACAAGAAATGATGGAAGTACTGCGCAACGCCAAAGATCCTGATGCCATGTGCGGTGCTTTGTACAGCCTTGGCACCAAGAAACGCAATAATCCAGAAGAGCTCGAATTCCTGCTTGAACATCCTTCAGTCGATGTTCAGCGAGGATTGGCATATGCACTCAGGTTCTACCGCGGCAAAGGAGCTACTTCCATGCTAGTTCATCTTACCAAGCATGAAGATGAGCAAGTTCGTTTGGATGCGCAAGAATCGTTGACGGACAGCGGAAGAGAGGGCGTTCTTTAGGAACGACGAACTCATTACCTGATCTTAGTTGTGCTGGCATCCAGTCACCACATCTGGTGGCGGCGGCAAAAAGAATTTTTCCGCGACAAATAGTCATCAGAAGAATCGTTTAAAGTAACCGCAAACCAGGAGCATCAAGGAAACGTCCAAACTCGCTAGGCTTCTTCTCTCCGCCTTCAATCATTTCCCCGCTCACGCGTTGCATCAGTGAGCAAGCTTTGGTTTTGAGTTCGGGATCGTTGGTCTTCTCGTAGATCTGGCGGAACGCTCGTTGAGCGGCGTAGAGCTGGTCCGTCTTCATGTAGCAGGTGGCTAGGTAGAAACGAGCCAGCCAGTTGCTGGGTTCCATGTCGAGGATTTCCAGGAGCAGAGTCTGAGCTTTTTTGAAATCGCCACTGGCGTATGCCGCGCAGGCATTAACACCGAGTGAAGCGTCAACTTGTGATGTGGTAAATCTTATCTTGTCGTCCATGGCCTCAAACCCCTTGACCAGAATTGGCATATACATTGTCATGTACTGAAGAGTACGTATGATTAGGCGGAAAAGTTCGAGACCTTTGGCACATTCTTAACACTTGATCATGTGCGGACAATCATAGATGAATGTCCGCACATAACCTACACACCAGGACGAAGATTAACCCTTGAGAGCTTCAGCTCCGCTGACGACTTCAAGCAGATCCTGTGTGATGCTCGTTTGACGAGCTTTGTTGTAGTGGAGAGTCAGTGCGTTGATTAGCTCTTGAGCGTTGGTAGAGGCGCTCGACATTGCGTTCATACGAGCCGCTAGTTCCGCAGCTGTTGCTTCCATGAGGGCTTGGAAAAGAACGTTTTCGACGTACTTTGGCAACAGTTGGTCTTGGAGTACTTCCGGTATAGAAGGATCGAATATCAGCAACGGGTCGACAACATTTGGCGTTTCGTCTGCGGCAGCTTCCGGCATTTCCACAGGCAGATACTTTTGATCAACGACTTCGGAACGAAGCATGGAGATAAAGTGCGTGCTGATCAGTTCGACAGCGTCAACCTGTCCGGAAACAAACATCTCTTCTGCGGCACCGGCGATCAGCTTCGCTTCTTCCACCGTAGGAACGGCAGGAAGCAAGACGAAGGTCTTCGATCTCTCGATTTTGAGCTGGCGGAAGAACGCCACGGCTTTCAAGCCGACCAGAATCAGGGAGACTTCTTTCTTTTCTGCTTGCAGTTGCTTAATGCGCTCCAGGCTGGCCCGGAAGATAGTGCTGTTGTATGAGCCGCACAAACCACGGTCAGAGCCGATGATGATCAGCGCTACTTTATTCACCGGACGGTGAATAAGCAGAGGCATTTCATTGAGATCGATAGGCTGCGTTTCGCGAACGATCTCGCGCAGCATCCGAACCACGCGCTGGGTGAAGGGGCGAGTGGCCAATGTGCGTTGCTGAGCACGGCGCACTTTGGCTGCAGCCACGAGCTTCATAGCTGTAGTGATCTTCTTGGTCTTTTGAACGCTTTTGATGCGGTTTCGAATCGCCTTTAGATTTGCCATTTTGTTTTAGCCGTTATGGTGTCTATTTATGGAAGAAGTTTTGCTTGAACTTGAGGATTGCTTCAGACAAAGCTTTTTCGTCGTCTTCGCTCACCTTGTTGCCGGTGTTCAACTTCGTTTCCAGGTCTTTGCCTTGAACGCTCAGGTGCTTAATCCATTCAGCTTTGAACTTGTGGATATCTTTGGCTTCAACATCATCGAGCAAACCGCGGTTTGCAGCGAAGATCAAGGAGACCTGTTGGGCCAAGGTTAAAGGTCGATACTGAGGCTGTTTCAGGATTTCCATCAGCTTTTGACCGCGGCGCAACTGGTCCTGGGTTGCTTTGTCAAGGTCAGATGCAAATTGAGCGAAAGCTTCCAGTTCTCTGAATTGAGCAAGGTCAAGTCGTAACTTACCAGCCACTGTCTTCATTGCTTTGGTCTGAGCTGCGCCACCGACCCGGCTGACTGAAATACCAGCGTTGATAGCAGGGCGGACGCCGGCGTAGAACAAGTCAGTCTCAAGGAATATCTGCCCGTCTGTAATTGAAATTACGTTTGTCGGAATGTATGCCGAAACGTCACCAGCCTGGGTCTCAACGATCGGCAGAGCTGTCATTGAGCCGCCACCGAGCTTATCGCTAAGTTTGGCAGCACGTTCCAGAAGGCGGCTGTGCAGATAAAACACATCGCCGGGGTAAGCTTCCCGACCTGGCGGACGACGAAGCAAAAGTGACATTGCGCGATAGGCAACGGCATGTCTGGAAAGATCGTCGTAAACGCACAAAGTGTGTTTGATGCCTGGGACATTGCCTTCCATAAAGTATTCAGCAATTGCCGCGCCGGAATAAGGAGCTAGGAACTGCATGGCAGGAGCAGTTGAGGCTGGAGCGTCGACGATAATCGTATATTCCATGGCGCCGGCATCTTCAAGGATGCGCTGCAAAGCGGCGATGTTGGAGTCTTTTTGACCGATTGCAACATAGATGCACACCGGACGATCTGGTTGTGTCTTCTGGTTGATGATGGCGTCGATGGCGATAGCGCTCTTGCCGGTCTGACGGTCGCCGATGATAAGTTCGCGCTGTCCGCGACCGATTGGAATCATGCCGTCAATGGCTGTAATGCCTGTCATCAACGGCTCACAAACGGACTGACGAGCGATGATGCCTGGTGCCTTCTTTTCAATCGGGCGATATTCGTCCGCTTGAATCGGACCTTTGCCGTCGAGCGGGTTGCCCAGTGGATCTACAACGCGTCCGAGCAACGCTTTGCCAACAGGCAAGGAAGCGATACGTCCGGTTGTTTTGCACTCAGTGCCTTCTTTAATCTTTCTGCCGGGGCTTAACAGCACAACGCCGACGTTCTCTTCTTCCAGGTTGAGCACCATGCCAACCGTGCGATCTTCATCTTCGAATTCGACGAGTTCGCCGGCCATAGCCTTCTCAAGTCCGTAGATACGGGCAATGCCATCGCCTACTGCCAGCACGGTGCCGACGTTAGTAATATTCAGCGACGAGCGATAGCGCTCAAGTTGGGACTTTAGTACGGATGTGATTTCGTCCGGTTTGATTGCCATGGTTGTGTGGTCCTCTGCCTCTTGCTGCGTTTAAGCGCTGTGCGCTTGTTCACTTATACTGATAACAGTGATTTTTCTATTGCTTGTAATCTGCCTTTGATACTGCCGTCAATTACTTGATCGCCCAGCCTCAGAACAAAGCCGCCGATGAGCGTTTTGTCTTCGGTCTGGTCGAGCTCCAGTGTCTTGCCGAGCTGACGAGAAAGCTTTTCTTTGATCTGTTGAAGAGTTTTGCTGTCAGGCTTTTCTGCGCAAACCAGCGTTCCTTTAATGATGTTCTGTCTTTCGCGCCAGAACTTTTCGTATTCGCGCTCGACGTAGGGCAATAGTGCCAGTCTGCGTTTATCGGTGAGTAGTTCGAGCAAGCGCAACGTAAGCTCGTGAATCTTGCCGCCAAATATCGAGATGACCAGTTGCTTCTTGTCGTGCGAGTTCACTGCCGGATGGCGAAGGATTACTTCCAATTCTGATGATTGTGATACCACCTGGTTAACCGACTTAAGGTCTTCCAGAACTGTTTTGTCGGCGCCCGAGTCCGCGGCCAGGTCGATGATTGCGCTTGCGTATTGGGAGGCTGCAGCTGCTAGGTCTGTTCTCATCTTTTGTTTCCAATTGATTCCAGTTGACCGATAAAACCTTCTTGCAAGTTGAGCTTCACCTTGTCAGTAATAGCACCAGGTAAAGTGGCTTCAGCCAGCC
>Ga0163151_10003815_pt1 | contig 21135 bp, 23 predicted proteins | sample OliLakLV19MP5IB2_FD_145596 | JGI IMG/M metagenome (GOLD analysis project Ga0163151, IMG submission 145596) | Freshwater microbial mat bacterial communities from Lake Vanda, McMurdo Dry Valleys, Antarctica - Oligotrophic Lake LV.19.MP5.IB-2 | ecosystem: Environmental > Aquatic > Freshwater >... | reverse complement strand
GTACTGAGGGCTATCCTGATCCAACGCCCCTCCCCTGGATACGGCGTCGTCCGCGTCCCCCGAACAACGGGGGACCACCTATGCGCCACGATAGATCCGTTTTTAGAGCCCTCAAACTTGATCCACCACTTAGGGCGCTTTCGTAGCCATTAAAGCGCTCCTAGCGCACAATACAATTCGCCATAATACTCGTCTTTTCGGACGGCCACCGATACCGTGCCGTCGCGCCCCACGTAATCCGGCTCGCTGGTGCGCTCGCCAGTGTAGCGAGCTTCGATCGAGCTTACGATGCGCCACAAGTAGCCGCCGCAAGCCACATGGTCGCCAAGGGTAGGGATCAATCGGTAATGTTTCGTATCCATGCAGTTTCCTGTTTCGGCCGCCGTGGCCGTTTTGGTCGATTCACCCGGTTTGGGCCACCGTGGCCGTTCCGCTGTGTCTGTATCTGAGACGATCCCATACTGCCACGAATTCACCCGATTCTGAAAAAATCGCGTGTTTCGCCTTTTATTTTATGGCTAGGCGCGTTAAAAGAGCGCTCTCGCGCCCATATATCACTAGATCGGTGGATCGCGCCGCGTCCGTTCTCCCTGCCTTAACACGGTGTGTCAGGAAATCCGCGCCACGCGGATCGCGCCGCGTCCGTTTCCCTGCCTTAACACGGTGTGTCAGAAAATCAGCAACACGCGGATCGCGCGGATCGCCACCCCGCGATCCAGGCATCCGCTTGATCCGACCCCGCTCGATGCGGATTCCCGGCCTTACCCACGCCTGCAACAGACGCGTCGTACCCCGCAGCGTACGGGTCCCCTACCTCGAAAACGCGTTTGCGCTTGCGAACTGTGCTACGTTTTTTAGCAGCGAAGGGAAGATCTGCTGCAGACGCCATCCGCCTTAGTTACCTAAAACAACGGTTGAACGCACGCATGCAAGTGCTGGCCTTGCCCTTGCCCCCGCCTCGCATGCACTGCGATAGCTCGACTTTACAATGCTTCGGCGCTTTCTGCGCGCGCTTTGCTGCACCAGTCAAAGGCCCGGTTCGCTTATGTTTTGCCATGTCGGAAAACTAACCTCCCGTCCTACGATTGTCAATTTGGCGAGGGGAAAGCCATACCCACAGCAGGCGCTGAGGCTACGACTCCAAACTTTACCCGAATCGCGTTCGCGATCATCTGCGCTGACTCCTCTTCGAGATCAGGCACCATCCGCTGGACAACTAGATCGACGTGCCCCGCACGCAAAACTTCCATACACGGCACTTGCGCGCCCATTCCGTTTAACTGTGTGTACGCCTGAAACACACCGTCTGCGATTTCCTCCGGCGTCAGATTCTCGATCTGCTCCCGCATTTGCTCGATATCCGCCATCACCACCCCGAAGAAATCAAGGTCGGATAGCTGGGCTGTCGCCTCCTGCATTGCCTCTTGCGTGGCGACAGCGAACGAATCCTGCGGGGTCTGCTTCTGCTGTACCAGAACGGCCTGAGGCGCCTCCGCTGCACGCGGAGCCTGCGGCGCCTTCTCTTTCAACGCTTCCACACCGTAGATCCGTTCTGCAAGCGCGTCGCTTTGTTCGCCTGGCGTTAGCGGCCTTGCCCCCGGCGGGGCCACCTGTGCCCCCAAGGGTCTCTGCGGATACTGCTGCGGGGGCATCTGCATCGGCTGTTGCATCGGCATTCGCTGGGGTTGTGGTTGTCCCATTGCAGATTTCTGCGCGAGAATCGTCGCTAGTTTCCCTACCGTCTGCACGCCCTGCTCAGCAAGCGGCATCCAAGCGGGTCCCGATCCTGCCCCTGCTATTTCAGCGTGATCGCGCACCAATCCCTTGGCCATTCCCATCAGATCCCCGAACATATCAAACATCTGCTTCTGGATGCCTGCGCTGCCCGATTGATCTTTGGCCATTCGTAGAAACTCGACCATCTGCACAGGGCCCATAATCGAACCACCTAGCCTGTCTGCCATCATCATTGCAGATCGCTCCGAAGTCTGCGCCTGTGACTGTGCCGCAGCTTGGATCGCTTGCGTCGTAGCTGCGCCAGCCTCCATCGCCTTCGACATGATTTGCGTCAGCATCATCATCGTTGGATCGGTCTTGTTTCCGTCCATCTTAGATGCCAGTGCGTCCATCGTAGATCGAAACTCGTTGCGCAAAGCTGCTTCACGCGCTTGCTCGCTTTCCCGTCGCCTCATGTCCTCGACCTGCTGCAGCAACAAACGCTCGGTCTCCGATGGTCCTGCGGGCTTGTCCGCCATCTTGTTCAGCAACATTTCGAAACGAGACTCGGTTTTGCTCGCTAGATCTTGCACAACCTTCGTGAACCCGTCTCGTAGATCTGCTAACCCTCGCATGAAACTCGCGTCTTTTTGCTGCTCCTGCTGCGTTCGTAGCATGTCTTTTAAGCCATCAATTTCTCTGCGATCTCCTTCGTCCTTCTTGTGATTTCCCCCGTTGTTCTGCTGCTGCGCTAACAACTGCATCACACTCTCAAAACCAGGCACGTACCCCGGCTGCGGAATCGGCGTTGACCTTACCTCGGTTGCCACGCCCTGCGGCTGCGCAGCAAAAGGCGACTGCGCCCACGAAATCATCTTTCCTTGGGGTGTGATCACTGCACCCAACGAAGGCACCGACCACCAACCTGGTGCTAACTGCGTACCCTGAAAATCCTCGCTGTTTTTGACAGACACTCCATTCATCATGTTCGATCCTCCACCTTCTCCTCCCGAGATCCCCATCGCTTCCGGATCCATTCCTAACTTGACCGTCCACGAATCCTCGTCCGATCCCCCCTCTTCGTTGACCTTGAAGTGATACGTGCCCGCACCCCACTTACCCGGAATATCTGTCATCAATTTGATGATCTCTCCTACAGACATTTTTGTAGGGGGCAAAATCGCATGCCCTATGCTGTTTTTTGCGGTGTACTTCGTTACCTGCACAATAGGCGATGCCATCCCATTGAGCTTCCCTATGTCGGGCGTTGAACGAACGGTGGGCAGGGTACGGTCGATCAGTGGTGATGCCATGTTGGTACGTCGTATCAGTATTTTTTGCCCCCGACAACAAAAAATTTTTCCTTGACCTTTTCTCTGTCCCCGTCATACACAAGTGATCGTGACGATAAATGACACTGGCTGGCAACCGATCAAAATTGTAGGAGGCGACGGCGACCGCACTGCGGGCGGCCAAGTCGAAATGGTCAAGGGCAACGAGATACGCCCGTGCGTGATGTGTCGTAGCTGGGAACGCGACGAGCGCAAATTGATCGAACACCTCATGTCACGAAAACTTGAATTGATGCCCGACGGTACGTTCAAATCCCCCATCCGCAAGGACTACAAAGGGACTCACGCGAACCTCACAATCGATCCCAAAAAGTTTGGTTTCTGTCGCTACGAAACAAGTGTGACGGAAGACATCGCCTCCTGCGAAAAATGGACCCCCGTTCGCACCGCTGCGGAACTCGCGGACCGTCTAGCCAAACGCTGATGCCTTCGTTCTCGCTCCCCCACCTGATTTTACTGGGCACCCTGCTTAGTTCCGTTCATTGGCTGATCGCACGTAGCAAAATCATGCAGCCCCTTTGGAGCCGCGCCACCGGCCGCTGGGCTGCCCTCCTGGAGTGCCCCGCCTGTTCCGGCTTCTGGCTCGGCATCTTGTGCCTCCCCGTCAACGGGGCCCCCTGGTGCCACTGGCAAACCCACATCGTTCAGGGCATCCTCGGCATCTGGTTGACGCCCGTCTTTGAGGCCCTGCTTCTGTGGGGCCTGTCTCTCACCGCGTTTGAAAAAGAGTAACTAGCTTTTTTGCGCGAGGGCCGCATCTAGCTCTACGAGTACTGCTGCGATTTGCTGTCGCACCATCAACGCGTCTTCTCGGGAAATCGCAACGTTGTGATCCCAAGAACACTTACCCGATCCAATGTCATTTCGGGACACGCGCAACGCGTGTGTGTCCCTGAACGCTACAGGACTCCTCAGCCCCCCGCACACAGGGCAACGGATTTTAAATACTACTCCCACAATTGCAGCCTAAGCTACCCACCTCGTCAACACTTCCGCGACCAGGGCGTGTACCGCTTGCCCGTGAGGGCCCGCTGCTCTTCGGCTCACCAAGATCGCGTCTGGCGTGTTCGTCCTCATAAACTCGCGAAATTCCTCGATATTGTCAGTCACAAACGCCCCTGCGTTGTTCGCATAATCCTGCGCTAAACCGGTAGGTTCCGTCAGTGCGGCCAATACAAAAGTCGCTCGCTCCCCTACCTTGCGAACCACAATGGGCTCAGGAGGCAATCCGAACAACGGCCCTGCCACGTCTCCAGGACGCTTGTCCTTGCCCCACGCCTGATAGAATGCGTCTGCTACTACCTTGAGCTGCGCTGCACTTAGCGCGACGCCCTGCAAGGTCCAGGGGTCGCCTGGCATCAACTCCGCAGAAAGCAAAGTCCTCAAACCACTGCCAGCCAACACGGGCACCGCTTCTGCGACCACAAAAAGCCTCTTCTCGTATACCCGATCTCGCCACCTGTCATAGTTTTTTAGCGCGGTGATCGACACCGGCCCCTTTGGTGGCTTGCGCTTCTCCTGCGGCTTTGCCAAATACGACCCCACCGCCCTCGCGTAACTCAACACCGTTAGCGGTTTACACTCCCGAATGTCCGTCAGATATTCGACGAAATGCTGGATCTCAGGGAAAGCCCCGACCTCTCGGCATGACACTTTTTGTGCCTCGCCTCCGACCTGAATCGTCGTCATCTCATGTGTTGCTTGTCTTCCCACCTTGTTGCAGTACCACAAATAATTCTGATTTACAAACTCCAGATTTTATTTCACAGTTCGCTCATGCAACGCCACGAAATAGATCCAGACACGTTTATGGGCTCCATGATGAATGAGTGCACCAAACAAAAAGTGCCTGCCCTGCTCATATACGCAGTGAAAGAGGAAAACAGGCTCATGATTCGCGTGCGTGCGAATCGCCCCGCGCCTGAAGTTCAGGAAATGTGGGACGCGCTACACACCATCGATGATGCCATGATCGACACCGCTGCAAAAGCGCTCGCTGCCCTCGACCTGGTGCCCTGGGAAAATCTGAACACGGACCAACAAAATCAAGTGAGATCGCTGGCGTCCACTGCAATTCGCGCCGCTCTTCGCACGAACGCGCCTCAACCCCCTATGGTCTCTCCAGGACCTCGGATTATCACCTGAGGTTCTCGCCTGGACACAACGGAAAGACGCTAGTCCTTTTCTGACTTCTTCGCCTTAGCCTTACGCGTAGAATTGTGCCCGCTTAACTGTTCGCTGCCGTCGAAGCTTACTAAATTCAGAGCCCTTAGACTCTTACAGTCTCGTCCTGGCGCGACGATGACGTGATCTTCTAAGGGGATTCCTAACATCCGCCCCGCATCCACCAGGCGCCGCGTTAATTCGATGTCTTCGCGTGACGGCGTTGCATCTCCAGACGGATGGTTGTGCACCACGATCATCGATGACGCGTTGTTCAAAATAGCAGCCTTGAAAACTTCACGGGGGTGTACTTGGACACTGGATAACGACCCTTTTGCAACTTCTTCAAGCCCGATCACCTGCCTGCGCACGTCCGCATGAATCACGTACAGGCTTTCGCGATCTGCCATCTCTGCGCCTCGCATATACTTGCATACGTCTTCGTGACTTAGGAGCTGGGGCCCTGGCTTGCCCGTGGTGCGCATGCAAACCCTCACAGTCTGCTTGGGGCCTGCAGGACCGCAAACGCTCGTCTCCGCTGCTGGGCCCTCTAGCTGCACTCTCCTAGTCTTCATCAGGCCCATTCTACCTCACAAACATCCGGATCTTGTAACTTGAACTTCTCCGCTGCGAACTTGCGAAGCTCTATTGCCGCTCCCGCTGTCGCAACCATCCGGTATGCGCCCGTCACTGGATCCTGCGCCAACACCGCAATCGTCGTGATGTTTGATTGCTGCGCCGCTTGAGCCAACGGGCCAAAAAACGCATCAAGTACAGGAGCAGAAGATAACGCCATCCGCGCAGCGTATCAAAGCTCAATGTCCGGATCAACGACTTTGGACATGTAACGCCAGACGTTATACCCGAAGGCTACCCCCCCCGCTGCAATCATGCCTGCCGTCTGCGTCACCTGTGCAGGCAGCCCTGCGATGTCTGTTTCAGCTATCGCGGTCGCGACCAACCCCACCACCGTCGCCATTGCAATCCAGAATGCCTTCGTTGTCACTCCAGGGCGCTTGGGATCTACCAGGGGTGTCTGGAACACTGAGAACACCAACGCGAGCACAGCGGTCACGGCAAGCGCCAGCCGAGGCGCAGCTTTGTCCAGGTGTGTCGTAGCTGCTGCAAGGGACACCCCGGCACCCGCGACCAGAGACAACCAGAACTCTGTTTTCTCCACGTGCGTTTTCGTCATGCGGCGAAGAATACGCGGACCCCCCAAAAAAGAAAAGCCCCAACGGAGACAAGCTCGCTGGGGCTTTTCACCTAAACCCTTCCCGGGGCCAAGGCTACTCCGAGCAAAATACTCAAGCCTCCCGACTAGAGCAAGCTGAATTTTCTCGTGTACACAAAAACAACACGGCGGGAAACCAGTACCCAATCCCGGATTCGTACGAGGCCCGGCACAGATCCCCTACTCTGTGCCGAGTTGTGCCGGGCACAAGTACCGTCTCGTAGCGCTGTTTCCTTCGATTTCTTGCGAGTATTGCCCCCCTGCAGCCCGCTGCGACCCTCCCGCAGAGCTTTTTGCAGTCCGATCCCGCAAGAAAGATCAAAATGGACTTAACACCTTGTTTTTACAGGAGAAAACAGAAGTCACAAATTGCCGCAGTGCAGCGACACCACTTGGCGCCTAAAGGGCCGCTATATAAAACATGTCATTGCTGTAAGAAAAATGAGAAAATAGTAATACAGCTTACAAATACAGCTACATCAAAATTTGAGGATCTCCTTCGACCACCTAGAGTTGTGCTGCGTTATAGTTTTCATATCTAAACTCCTGTATTTATTCATTTTAACACGGCGCAACTCCCTATTATTCTTTTTGTGATGTTGTGTTGTGTTAAAAAAACTTTAATAGTATTGGGAACTTACGGGAATGACGCGACACAACGAAAAGTCAAATCGCAGCACAACATGACGAATCTGGCCGAAGCTGCGCCGCGTTGGAAGTCTTACAGCGTCATTAGCAGCGCGTCACGTTTACATCGCATTGTGCCGCGTCACAATATCTGGTTGTGCCGCGTCATATGCTCAAATTTCACTTTTTGACGACGTAGTACGATTCCCCGAAAAAGGGCTTGCGCTCAGGGTACGGGAGGCCGTACTTTCGGTTCCCCTTCCCCGTCCTAGAGAGGCTTGAATATCCTGTGCGCATCAGTTTGTTTTCTCAGATCACTGACAATCACCCTTTAGCCCGGGTACTGTCCTGGCAGGAATTCGTCCGGGAGTTTGACCCTCACGTATTCACGTACGAGACGAAGGGGGAGGCAATGGCGTTTTCGCCTGCGGAGTATCCTGAAGGGGCACGCAGAGCAAAGGACCGTGTAGTGCGGGTGCACTTTGGGGTCCTCGATATCGACAAGAAGACAGACCAGGAGATTCAGCGGCTGATGGCAGCCCTGGAGGGTTACGAACATATTGTGTACACCACTTGGTCCCATGCTGAGGCGATGGCAGACGGGTTGTGGCGGATCAGGGTACTGCTACCGTTTTCGAGGCCGGTCGAGGGTGGGGAGTGGAAGAACTTCTGGCCGAGGTTAAACCGGCTTTTCGCGGGTCTGAACGATCCGGCGTGCAAAGACGCTTCGCGGGTGTACTTCATTCCAGCGGCCCCTAAGGGCACGGAAGCCGATCAGGTATTCGAGTACCAGGAGGGGAAGGAGATTGATGTTGACGCGCTGATGGCTGTGCCGATCAAGATTGAGGACGTAGCGTCTGAAAGCATTGATGTGAGGCAGGTCGCGGAATTGATCCCCAAACTCAAGAGGAGGCAATCGGCGTATTACCAGCGTATTGCCGGAAACTTGAAAGACATCTTAGATGGCAAGGTGTTTGCAGAGGAGGGGAAACGAGACGAGACGATCTTCCAAGTGACGGGGGTACTGGCTGAGCACTGGCCTAGTGTAGACGCAAGGGCGCTTGCGCAGGTCTTCGCAACGTCGCTAGGCGTTATGTCTGCTACGAGTGCGGGTTGTCCCACGCTCGAAGAAGTGCGCAGCAAGATTCAGCGGCATCAACAAGAGGTGCATGCCAAGCAACAAGAACTGGATCAAAAATTCACAGACGCGTTGACCGTGAGCATACGGCAAGCGTTCGGGGGCGAGAGGCAGCATCCCTACACGGATATTGAGTTGGCGCGTTATGCGCATGAGTCCGGGGTAGCTATTGCAGATTTCAAAAAATTGTGGGTCATTCAAAAAGCGCGTTCGTACTACATTTTTTTCAACGGCGCGTACAACAAGGTACCCGTATCGGATGTCGAGTTCACGGTTGCAGCAGCGCAGTTTTTAGCGCCTGCGCACACGGCGGGAGTGAACCTGTACAAGATGGATCAAAAGGGCAACCTGAAGATCAAAACGACCGAAGAGATCATGTTAGAGTACGGGAGCATTGCAAACGAGATCGAAGTCGATTTAACGGCGCAGAAGACGCAGTTTAAGATCAAGACTTCCACGTTTATCGAAGCGCCTTGCCCTTTGCGCAAGTTGACGCCCGAGTACGATGACCAGGTAGATACATGGTTGCGATGGTTTGCAGGGGATCAATTTGAAGTGATTTCGGATTGGTTGGCGGTAGCTACGAGGCTAGATGAGCCGTGCGCCGCGTTGTACTTAGACGGGGCGCCCAATGCAGGTAAGACGATGTTCGCAGAGGGTGTAGCACGGTTGTGGACAACAGAGAGGGCGTCGAAGCTAGAGAACGCGATGAGCAATTTCAACGACGGGCTATCCAAGTGTCCGTTGGTACTGGCAGATGAGACGATACCGAGGGACTACAGGGGGAGGGCGAGGACAGCGGAGTTACGCGAATTCATTCAGGCAAGAACGAGGCCGTTAAATAGGAAGTTTTTGCCGAGTGCTACGATAAGGGGGGCTGTGCGGGTTGTGATCACAGCGAACAACCAGGAGCTGTTCGTATCCAACGAGGCGTTAACCGAGAACGACATTCAGGCAATTGTTGATCGGATCATCTACATTTATTGTCCCAAGAACGCGGCAAAGTATTTGAAAAGCGTGGATGCTAAGAGTTTTGTGACACAAGATCGACTAGCGAAGCACGCGTTATGGTTGGCTAAAAACAGAATTGTAAGGGACAGCGGGCGGTTTTTGGTACAGGGGCGGGATTCCTCGTTGCACCGCACGTTGACAACTTCGTCAGGTTTGCGATCTGCGGTTTGCAACTGGCTTGTTGCGTTTTTGTTGAGTCCTGTTAATGGGGAGACGGGCACCGATTTGCTGGTACGCAGGTATCAGGGCGAGTTATTGGTAACTGCAAGGGCGTTGGCGCAGGGTTGGAATATATATCCGACGAACGAGCCAGCACCGACCGCAGGCCGTGTGAGTTTAGCGATTGCCGGATTGAGTACAGGCCAGAAGGTGCAGTTGCGGGACAAGAAGAATCGTAGGACGCACTACTGGGTTATCGACAAGATGAATTTAGTGCAATGGGCAGAGCGCAACGGATACGCAACACAAGAAGTGTTGGAGCATGCGTTGACAGAAGAATCTGATCCTCAAAAAGTGGGCGTGAATATGAATTAAGGGGTTGACGAGGGCTGCGTAACATGGTTGATTGCACATCAAGCGACTTCGGTCGAATAGGGGTAGCTAAATGTCAAAGCGAGAAGAAGCACCACCAGGTGAGTATGTATCCGCGAGTCAAATTGAGGCATGGAGGGCTTGCAAGCGCAAGTGGGCATGGCCGAGGCTAGACAAGATCAAAGGCGCACCGAAGGTAGCGGCAGAAAAGGGAATAGTAATTCACGAGATCTTAGAAGCATGGTTGAAGGATGCAAAGCCGATAGACATAGATCTGATCCATACGTTGTCTGACGGGACGAAATTCAAGCCAGGGCCGATAGCGGCTGCGGGGTTGAAGCATTTACCAGCGCCCAAGACGTGCGGCACCGAACGTTACATCGAAGTGCAGACGGAAGTTGCAAGGTACATTGGATACATAGATTTTGATGAGCCCGACAAAGAGGTCCCGGTTGTAGGGGATCATAAGAGCACGGTAGATTTCAAATGGGCGAAGACCGCAGAGGATTTGAAAAAGGATCCCGCCGCGAACATTTACGCAGCGTGGTTGATGACGGCGACGAAAAAAGACGCAGTAGAACTCAGATGGGTGTACTACAGGACCCGGGGTGCGCCGGGGGCGCACAAGGTTAGTTTGGTTCTGTTAAAGGATGAAGTTGAGGCCGTTTTTGACGACCTGGATGTCAGCGCGGCTGAAATTTTGGAAGCACGTCGATCTAAAAAATCAGCGTTAGAACTAGAAGCAAACCCTAAGTCTTGTAGCGCGTACGACGGATGCAGGTATATCCCGAATTGCAATCTCAGTACGAAGGACAAGATCAAAGCATTGATGAGTCAAGAGTCGTTGGCGGACAAGATGAAAATAAAATTTCAGAATGGCATCGCGTACACAGAACCAGAAAGGCAGCAAGAAAAAAACATGACATCGTTAGCAGAGAAGATGAGGGCGCACAAAGCGGCGCAGGTACCAGTATCGGCACAGACACAGACACAGGCACCGGCACCGGCACCGGCACCGGCACCGGCACCGGCACCGGCACCGGCACCGGCACCGGCACCGGCACCGGCACCGACACCGACACAGGCAGTAGAAGCGCCTGCAGTGGGTGGAGTAAAACTGTCGTTGGCAGAGCAGATGAAGTCACGCAAGCAAAAGGCAGCGACGGTACCGACGGGCATCAATCCGCCAGAGGGATCGACCACGCGCGAGGAGATAGCTGCACCCGTAGAGGAAGCGGCGCAGGTCGAGCTTACGGAAGCAGCGGTACCGAAAGCGCTTCGCAAAAAGGCAGGAGGGGCGCAGGCAGTACCGGGAGGGATGCCAGTGTTCACGATGTACGTGGATTGTGTACCATCAAAGATCAAGGGCGTTGCGATTTGCATCAACACGAGATCGCAAGAGGGCATGAACGCCTTGATCACGTTGCAGGACGCGGCGACCGAAGTGATTCGAGTGCTTGCAGTGGAGGGATAGGTTTAAAACGTGAGCACGTTGTTGAACAGCATGCTTGCGAGGGTCAACAAGACTCCGCAGGATCTAGCGAAGAATTCCAAGGCTGGGAAGATATTCAAGCGGCAGGGAGTTGCAGATTCTGCGGAGCTAAACCGAATCGTCAATCTACCGCGACGGGATTGGCGCGAGCGTACTTCCATTCATTTAGAATTAACGAATTGGTTACGCAAGCCCGTAGGCAAGATGATTTTGCGCGAGGTACAAGCGGCGGCGTTGACAGAGCTACATGATTTTGGGGGATTGATCGCGTCGATTACAGTTGGTGGCGGGAAGACTTTAATTTCATTGTTGGCTCAAGAAATCGTAGAGGCTAAGAGGCCGTTGCTTTTGATTCCGGCAAAGTTGAAGCGCAAAACGGAAATGGAAATCTCAAAGTACGCAGCGCACTGGCGCTTCACTAAACCTGCAATTGTGTCATACGAATGGCTGGGCAGGGTACAGGCAGACGACATAAAGGACGATGCGGGCAAAGTTATCAAGGCAGGATTTTTGCGTAAGTACGGGCCTGATTTGATCATCGCGGACGAATGCCACAAGTTGCGAAACACGGGTGCATCAGTTACTCGTAGGATTGGGCGCCACATGACGGCGAACCCGACAACCCGATTTTTAGGAATGTCGGGTACGATCACGAAACGTTCCATTGTGGACTATGCGCATTTGATGGAATGGGCTTTAAAAAAGAACGCGCCGATACCGTTAATCTGGCCGGTACTGAGGGAGTGGGCAGACGCGTTGGACGAGGGGATGGACAACAGGCTAGCGCCGGGGGCATTGCTACGTTTGGCGACGCAGGAGGAGATTTTAAAAATCCAACAAAACGCGTTACCTGAGTTGCGCAAGGTGTTCAAAAGGAGATTGACGGAGACGCCAGGGGTTGTCGCGACCGAAGAGAGTTTTGTTGATTGTTCGTTGCAGTTGACAGGGGTAGAGCCTGAGGTAGGAGTAGCGACAGAGGAAGCGTTTGCTACGTTGATTCGAGATTGGGCGACGCCTGACGGGCAGCCCATACCTGATCCAGTATCGCTATGGAGGCACACGCGAGAGTTGGCGTGTGGTTTTTTTTACAAATGGGATCCAGCGGGGCCGTTGGATTGGATGATTGCCCGACGGGCCTGGTGCAAATTTGTCCGGGAGACGATCAAAAAAACGGAGTTGGACAGCGAGTTACAGGTTGCGCAGGCGATATACCGCAAGCAGTTGAAGGACCTGCCTTTCATTGTCGAAGCGAGTCAGTTTAGCGACTCGTACGAGTCCGGAACGATCTATGCAAACTGGGCAGCCATAAGGGAGACGTTCAAGCCGAACACGGTGCCGGTATGGTTTGACGAAAGTGTTGTGGATTACGCTGCGGATTGGATGCAGAAGAACAAAGGTATTGTGTGGGTGGAACACGTTTGCTTTGGTGAGCGTCTCGCAGAGGTAACAGGGCGCCCATTTTTCCAGCGCAAGGGTGAAGACGGCAGGGGTAATTTGATTGATGAGACGAAGCCTGCAGACGGGTCAATCATTGCATCTGTTGCATCCAATGCAGAGGGAAGAAATCTGCAAGTTTGGTCTCAAAATCTAGTAGTGTCGCCACCGCCTACCGGCAGTGTGTGGGAACAGCTTTTAGGTCGTGAGCATCGAAGTGGGCAGATGGCGGACGAAGTTTCGTTCGAGGTAATAGTTCACTGCTTAGGGCAGTGGCGAGATTTTATGAAAGCGCTGGACGATGCGAAGTACATAAACGATTCCACGGGCCAGCTACAAAAACTGACGTACGCGTCGGTGGATGTAATGGACGGGAAAGAAGTGGCCAGACGCGCCGGTGTGCGGTGGGTCTCGCCTAGTATAAAAACGTAACAAGGAGAAAAGAAATGGGCCTGTTTTCAGGGATAGAAGATGCACGTGTAAGCGCCGGGGGAGTTTATTTCCTGGAGGGTGTTTACGTTGTAGAGGTGATCAAGGTGTGCACGCTACAGAGTCGCAAGAAAGAGGATCTGTTCATTGTAGAGACGAAGATCAAAGAGAGTTCGCAGCCATTGAGGCTTGTGGGGACAACATGTTCTTGGGTTGTTAATCTCGGTATGGATCCGGCCTTGGGCAACATCAAGGGGTTCATAGCAGCGGTCAATGGTATCGATCCAGGCGACGCTGCTAAGGTCAACGCAGAAGTGACTGAGGACGTGGTTGAGTTCGCGTGTTCGGATGAAAATCCGTTGGCAGGAATTGAAGTGAACTTGGAATGCGTTGGCATCAAGACGAGAACGGACAAGGACTTCACTTTGCATAAGTGGACCCCGGCAAAGTAGGAAACAAAAAACGTGCAGCCCGTCGCTTTTGATACTGAAACAGCTTTGATCAAGGTCGGGCTATTGGCCCCTCCGCTCACATGTATCACATGGGCGGATGGGGCGAGCACACGTTTGGATTGGATCGGGTCCACGGGAGCGTACGATTACTTGAAGGGGATGTTAAGCGATCCCAACAGGTTGTTGATCGGTTTGAATGTGGCGTACGATTGCGGAGTAGTTGCAGCGGAGTGGCCCGATCTCCTGCCTCTCGTTTTCGATGCGTACCGCAAAAACCGTATTACGGACATCAGTTTAAGGCAGAAGTTGATCGACATTGCCAAGGGCAAGTTCAGGGGCAGGACCGACGCGATCACAGGGGAATTCAGATCGTACGAGTATTCGTTGGCGGCGTTGGTGAAACGGTACTTAGGCAAGGAGCGAGACAAGGTTACGCACCGTACGTTTTTCGGCGAATTGAGAGGCGTGCATCCATCGGCATGGCCTAAGGGAGCTGCGGAGTACGCGTTAGAGGATGCCCGGGACACGTACGACATTTTTGCAATACAGGAGAAGGAGGAGTCGGCGTATCTGCAAGATCAGTTTAGGCAGACGCGGGCTGCGTGGGGTTTGCATTTGATTTCGTGTTGGGGGATCCGAACCGATCCATTGCAGATCGCGCGGTTTCAAGAGGTTGTAGAAAAAGATCACAAAGAGGCTGTGGCCATTTGTTTGCGGGAAGGGCTAGTACGGGATACAGGCACCCGAGACACAAAGGCAGCCCGGACGAGGATCTTAAAGGTGATGGGAGCTTTGGGCGAGAAAGCGAAGGTTACGCCCACGTACATTGAGTTACGAAGGAAGCGGGACACAGGGGGAGAGTTGACCCCCCGGAACATCAAGGATTTGGCGGACCCTTTGTTTGGCATTTCGGTAGACGAAGACGCGTGTGAATCTTCGTGTGATCCAGTGTTGATCGCATACGCAAAAGTCACCAGTTTGACGACGGTAGTGGACACGCATATTCCCGCGCTTAAGAACGGGATCAATTACCCGATTCAGGCCAGATTCGAGCCTCTTGTCGAAACGGGGCGCACGTCGTGCAAGGGGAACGACAAGAAAGGCCCGGTCAATGGGTACCAGTTGCAAAACGTCAGGCGATTACCGGGCATTCGGGAATGTTTCGTACCACGCGAGGGATTCATTTATGCAGACGCAGACTTTTCGGGCTTAGAGTTGCACACATGGGCGCAGACGTGTTTATGGGGCTTAGGTGAGAGCAAGTTGGCGGATGCACTGAATCAAAAAATCGATCCGCATCTTGTGCTGGCAAGCACGATGATGGAGCTGACGTATGACGAGACGAAGCGGAGATACAAAGACGGGGATGAGAAGGTAGCGGGTCCGCAGGGGTCAAGGCAGTTTGCCAAGATTGGGAACTTTGGTTTTCAGGGGGGCATGGCAGCCAAGACGTTTCGTGCATGGGCGCGTGCGCAGTACAAGACTGTTTTTGCAGAGGAGCAGGCGGATTTTATCCGAACGTCGTGGCAGCGGACTTGGCCTGAATCAGACGCGTATTTTCGTTGGATTAAAGCGCAGTGTGAGCAGGGCGGGGGGTATGCGACGATTGAGCAATGGATGAGTGGGAGGACGCGGGGTTTGGTGACGTTCACGGTTGCTGCGAATTCGTATTTTCAGGGGTTGGGCGCAGACGCAACAAAGGCTGCGTTGTTCGCGATTGCACAGGAATGCTACGTGGATCAGGGCACAGCATTGTACGGGTGCCGCATCGTGAACTACGTGCACGACAGTTACATGCTGGAGGTCCCCGATGATTTACGCAAGGCGGACGCATCTGCGAAGCGTTTGGTGGACGTGATGGTGAAGGAAGCAACAAAGTGGTTGCCCGACGTGCCTCCGAGGGCAGAGGTCACGTTATCCCGGAAGTGGTCAAAGAACACGAGGGTTGCGACCAACAAAGAAGGTTTGCTTATTCCCTGGGAGGACCGAGCTTGAGTGCAGAAGAATACATAGTACTGGAAGGTGACGAGTGGGACTCGTTCACAGGGGCGAGGGCGAGGCCGAGGCCGAGGCACGGCCAGAGCAGTCCGGAAGACCTCCTACTTATGCAGAAGCTGCGGGAGTCTGCGCGAAACAAAAAATTGATGAAGCAATCCGATCTGTCGCCAGATCAGAGGGTAGCGTATGACAGCATCGTCCATTGGCTGAGCGATCCCAACAGAAGGCAGTGGTTTTCGTTTGGAGGGTACGCGGGTACAGGCAAGACCACAGTTACTGCGGTATTAGCGAAAGTTTTTCAAGAAGAAGGCATTCGCACGGCTTTTTGCGCGTTCACAGGCAAGGCTGCGAGCGTATTGGGGAACAAACTTCCGTCAGACTGCGAGTTGTTTACGTGTTCGACGATGCACCGATTGATGTACGAGCCGCGCACGCACGGGCAGGAGTCAGTGTCGTGGGTAAGGCGGGAGGCTTTGGGCTGTGATTTGGTCGTAGTCGATGAAGCTTCGATGGTACCGCAGGACATTTGGAACGACTTGCTGAAGTACAAGGTACCGATCTTGTTGGTAGGGGATCATGGCCAGTTGCCTCCGGTTGGAGCCAATCCTAATTTGATGGAGAAGCCTGACGCGCGTCTGGATCAGATTCACCGGCAAGCTGAAGGCAATCCAATTTTGGCGTTGGCAAATTTCGTCAGGAACGGGGGGGATCCACGCAAATTCAGACAGACAGACGAAAGGGTTAAGAGCCTCGACAATTTCATAGACGGCGCGAACACCATAGGGCTGGGCCATGTCGGCATTTGCTTCACAAATGGCACGAGGGTTTTGATGAACGAGGTGGTCAGGGACGCGAAGGGGATGCAGAAAGAGTTAAGCGAGGGCGACATCGTAATTTGTCTCAAAAACAAGGCACCGATTTACAATGGCATGAGGGCGCTTGTAGAAGGTCGCAAGGGTTCGCTGCTGTGGCTATATTTTCCTGAGGAAGGCATCAGGGCGACTGTGGATGTTTGCCCGCAGCAATTCGGGGCGCCTAAGACATTTCAAAAGCTGGATGAGATTCCGGGGACCCCTTATCGTACGTGGGATGATGCGGGGTCCCTCTACGATTACGGGTATGTTATGACTTGCCATAAGATGCAGGGAAGCCAAGCACGGGAGGTGACGGTCATGGTTGAGAAGTGGTTGGGCAAGACTCAAGATGCAGCGCGGCGGTGGTTGTACACGGCGGTCACAAGAGCGAGTGAGCAGCTAAATCTGGTCTTCGAGTGAAAAATCTGCTTGCAATCGATCCCGGGATCAAGTGTTTAGGATGGGCATTTTTTGAAGGCGCAGAGTTGAAGCGTTGCGGGGTATCGAGGACTGAACACGAGGTAAATCTTGCTGTGTACGTGCACCTAGAGAACCTTCAAAAAGTGTTAAACGGGGTCGAGGTAAGCGTTGTAGTGGAAAGGCCCGAGGTGTATTTGCAAAGGTATTGGAAAGGGGATCCAAGAGATCTTATCAGCGTGGCTGTGGTCGCAGGCGCAGCGATGACGGTGGGTACATCTGCAAGGACGCCGCAGCCCAAGGAATGGAAGGGTTCGGTACCCAAAGAAATTTCGCATCGACGCATTCTCTCAAAATTGAGCAGCCTTGAGAAGGAGATCGCGGCACAGCCGGTAGCACTAGGCAAGCCCGCGACGATGCCGCCTTCGTTGGCGCATAACATGTGGGATGCGATTGGATTAGGCATATGGGCTTTAGGTAGATAGAAAACGTATAAAAACGAAGGAAAGCACAAGATGGAAATTGATAGAAAAGCAGCGCAAGGGCAGTGTCAGGTAGAGACTTGCGCGCAAAAAGCAGTTGCGGACGCGGTAGGCAAGACGTTTTTTTCCAAGAGGTCTAAGGGGACAATAGCGTTGTGCGAAGAGCATTTGTTTGGGGCGCAAGACATGGCAGAAAAGCAAGGGCTCACGCTAGAGTGGACCGAAGCGGGCAGCGAGGGCACGCCTATTGAGAAGGTGCCTCAGCACGATGTGCAGGTGGTGAAGTCAGAGGACGCGTTGAGGGCGGAACTGGCGAAGGAAGTAGACGAGGCCGAGAGCACATGGACGGCGCTGGAAGGGTTTCAGATTGAGAACAAGGAGGACATGGTTTTCGCAGCAGAGGCATTGTCCGAAACGAAGGAGCGCATCCGGGGGCTAGAGGAGAAGCGCAAAGAGATCACAGGGCCGCTGAACAAGGCATTGAAAGCGGTCAACGATCTATTCAAGCCTGCGACGACGTACTACGAGAAGATCGAACGAACGCTGAAGTCTAAGATCGTGCAGGCGCAGGCCAAAGCTGAAGACGTGGCGAGGCAGGCGTTGGAACAGGCGGGGGTAGCTGCGGGTGAGGGGGACACGGAAGGGCTAGATGAAGCGTTGGCGGCGCATGATGAAGCGGTTGAATTTCCTGCTGCGAAAGGGATTCAGTACCGATCTGCGTGGAAATTCGAGATTGAGGACGAGAAACTGTTGCCTCGCGAGTACCTGACCCCGAATTTGCGCTTGATTCAGGGCGTCGTTACGCATAAAAAGGGGGACGCAAACATTCCAGGGGTACGCGCCTACGAAGAAAAAAGCGTAGCCAGCGTATCCTAACCAAGGCGATCTTCCCTCATGCCACTACCCACACCTGAGAAACCAGACCTTCGACTTTTAACTAAAGTGGAATTTGCGATAGACAATCCTGATCCAGAATTGCGTGAGGTGGATGCTGCAAAGGTCCGAGAAATTTTTGGAAGGTGTGGGGCGCAGACGGCGCACGATGTGATCGAGTTGGGGTGTACGGGTTTGGCAGAGTACGGGGTATCGATTGACGAATCTAAATGGGTTCGAGATCGAATGGGGGGTGCTCGCTTTTCCTTGACGTGTTTCGTGCCGCCAGACCGGCATTGTCTGGTGCACGAGACATCGGGGGGGCTACAGGTCCGAAAACTGGCGAACGAGGAACAGAAGCAGAGACACGGCGGGATGGTGCCTCAGATCTCCCGAGAGTTGGAACCTGAAGAAGCAATTCATTTGTCTCTAGTGGAGAACGCAATGCGTTTAGAGCGGAGACAGAAAGAGGCGAAGGACTTTTTGTCAGGCCAAAAGATGCCTGACGATATGAAGTTGCCGCCAACGTGGGAGAGCAGCGGAGGATCGGAGAAGCCTCGTGTTCCTGCCATTGAGATGAAGCAGCAGCAGCTAAACGAGATCGACTCCAGCAGTGTGTGCCCCGAACACGCCAAGACTTTTTGGAATTGTCGTTTTTGCATTGCCAGTGAGATTGCGCGAGGGGATTTAGTACCTACGTTGCTGATAGGCGCAACAGACGAGGACACCGTTGGACTTGCAGCGGATGACATTAAAAAGGTGGAAGGGTTGGCCGTTGAAAACCAGCTCACGAAGTACACCGCTGCAGGTGCGAAGCGTGTGGTACTCATGGTACGGGTAGCCGTTTGGACGTATAAGTTGGCAAGGTGAAAATGCGTACCGAGTGTTCTGTTTTGTATTCTGCGTTTGTAGACTTTGCGAAGTGCGCATCCGCAGTAGATTGGACCGTGGCGTTGTTGATAGGGGTCGTCACGATAGGGCCCGCAATTGGTTTTTGTTGCCGAGTATTTAGAAGATGAAGCTACCCAAAATTGAAAACGATCTGGACTTCACCCGCATCATGGAAACGTGTGACGCTTTGTTGCGTGCCAAGGGCGCGGATTACACGCAGGGGGGAGGGCCTCTTGACAACTTTTACGCCAATGCGAAAAGGCTAGGGCTCTCGCCGTACCAGATTTGGGGCGTGTACGCATCCAAGCACTGGTCTGCTATCGAAACTTTCATTCAGAAGGGCCAGGTAGAATCAGAGCCGATTGAAAGCCGCATCGTGGATGTCATCAATTATCTGTTGTTACTGGGCAAAATGGCGAAGCACGAAGCGTACTTGAAAGTGAAGGCATCTTGAAGTCAGATACGACAGCGGAGGATACAGCGCGGATTGGAGCGCTGGTTATTCAGTTTTACCGAGAGCTTTCGGTCATGAAAAAGGCAATGCTTGATTCGTATTTACCTGCGGAATTGAAGGAATTGCTCAAAAAGCAAGAGGCTTCTTGACATCCTCCCCGCCCTAAAGGGCGGAGATTCCCGACTTCACAGCCGAGCTTTTCTGCTTCAACCCCGACTGCACCGTATTCCGGAGAACACGTTGACTAACATCAGGTCCACAGACAGACACCGCGAGCCCCGCGGCCAAAATATTCTTCGCAGCGTTGTGGTCGCGGTCGTGCTCTGCGCCGCAACCTTCGCAGCGCCAGTTGCGCGTGCTGAGGTCGAGACGTTCGAGTACCAAGCCACAAGAGCTGCAAGTCTTGCTACTCGGAAACCAGCGATCGACCTTCACGAACTGACGCCCGTACCAGTCGCACTTGTATTCGAGTTGCATCACCAGTTCACCCCAACCAGCATCGCTGATACTTCGAGCCAGCGACCGATTGCGGACCATTCCACGTACGTTAAGATCTTCGACAACAACCACTTGGTTTTCGTGGACGATGCGAGTGCTCAACTTGTGGAGATGGTCCCGACGGCGGTCGGTGACGCGAGCATGGAGGCGAGCCAGCTTAATTCGTGCCTTATCTCTGTTCTTAGAACCTTTCTGTGTTCGAGCGTAGCGACGGGACAAGACACGTTTCCGCGCAAGCTCCCGGTTGTCATGTCGAGGGTTGACAATGTGCTCCCCAGTGGAGAGCGTGACCAAGCTGTTCAAGCCAACGTCAATACCAACGGCGGTCTTGAGCATCTTGAGAGGCTTGATGCTGGCGTCTTCGCAGAGCATCGAGACGTGCCAGCGGCCAGCGGAGTCGAAGCCGACCGTAACGGTGGACGGCTCTGCACCGGCCGGCAGGGGACGAGACCAGCGGATTGCCAGCGGCTCGGTCATCTTGGCGAGATAGACCTTGCCGTCCACCATTCGAAAGGCACTGCGCGTGAACTCCGCAGCCCCACCGCTCCGCCGCTTCTTGAAGCGGGGGTATTTAGCTCGCTTGGCAAAGAAGTTGGAATACGCGGTTTGCAAGTGTCGCAAGGTCTGCTGAAGCGGGACGCTCGACACTTCGTTCAGGAAGGCCAGACCATCGCTCTTCTTCCACTCAGTGAGCGTGGAACTCTGCGCTGCATACCCAATGCTCTTTTGCCCACTAGTCCACGCTTCAGACCTCTGATGCAGTGCCTTGTTGTAAACAAGTCGACAACACCCAACCGTTCGACGCAACAGCAACTCCTGTTCGGGAGCTGGATAGAAGCGGTAGCGGAACGCCTTGAACACAGTTACAACGTAGCCGATGTTTGTGTAAGTGCAAGTACCGTTGTGCAACACCAAGAAGCAGGCGGCCTAAAGGCCGGGGTTTCAGACCCAGGAGAACTGCGATGAAGCGAAGGTACTATATCGGCAATTTGCCTTATGACATGACCGAAGAGAGTTTGGCGGACGTGCTTAATTTTCAGGGCTTGCAGGTGGTGAATTTGCGTGTGGTGGCGGACAAGGACACGGGGC
>Ga0163151_10003814_pt1 | contig 21144 bp, 17 predicted proteins | sample OliLakLV19MP5IB2_FD_145596 | JGI IMG/M metagenome (GOLD analysis project Ga0163151, IMG submission 145596) | Freshwater microbial mat bacterial communities from Lake Vanda, McMurdo Dry Valleys, Antarctica - Oligotrophic Lake LV.19.MP5.IB-2 | ecosystem: Environmental > Aquatic > Freshwater >... | reverse complement strand
CAAAAAAGCCGTTAACGAAGCTATCAAAAAGCCACTAAAAATTAATCAAGATAAAGTTGATAGTCAACAAGCCCGTCGAATTTTAGATCGTCTGGTGGGTTATCAAATTTCCCCAGTTTTATGGGATAAAGTCAGGCGTGGTTTAAGTGCAGGGCGCGTACAATCAGTTGCTGTGCGTATAGTTGTTGATCGTGAAAAAGAAGTTTTGGCTTTTAAGCCCGATGAGTATTGGTCTATTGCTGCTAATTTAGATGCGGGTGAGCCGTTTTGGGCAAAACTTGCGAAAAAAGGTAAAGACAATATTGAAATTCACAATAAAGCTGAAGCCGATAAAATCACTGCTGAACTTAAAAAAGAAACATATAAAATTACCGATGTTGATAAATCAGAGCGAAAGAGAAATCCTTTGCCTCCATTTATTACGTCAAAACTTCAGCAAGAAGCTGCTCGAAAGTTAAGATTTCCTGCCAAAAAAACTATGATGGTGGCGCAAAAACTTTATGAAGGTATCGATGTAGGTTCTCACGGAACCACAGGTCTTATAACTTACATGAGAACAGATTCTACACGAATTGGTGATGAAGCTCTAAAAGAGGTGCGCACGTATATTAAAGACACTTTTGGCGCAAAATATTTACCATCTGAACCTGTTGTTTATAAAACAAAAAAGAGTGCTCAAGATGCCCATGAAGCAATCAGACCAACAAATCTTGAATTAACACCTAAAGAAGTAAAAGAGTATCTTGCCCCTGATCAATACAAACTCTATGTATTGATTTGGAATCGCTTTATAGCATGTCAAATGGTTCCAGCTGTTTTTGATCAAACATCTGTTGAAATTAAAGCGGGCTCTTATTTGCTAAGAGCATCAGGGAGCATTATGAAATTTGATGGCTTCACTGCAGTTTATGAAGAATCAAAAGATGAAGATGCCCCAGCTGATGATGATGACAAACAACTGTTGCCTGAAGATCTCAAAGTAGGAATGAGTCCAAAACTCAAAGAATTAAAACCGGAACAGCATTTTACTCAGCCACCACCGAGATTCACTGACGCAAGTCTTATAAAAGATCTTGAAGAAAAAGGTATCGGAAGACCTTCTACCTATGCAGCCATTATTTCAACAATTCTTGATAAAGAATACGTCGAGAAAGATCAGGCCGGACGCTTTAAACCTACAGATCTAGGAAACATCGTTACAGAACTTTTAGTTGAAAATTTTAAAGATATTTTAGATGTCGAGTTTACGGCCTCAATGGAAGATCAACTTGACCGCATTGAAGAAGGTGAACGTGGTTGGGTTGAAACATTGACTGCGTTTTATGCTCCATTTAAAGCAACACTTGATATTGCAAAAGAGAAAATGCGCAATATCAAGGCACAAGCAATTCCTACTGATATTATTTGCCCAAAAGATTCAGCACTCATGGTTATTAAATGGGGGCGAAACGGTCAGTTTTTAGCATGCACTAACTACCCTGATTGCAAATCAACGGCTGAGTTTGAAAAAAACGCAGACGGAGTAATCGAAGTTAGAAAAGTCGAAACGACTGATGAAAAATGTGAGAAATGCTCAAGCCCCATGGCCGTAAAATTTGGAAGATTTGGTAAATTTTTGGCATGTACGGCATATCCTGAATGTAAAACCACAAAAGCTATTTCAACAGGAGTAAAGTGCCCTAAAGGTTGTGGTGGTGATGTTACATCACGTGTTTCACGTCGTGGGCGCGCTTTTTACGGATGTTCAAGTTATCCAAAATGTGATTTCGTTTCATGGGATAAACCACTGACGCGTCCTTGTCCGACTTGTAAAAATCCATTTCTTGTTTCTAAGTACACTAAGAAAAGCGGAAATATTATTAAATGTCCGATTAAAGAATGTGATTATACCGAAGATGTACAAGACAATAACCCTGAGAACACTCCCGCGGTAAGTTAAAGCGATTACCAAGACCGCTTAACTGTCCATATACTTATGGTGCCGAAAATAAAATTGGCCATCCACATCGCAAGCCAAGCGGGGATAGTTCCATTTCGAGCAAGGCTTTCTCCAGAAATATATAAAACCCAATAACTCACCATAATGATGAGTGACACTACAAGGCCACTTGCTCTTACGGCTCGACGATTCGTGAATGTTCCAGCACCCACACCTAATATTCCAAATACGATGCAGGCAAATGCGAGTGCCCAACGCTTGTGGTATTCGGCAACAAGGACTCTATGTTCGCCTAAATCTTTTTTGGGATTTTTCATTTCGTCTCGTAGATCATTATAAGTATACGAGGGAGGGCTTTTTTCTCGCACGGCATCTGCTGCGGTATTTGTAAGGCTTATGTCATAGGCTTTAAAATCAACTTTCGTATAATTGTCATCACTTGTGCGATGAATATTTCCGCTTACTAATCTAAGTGTAACGCCTTTTCCTGGAAAGTTGGGGTCAGAGTCAATGAGTAAGCCTTCTTGGGCGATGACGGTGACAGGAACAGAGCCTTCTCTTTCATCGTAGATAAAAACTTTTTTAAGTCGCCCGTGTTTACTATCGACTTTATCGGCATACAAGACGAGATCAAAAAAACCTTCAGAAAAAACACCTTCTTGAATTGTTGCTGCAGCTTTAGTGTTTGCAAGACGTGTGAATAAAACTTCAAAACCTCGATTGCCCCAAGGAGCACCGTAAAAACTTACATATGCAGAAACTGCTGCGACGATCATGCCCAGTGCTACTGCGGGTACAAGGAGATGCCCCATGTGTAGACCTGATGCTTTAAATGCGACAATTTCACTATCGCTACTTAAACGCCCATAAGTGAGTAAGATACTAAAAAGTAAACTAATAGGAATACATGCGGGTAAAAAACTAATGGTCATGTAAGTAACAAGTTTGAGAATAGTTGCAAAGCCAACGCCGTGAATGATGATGAATTCACTCAAGCGCAAAACTTGAAACATCAACAATATGAAAATGAATACGATATTACCCAGCACAAAGCTGGGTACCATTTCCCAGAAAATATAGAGACCTGCATGCTGAGCGCGGTACAGGCTCATTTAGTTTCCTTTAAGGGCGTCCGATAGCCTTAGTTATTGCTAAACATTTCTTCATCAAGGGTTCAAGTAGATCTAGTTGAAGCATGGATGCTCCATCGCATAATGCTACTTTAGGATTAGGATGAGTTTCTAAGAAAAGACAATCTGCCCCTGCTGCAACAGCAGAGAGAGTAAGGTGTGGAACAAACTCAGGCTCACCACCTTTTGGATCAGCAGATGAAATTCCGTAAATGCGAATAATATGTGTGGAATCCATTACTACTGGTGCACCAAGATTTTGCATAATTGGAATACAACGAACATCATGAACTAATCTGTTGTAACCAAAACTAGCACCTCGCTCTGTAAGCAAAACATTTTTTGCACCAACGCTGCGAAGTTTGCCTAGCGGGCTTTTCATATTTTCAGGAGCTAAGAATTGTCCTTTTTTGACGTTTACGGCTTTACCGGTTTCACCGCAGGCTAAAACCAAACTTGTTTGCTGACAAAGATAAGCTGGTATTTGCAAAACATCTAAATACTCTGCAGCCAGTTGAACATCTTCTTGACGGTGAATATCACTTAAAACGGGAATGCCATAAGTGTCTCGTACTTTTTTAAGTATCTTGAGACCATCTTCAGCGCCAGGTCCTCGCCAATTTTTTTCAGAGCCGCGATTGTCTTTTTCATAACTGCTTTTAAAGATAAGTCCGATCCCTAAACGATCTGCGATATCGACAAGTTTTTTAGCCACATCCATGATCAGTTCTTCTGATTCCACAACGCAGGGGCCAGCGATCAGGGCTATTTCATGGCCTTTTCCAATTTTTACTGTTCCGCGTTTAGTTGTGAGTGAAAACTGTCTGTCTGCGATTTCCATTTAACAAGACTCCTTTATTGTTTGATCAATATATAATTTTTATGCTCACCGAATCGATGACCTGTGATTTTCTCAACCACATCGCTGAAAAAATTCTTATAGTCTTTCATATTCCAGTGGGCCACACCTTTTTTAAGGTTAAATTGCCAATCTTGAGCGGCCACAAGTTCTTTCATAACGGCAGGATGTGCACCTTTGAAATATCTTAGTCCGTAGCCACTCTTATACGCAAAATTATTGAATGCGTCATCGTATTTATTCCCATGCCACCAGCGAAACATATGTTTGTTCTTTTGGCCCATTGCTTCAGGTTTTTTTACCCATCCATAATGATAAACAGTGCCGCCACATGACTTGACCAAAGGCTTGCGGTTATTGACCTTAAAGCCCTGCGCATCGCCAAAACTACGAGCACCTGCGCTTCGTCTTACGATACGGACTTCATTGCGGTACCAATTGCGCGCTTGGGCTACGACTCCGTAAGAACCGTAGAAGTGGAGGTATTTGAAAAGTAGGCCTTCAACTTTAGCGTCGTTACGATATTTTTCTAATGATTTATAAATAGTTGCGAAATCTAGTTCATGAATTACTTCGTCTGCCTGAAGATAAAAACACCAATCTCCAAGGCATTTATCTAAGGCTTCATTGGTTTTTTCACTTAATATTAAACCGCCAACTGTTTTTGAAGTATCCCAGATTGAATCAAAAATTTTAATTTTAGGATCATTGATTTGATTAAGTAACTCACGGGTTTTATCATCACTTTGACCAAGGCCAATTACGAACTCATCAACCAGTGGCAAGATGGAGCGTATGGACTGGACAATAGGATAACCCATAATTTGGGCATTTCGAATGACGGTGAACCCACTTACTAACATGGGTTCTATCCTAACTTAATATAGAGATGCGTCAACAATTGTGTACAAAGCTATGGCTAGATAGAGTTGATCTCCATTATAATAATTGGGAGGGTAATATGAAACGCATTTTATTGGTTATAGAAGATTATAATGAATTATTGTTTCTTGAAACATTACTCAAAAAAGTAGGATTCGAAGTTGAGTCTATTCGCAACGAAGTAACACTTGCTGAACGCATGCTCGCCATCTCACCAGATCTTGTAGTTGCCACAGGAGATGGGCATAAAATAAATGGTGTCCGCGTTGGTAAAAAAGTTAAGAAAAAAGGAAATCACTCAAAACTTTTACTCCTATTTCCTCGAAATAAATTACAAAATCCTGATCTGCTGGATGCCTTTATCGCTGATGCCGCAGTTGAAACGCCATTAAATCCAAGAACGATTATTACATCTGTAAGTCAACTTTTGGAGGTTGATCTTGCTGCCATAATGGTAAAGTTTGATAAACTTTCAATAAGCAAAGATTCAAGTGCAGATAATTTGCAACACATCACAGGTAAAAAAGAAAAACACGTATCGACATCAGAAAGTAATCATACTTTGCATCCTGAATCAGATCAGCTACGAGTGCAAAAATACGCCCAGTTTTTAAAAGAAGCTCCAACCTCCAATCTTAATGGATTCCCTCACAATAAAGTTCAAGAAGAGTTGTCAAGCATACGTCAGTATGAAAAAAGCACAGATCTCACTCTGCTTGAGCAAGAGCGAAAAAACTTTGTTTTAAAATTATTTAAAAAATAATTATTTTTTCTTAAAGAAATTTCCGACAACTGATGTGATGTCACCACTGAGAAGATCAACCTTTTCATTGTTTTTCTTTATTTCAATAAAGCGTAAAACGCGCTCTGCTTCTGTAAATTTAGGATTTAGTGAAAGTGCATGTAAAACGTTTTTCTTTGCAGCTCCATCTTCACCCATGATGTGCTGAAAAAGCCCTTTTACGAAATAATAAGTAAAATTGTGTCTATCTTCGGGTGGAATTTTATTAAGGGTGTTTTCAACGTACATGAGCTGTTCTTCGTTATTTGGCTGATTGATCATGCTCATTATTTTCGCCCATGCCAAATGAATAAGTAGTTCACTCGTAGGAGGTCTGAGTCTGATGGCTTCTTCAAATCTTTCTTGCGCCTTTGTAGCTAGGCCTGATTTTAGAAGTGTTTTACCCTCTTCAAGTAAAGCTTCTGCTTGAAGAATAGTTTCGGCTCGACCCATTTCAATTTCTTTTACATGAACAGCCTTTTTTTGCTCATTTGAAAGTATGTCGTAAGCCTTAGTCATTTGACCAAATACTTTTTGCGCAAGATCTTTGAGTTGAGGACTTGCACTTCCAGATAATTTATCAGGGTGAAATATTTTGGCTAATTCGTGGTAAGTTTTTTTAATATCTGTGGCTTTAGCATTTCTATTTACACCAAGGGTTGCAAAAAAATCTTGATTTTGCATTTCATTATAAAGTTTTTGCAAACGTGCAAGTTGAGCTGTTTCATCGATGGCTCTGACTTCACGTTTGAGTCTTATGTGATCAATCAAAATGAGTAAGTGAAATACTTGATAAATAAGATCTTCTTTGTACTGAGCTTGGGCCAAAACCTGACCCAGTGAAGCGCCTTTATCAAATTGGCTAATCATGGCTGGAACGTTTTTCAAAGGAGGTAAATTCCAAATACGCCGATGTGGTGAACTGGTTTGACTACGCACAGTGGGAGAGTTGATCCATTGAAGATAGCGTTGTTCAAGCCAAGAAACTTGAATCTTACTGTTGATCCAATCGATTAAAAACGAAGAGAGACCTTCAACATCAAGACTTGCTGGGCTTGCCTCTGAGGTTTTATCACTAACACTAATTTTATAAGAGGTGTCTTTGATTATTTTAGAAAGTCTAATTGCAGTTTGTTCTGCATTAATTAAATTAATAACATGCGGTGATAGTAGATTTAAATCTACAAGGCGCTCGCCAACTCGCTTTGGCGATTGTAATTTTAAAGCCGCATCTAATTGTTCAGATGTGAGATATTCCCCTTCGATAAGCAAAGCTCCAAAGTATGATTCAGGATTTTGCATTTCTATTTGAACAATTTTGCCTTGGTTAAAAGAAATAGACGCTTTCTCTTTTTCATTTTGAAACTGTAAAGTGACTTTAATTCCTTGAATCATCATCAGGCTGCATATCCAAGGAATATCAAAAGCATCTATGATTCCTAGTTGTGAAATAAGTGCTGTTCTTTCTGCCGGGCTAAATGAGCCCGTCATCAAACTTTCAAGTGGTGATTCTTGCTTATTCGCAAATTTTTCAAGAGTTGTATTAATGAGCGCTGATAATTCTTCAATATTAAATGGTTTAGTAAAAAATGCGATAGCCCCCGTTTTTAAAACAGAATCTTTGATAAAACCCTTATCTTTGTAAATTCCACTCATAAGAATAATGGGGGTTTCTTTTGCGCCGTCAGATCTTAATTTTACTGCCAAATCTACACCTGGCATTTTAGGTAAAAGACAATCCACGATGATAAGATGTGCGCCTTGAATGCGGTATTGATTTTGAGCTTCAGTAGGGTTGGGGCATAAAACAGGCTGGTACCCAAGTTTCTTGACCATTTCGACCAGAGCTTTACCCAAGGTGATATCATCTTCTACAATGAAAACGCGTATTTCCGATTTATCCAAAGATGCTTTTACCTCCTCCTTAATACTCCCTTGTGGACCTATATGATGTCAAGATTGCCCCCTTGCCAAAGTGGCTTATCGTGACTACATTAAGTGCATAATCTAATTATGCAGCTAGTTTTCGAGTTTAACGTTTTAAATTGAGTGAGGAATTTATGGGAGCCAATACAACTGTAGTAACAGACGCCACTTTCGAGTCTGAAGTATTAAAGTCAAATGTGCCAGTACTTGTCGATTTTTGGGCTGAATGGTGCGCACCATGTCGTGCACTTGCTCCAACTTTGGAAGACGTAGCTGCGCAATATAAAGATCAAATCAAAGTTGTGAAAATAAACATCGACGAAAACCCTGAGGTGCCTACTCAATTTGGCGTTCGTAGTATCCCGACTTTGATCTTGTTTAAAGCTGGTCAACAGATTGATCAATCTTTAGGAAATATTCCCAAAGCTCAAGTTGTTTCACTTGTTCAAAAAGCGCTCTAAAAAAGAAATCTTCGTAAAGAAACACTCGATACTATTCCTAAGCAAACCATGATGGTGAGAAGACTTGATCCACCGTAGCTAATGAGTGGAAGCGGAATACCAACAATGGGGAGTAGACCTGTGGTCATCCCCACGTTTATAAATACATGCCAAAATAAAACGGCCATCAGGCCTATGACTAAGAGTACTCCGAATTTGTCTTTCGCTTGGCTTGCAATCCTAACTCCCATTAAAAAAAGCAGGCTAAATAATCCAAGTGTTGTGATGCTTCCTACAAAACCGTGTTCTTCAGAGAGTACACTAAAGATAAAATCAGTGTGTCTTTCGGGTAAAAATTCAAGCTGACTTTGAGTGCCCTTTCTAAATCCTTTGCCAATGACTTTGCCTGATCCAACTGCAATTTTTGATTGAATGCTATTATATCCAGCTCCACGTGGGTCACGATTAGGTTCGATAAATGTGAGGACCCTATTTTTCTGATATTCCTTGAGTGAATATTTCCAAGCTAAAGGCAGTGCTATGCAAAGTATCAGTCCCGCGACGAGTAATACCCGTTTTTGCACTTTTACAAATACGAACATCGTAAAAATAATTCCCATTAAAAGCATCCCTGTTCCCAAATCAGGTTGTTTGATCACAAGAAGTGCTGGGATCATCACAAGTGTCGCTGGGACTATTAATTCCTTAAGGGTATGCCCTTCGGGCCGTGCGTGTGTATGGAAATATCTTGCTATAACAAAAACCATAATGGGCTTCATGGTTTCTGACGGCTGATAATGAACGGGGCCAAGATCAATCCAGCGCTGTCCGCCAAGGACTGTATGGCCGATAATAAAAACTAAAACTAATAGACATAAATTAATACCGTAAAGCGGATAAGCAAGTTGTAAGAATATTCTATAATCAATAAAGGTAATTGCAGCATAGATGATCCAAGCAGCTCCTAAATACATTAACTGCGCCCAAAATAAATTTGAACCCCCACCTCGAGTATTTGGCCCGTGTGTGGCTGAGTAAAGATTTATAAGGCCTATAAGATTAAGGGCTAAAATCACAAGTGCAAGATTGTAATCTACTTTTCTTATTGTTGTTCTTTCTTGAACTTGTAACGCCATTATTGAGCCTCTTTCGCGGGAACTACGATTTTGCCTGCTTTTTTCATTTTCTCATCATAAGTTTTTAAATATTCAGGGGCATATTTTCTAAAATAGGCGAGCATCATGTCTTTAACGATGGGCCCTGCTGTTGTGCCATGACATCCATGTTCAACATGTACTGCAACGGCAAACTTGGGTTTGTCTTTTGGAGCAAAAGCAACAAGCCAACCGTTGTTTCGTTGTTTTAGTTCTCTTGCTTCACATTTTGCAAATACTTGTTCTTTGGTAAATGTAAACAACTGCACTGTTCCTGTTTTACCTGCGATCTCTAACCCTGGGATCTTAAACGCTTGTGCTGTACCGTGATCTCCCTGAAAAACTCTACTCAAACCAGTTTTTACAATTTCAAAATTTTCTAGACTAATTACAGCGTCGTTGCCATCTTCAGTGCTTTGAACATTGCGAATTGTTTTGGATCCAAATTCTTGTCTGGAATTGCCATCAATGTCTTGAATTTTTTTAATGATGTAAGGTCTGTTTACTAATCCGTCTAGGCCAATAGCAGAATATATGGTGACCATCTGTAGTGGGGTGAGCAGCATAAATCCTTGGCCGATTGCATTTGAAAGATTCTCGCCAGGTTGCCATTCTTCGCCTAAAGTTTTTTTCTTCCAATCAGTATCTGGTACAAGACCAGAGCGTTCGTTATCTAGTAATATTCCAGTGCGAGTGCCCATGCCTAATTTTCGTGCATACTTTGCAATGCGATCAATCCCAAGTTGAAGTCCCACATGATAGAAAAATACGTCACATGAGCTTTCAAGAGCTTGAAAAACATTAACGCGCCCATGACCATGTTTTTTCCAGCAGTGATAATCTCTGCGTCCAAACTTCATAAATCCGCCACAGTGATATGACGAATTAATAGTAATTACTTTTTCTTGAAGTGCCGCTAAAGCGACAATCGCTTTAAAAGTACTCCCAGGAGGAAAGTGATCTTGGATAACCTTATTTCTTAAAGGCTTAAACGGATCATTTACAAGTTGGGCCCAAATATCTGGGGGGATACCCGTAGAAAAATGATTTGGATCAAAAGACGGAGCATTCAGGAGAGATAGTATTTCACCCGTGTTGGGATCAATAGCTACAACACTTCCAATTTGTTTGTTACGTTTCATTGATTCATAGGCTGTGGCTTGTAAATCTTTATCGATAGTGAGAACAAGATTTCTTCCAGGAATAGAATCCGTACTTTCTGGATATCCTGTTAATATTAAATCTCGACCTACCGCAACTTCTCGTTCTCTCGCATCAACAGAAACAAACCGTTCTCCATCAACGCCGCGAATTTCAGCATCCCACCGTTTTTCTAATCCTGATTTTCCAATCACATCCCCTGATCTAAGTTTGTTATCGGGTGTACGAGATGCGTTAAGTACAGGGAGTTCTTCTTTACTGATCTCACCCGTATATCCGAAAATTTGAGCGCCATTATCACTCAAAAGATAGTTACGCTTAATTCCCATAACGACTTTGAGACCTGGGGTATCAAACTTGAGGCGTTCAACCATGGCAACTTCATCACGACTTACGTTTTCTTTAATAGCAACGGGTTTAAAAATACCATTTTGTTTTCTGCTGGATTTTACTTTATCAATGATGCCTTCTTTTTTGATTTTTAAAATTACCGAAAGTTCTTGAGAAGTTTTATCAAGCGAAATGAGATACTGCGGTGTCAATGTCACATTGAATGTTGGAAGATTATCAACCAAAATTTGGCCATCACGATCTAATAACATTCCGCGAGGTGCTTGAATTTTTTGTTCTTTAATTTGATTTTTTTCACTAAATCTTTTGAGTTCACTGCCTCTGATTATTTGAAGATACCACAACCTTCCTATTAAGATGATGAATGTGACGATGATTGCACCATACACAAACGGATACCTCTCTTGGTATTCTTTTACATCTTCGCTATTTTCTATCCAGTCATTTGGTGGCGTCATGAATTTAGCTCAATGATTGTGAGTCGTTTTGTTTGTCGATCAAGCCAAATGAAAATCACATACAGGAGTCTGACAAAAAGTGAAGTAATTAAAACCTCAAGCACCCAATCAAGAACATGTGCATGGGGTGGATTTGTTTCAAAAATTTCTGCAGTCAACCAACTGATCAAGTGAAAGCCAAAGATTGCTCCAAGGGCAGTCCATGTGAAATGCACGGGGCTTGAAGAATAAATTCTGGTTCGAACAGTTCTTAATGCTAAAAACATGCAAATCGCAGAAAATACACTCACACTTTGCAGCATGTTTGACATCAGCCCAATGCTGAAAAATGCCACAATAGAAAATAACAGTGCTTCAGTTGGACTTCTGTAAAGACAGATGTAAGTAAAAATCACAATGACAACTTGAATAGTCGCGCGCCAACCGATGAGCCAATGTAAAAGGCTACTTTGCACAGAAGCTGCCATCAACACGAGTAGTAGAAATAATGTGAAATTAGTTATTACCCATGATGTTCGATTCATTGAGTTGGCTTGGCCTTTACTGGGACTTTATCAATAGTTTTTTCTACCGGTTTATCAGATGGCTTTTCAGCTAATTTATCAGCATCGGTATCAGTAGGTGTTAATTTTGATTCGCGTATATCAGGAGCAATGACGATGAATACTTCTTCAAGTCGGTTTGTATCTACAACTGGGCGCATCTCAACGTTTTGAGTAACACCATAATTTTTCTTACTCACTTTTGTAACAAGGCCTACAGGAAATCCTTTTGGAAATATCCCATCAAAACCACTTGTAATGACGAGATCACCAATTTGAACATCGTCTGTTCTCTGAAGGTATTTAATGCGACAAAGATCTCGACCAATTCCCTCTGAAATCCCACGAGCTCGCGTACGCTGTACGAGTACATCAATTACGGCATTTTGATCTGTAAGGGCCAATACGGTAGCATATTTTGCGCTGCTATTAAGTATATAACCCACAGCACCTTCTCTGGTGATGACGGCCATGCCTTTTATTATTCCGTGATCTGAGCCTTTATTAATATTAAGGGAGCTGTATTCTCCCCAAAGATCAACGCCAATGACCTGTGCCCCTAAGAGGTTATTGGGGGATTCTTCTTGGAATTGGAGTTGTTGTTTTAATCGAGAGTTCTCAAGCTTTACCTCTACAACTTGTGCGAGATCTTGTTTGAGTTTAAGAACTTCTTCTTTTGAAACGCGATTTTCAGTTTTGATGTTTACGAGATTTAAATAATGACTTGTAGTATGTGACACGCCCAACGCAAACTTAGAAAAAAATTCTTGAGTGGGGTGAACAATCCATAAAACGGGCTGTTCATACCACCTGGGGCCGGTATCTGAATCTCGTCTTTCAAGATTTACTGAAATCAGAGGAAGAGCTAGAATAAGTATAACTAAAAGCAGTTTTTTTAAATCTAACTCAAAGAATCCGAACATTGAATCTCTTCTCCACGCCCTAAATCAATGATGTACCCTAATATATAACAAACTCTCATCTCAGCTACCATTAAATTTGCCTTGATATTCCGGTCGTTGTGAAGTGAAATGCAGCCATCAATTGACCCTGCTTGGAGGTTTTATGATTGGCTTTTGGCGAAAGCATACAAAAAGTTTTGTTATTCACTTGGTCTTTTGGCCAATCATTGCCGTTTTTATCATCTGGGGTTTTGAAAAATCAGATAATGATGGGGTAGGTGGAGCGGCTGCGGTCGTTAATGGTAAAACCATCACGGTCGCCGAATATCGCAATGCGTTGCAGCGTATGATCGATTTCTATTCGCAAATGATGCAAGGCAATTTCGATGAAAATGCTCAGCGCCAATATCGTGTGAAAGAAGCTGCCTTACGACAACTTATCAATAGTGAGTTGGTAACACAGCAAGCTCATAAAATTGGGCTTCAAGTCACAGATGCTGAAGTCCGAAGATCTATTACTGAAATTCCTATGCTTCAAAAAGATGGCAGATTTTCTAGAGAAAATTATGATTCACTTTTGAAATACTACCGTATGTCAGCTTCTCAATTCGAAGATAACCTTCGTAAAGAAGCATTGATTGAAAAAACACGTAGGCTCTTTGAAAAGTCATTAAATCCAAGTCAATCGGAGCTGGATAAAGAAAAAACGTTGAGTGCGCAAAAGATGAATTTAGAATTTTTGCGATTAGAAAAAGAGCAATTGGCAGGTAATGTTTCTGCAACTGATGCTGAGGTTGAGAGTTTCGTTAAAGATGCGGAAAATCAAAATCAGTTAAAAGAATATTTTGATCTTCATAAATCTGAGTTCTCGCATCCTGAACAAATACGAGCTCGTCATATATTAGTAAAAGCTGATCGCGGTAATAAGGTGGCCCAAACCCAAGCTTTAGAAAAGATCGCAAAAATTAAAGAAGAACTCAACAAATCTTCATTTGAAAGCCTTGCGAAAAAATACAGCGATGATCCAGGCTCAAAAAACAAAGGTGGAGACTTAGATTGGTTTGATAAAGGTCGGATGGTTCCAGAGTTTGAGAAAGTGGCATTTGAATCACCAATCGGAAAAATCTCTGAACCTGTTCAAACTAACTTTGGTTATCACTTCATTAAAGTTGAAGGTAAAAAAGCAGCCGAAAGCACTCCATTTGATGTCGCACGAGTCACTATTGCTAAAAAACTTGTAGCACAAAAGAAAATAGAAAAAGCATTAGCAGATGCAGATAAGAAAATTGCAAACGACCCTAACGGTGCACTTAAAGAATTAGAGAGTATAACTAAGGGAGTTAAATGGGAACAAACTGGTACATTTTCATTTAGCGATGATCGAATCCCAAAAATCGGTGAGTATGACGAGGTAGTGAACGCTGCTTTTTCATTAACTCCTCAAAAACCTGTGTTTCCAAAACTTATTCAAGTGGGAAGTGCTGTGTATGTTTTGCGCTACAAAAATGTAGATAGCAAAGCTTTGCCAGTCGCAGAACCCCCTATGATGGGTGGAAATTCTAAAGATCTTGGTCGAAACGTGTACACGGCTTGGACTTCGAAGCTTGTGGAAAAAGCTAAGATTAAGCCTAACCCTCAGATCTTTGCCGAGGATGCACAAGCTCCTTAAAGCGAGTCGAATTCTTGAAGAGTTAAAGCTATTTAAACTGTCAAACCCTAAGGCATGTTAGCTTGTTTCACAGTTTTGATAAGGCATTGATTTGATTATTGAATATTAAATCAAAATTGTTTTTTGACTATAATTTGGTCAATCTAAAACACCTGATTAACAATTTAAAAACATGTTAAATATCTGATTATATTAACTTAAACTAAGTTTGATGTGCTTGGCTTTGCCCTTGCTTTAGTAACCCCTAAGGGAAGTGATCCTGGGGGGGAAGCTATACTTTCGCGTACGTTGGTTTTCAGTATTATTATATGTTTTCTAGGTTCATCTGAGGCTTTATCTCAGCCCAATAAACCTACGCGCTATCGTGCATCTGAAATCATCGTTAAATTAAAAGATCCAAATCGTAGTTCATACGGCTCGGCGCAAAGTGCAAAACCTCTCTCAATGAAATTTCAAAGTGATTTTAAAAACAAAGTCAATCGTCAGCATCGCATGCGCGCCCTTGAGTCGTGGGACAATATAAACATGCATCATATGAAAATTGATGATCCAGGCAAAACAGTAGAGCAAAGCATTCAAGAAATTTCAGCACTCGAAGAAGTAGAATACGCAGAGCCAAACTACATTGTAGATAAGTTTGAAGAAGACGCTCCTGCAAGTTCAGCTTACTCGCTAGCACAAGTACTTTCGTTTATTGGATTCAGTTTTGGTATGACATCCGCTGCCATACAAGCAACTCCAACGTGGCCCATAATTACAGGAACTCAATCTTCAATTGTAGCCGTTATCGATACGGGGGTTGATTATACTCACACTTCATTTACGAATGCGATTTGGTCAAATACTGCTGAAGTAAACGGTGTGGGTGGTGTTGATGACGATCGTAATGGTTTTGTAGATGATATTCGTGGATGGAACTTTGCTTACAACAATAACAATCCCTATGATGATGAAGGTCACGGTACACACGTAGCTGGCATTGTACTTGGTGTAAGTGAAAATATATTTACAATACCTGCATCAGCGACAAAAATTCAAATCATGCCATTGAAATTTTTAGATAGCACGGGTTCAGGCACAACAGCTGATGCTATTAAAGCAATTTACTACGCAGCTAATAATGGTGCGCGGGTGATGAATAATTCATGGGGCGGCGGTGGATATAGTATTGCACTCGCCGAGGCTATAACTTATTCGTACTATAAAGATGTCGTATTTGTTGTTGCTGCTGGAAATGCAAATAACAATAACGATTCAGCTCCAACGTATCCTGCAAGTTATGAAATTCCAAACGTAGTGTCAGTTGCCGCTTCTGATGATAATGATACACGCGCTAACTTTAGTAACTTTGGAACAAAATTAGTTCATTTAAGTTCACCTGGAGTTGGTATTTTAAGTACATATCCTGGTAATTTATTTGCGTACTTATCAGGTACCAGCATGGCAGCGCCATTTGTTGCAGGTGTAGCTGGCATGATGCGTGTGGAATCTCCTGTAATGAATTGCTTTCAAGTAAAGAGTCTTGTTTTGGCGACTGTTGATCCAAAAAGTAATCTTGCTCCTTATGTGCAAACATCCGGACGCTTAAATGTTTATAATGCGGTAAATGCAGCAAAAAACACTGCAGTGAGTTCGTACAAACCAAATTTTATGCTTACTGTAAATCCTGCTGATCGCGGTCTTGCAAGTTCTATTGCAAGTCGTGGTGGCGGTTGTGGTTTAGTTTCAGTAGTGGGAAAAAACATTGTTGATAAAAATATCGGCCCACAAGATCGCGTTAAGCAAGTTGTTATAACTTTAGCGATGTTACTGTTACCATTAGTTCTAATTTCTGCTTTGAGAACACCTGAAAAAGCAAGTAATCGTCGACGCTTTGACCGCTACGCAATTAATAGTTCTGTCACACTTAAACTTGGCGACAAAGAACTTGTAGGCGCAATCAAAACTATCTCTGTCGGTGGTTCTGAGATCAATGCCGATGCGATGCTCAAGCAGGGAAGTGTTGTCACTATGTCTATTGCGAGCCCCGATGGAAAAACAAAAATTGATGTTCAAGGACATATCGTTTGGAGCGAACAAGAAAAACGATACGGCGTTCAATTCAACGAAGTCGCTGATACAGTAAAAGCTCAAATTGTTCAGTGGTCTCGCGTTCTCACTAAGGTTTAAAATTAAAATTTAGCATTACTGCCGCTCTTTGATCCTAAGAGCGGCTTTTTTCGCGCCCAAAAGCGGCACACCTTAAGATTTTTTCATAATCATCTAAATATATAAAAACAGGCCATTATTAAGTGGTGTCGTTAATAAGTGGTTAAACACTTACCAAAAGCTCCTCTGAAAGCACAAGGCATCTCAAATATAATAACATCTGGCGCCCCTAGTTTGCGGCATGCTCTATGCTTTAGTAGTGTGCAGCGAAAGGAATTTTTCTGAGCACTATGAAGACGACATACTTAAAGACATTATTTGTTGCACTGGCATTAACGGCAGTAACTTCGGTTATTAACTGTGCTCCTGCAGAATTCACACAAGTTCCAAAACCAACTGGGGGGCTCGAACCTACACATTGCCCTGGTTACAATCCAGATCCTCAAGGTTGTTTGAAATCACGCTGTGAAGGCGGCGTCGCGAATCCACGTGTGTATCTCACCTGGTGTTCATATTCAGATGCCAATTCAAATAGTTTGCAAAAAGGTGATTCAGATCTAAATGATCCAAATAAATTTTGGGGCTGGGTAGCACCGAATTCGAATAATACAGGCAGTGACTTTACATCTGATCAAAGAGATTACACCGATTATGCTGTCTCAGCTGGAAATACGTATTCTTATCGTGCAAAGTTTCGCGCTGAAACATCTTCAAATGAATCTATAATTACACTTCCAATCGACAGTTGTACTTGCGGTTCATAAACAATTTTCGTCTTCCCCTGTTTATGGGATGGTGCATATGAAAACGATGGCTAATTACTTTTTAATTCTAGCTTTAATTATTTCATCTGTTAGTTCGGGATCTGAAGTCTTAAGTGCAATTGATGCTACGGGTATTAGCTTGCAAAGCAATCAAGTCATCAATGGTGATATGGTTGTAACATTAGAAGAAATGTCTATTTCTGACATATTAAAAACTCAAGCCGCCATACCCTCTGTCCTAAGCAATAGCATGCTTCATACTTATTCAGTTTCAATACGCAAATGGCCTAATGGAATAATACCTGTAGTTTTTGAAGAAGATGTCACTGTAGATGAAAAGAAAATATTTTTTAGTGCCTGTGCAGAGTGGGCCCAGATGGGAACCGTGAGCTGCATAGATTATACAGACAATATGTCAGGACTTGTGCAATCAAACCTTAGTTATCTAATCGTTTCAAAACGTTTGGGGGGCTGTTGGTCTTATCTAGGCGCAGGTGAACCAGGTGTTGCTCATCGAATGAATTTGGCACCTGGTGGCTATTGTTTTAGCCACAGGACCGTTTTGCATGAACTTGGTCATGCTTTTGGCTTTATTCATGAGCACCAGAGACAAGAACGTACACAATACATTGATATGATTGAGTCAAATATAGATCCTGAAATGAGTTCGCAGTTTGATACTATGCTTGTAAAATTTGAAAAACCAACTTATGACTTTCTATCAATTATGCATTATTCAATTTGGTCAGGTGCAAAAAAATACGGCTTACATACCATGAAAGTTAGGCCTGAGTATGCTGAGTTTAATGATGTTATCGGCCAAGGTGATGGATTAAGTAGTGAAGATAGAAATGCAATTTTAAATTTTTATCATCCACGAAGTAAATCCTCACAAAGAGATCAGAACTAACAATATTTACCAAGGAGTTGTTTATGTTTCGGCTTTTGATTGTTTCAGTTTTGTGTGTACTTAGTTTCAAAGTACAAGCCTCAGATGTTAAACTTTTTGCTATTAAGCTCACCATTAATCATACTGGATTTAGCCATGAAAATGGTTCTCCAGTGATTGAAACTTTTTCTTGTAAACTTAATGATTTATCTATTCAAGATTACGATCAACAAGGATGGGACGATGGTGCTACAGATTGGAAATCAATACATATACTTCGATACAATTGTTCCAATGCAATAACTGGCAATTTTGAAATAAATTTTGAAGATCGAAAACAACATTATAGAGGTATATCAACTCCCGATCATATGATTAGTAGTGAATTAAATGGGAAGATTGATAGTCAACGTACATTAAATGCTTCGGGAATTTCTTCTCGGATTTTATATGATAATTTATTTTTAAACAAACTCACTAAGCTTTGCTCAACAAGTGGTTATGTCGCACAAGCGATTCAAATTGAAAATAACCATGTAACAGTTTGTGTTGAAAAGCCAGGTACAAACCTCCGCAGATAAAAAAGAAAAAAGGGGAGTTATGCCTATGGGTTTAATTGATCCCTATTAAAATTTTTTATTTGTGCGAGTAATACTCTAACTTTTTAAGTGTTTTAACTCTACGTTTTGAGAGTTCACGAATTCTTTGATCAATAAGATCTAAAATGTAATTCTTTGTGTATACGCCTACTTTGGGCTTATCCAAAACTGATGCGTCCAAAATTCTTTGTACATCCAAATAGGGGCTGATTTCTTCCCGTACCATTTTATAATTTACGACGGTTGAATTATCAGTAATTTCAGTGGTTAAAAGGTTGAAAAGAATATTTCTGAATTTCTGATTTAGAACATCGTCTTTAGCTATCTTTTTATCGATGGAATCTTCAACGGAATATACTAAAGATGATTTAATCAGTTCGCTATTCCAGATGTTTTGAATACTTAAATGAGAACTTAAAAAGAGATCTTCAAAATCCCACCCTGCAATATCAAAGTAAATTTTATCACTGCCATCTGGATTTGGAACTGCAAAGATGAAAAGCTCGTCTGTAAAATCACCGTTTTTTAAATAGTAATTTAAAGCGAGCCATTGCATGTAGTGATCAATGTTCATTTTCTGTTTTAAGAAGTTATAAAGATCTTCGCCTTTATAAGTTTTAAGGTTTGAATAAATTTCTTCGTATGCTTGAACAAACTCTTCTTGTGTGTGGGTTTTTTGTTTTTTATTATAATATTTTACTTCAATGACGTGTTTGAAGCCTCTTCTTGCAATAAAGGGTGTATTTGTTGCTTTGATTAGCGCTTTCTCGGGGTTTTCCATAAGCAAATAGAGACCTTGAGATTTTTTATTGATAAAAAGTTCTACATAGAGAGTGGTGGAGTGAAAAAGTTTTAGTTCTTCGAGAAAAAGACTGCCAACTTTTGTATTGATATAGCCATTGTCGCTCGTAAGACTTGTTAATATAAATGCCTTTCCTGATATCATTTTCCCATAAGGTGCACGCATAGCTATGTGGGTGTCGGTGCTAAATCCTAAGCATTTTCGGGCAGGGCGTACGCAATGTTCTCCGCGTGTATGAAGTTTTGCCTCAGTCCATTCACCTTCATTGAATTTTACTCGGGGAGTGTCAAAATCATAGCGTTGTTTAAGAGTGACATAGCCAGAATCTTTATTTTTGATTTCAATATGAATTTGGTTTGGAACATCAGCAGCAAATATTGGCTGAAGAAAAAAGAATACGACGATAATAAAAATATTTTTTAACATAAAATCCCAACTCCTTAGTTTAATCTTGAGTTGATGTAATGTTTTTTAAAATTAATTACAATGAATATGAAGAAAATCTCAGATAAAAAGTGAGTAAATTATTTTAATAGTGTGTAAATTATTTTAATTTAGAAATTATTCATATTTCATTCATCATTTCCTGTAAATACTTCCGTACTACGTAGAGTAATGACCCATTAAATTTTTTTTATTGTATAGTTTGTTATTATAAATAAAAAATATTTAATCTTTTCCAAGTTGGATTTTGAGAATTCAAAAGTTCTGGGCTTTAGGTAAAGGGTGGAAATTATCTTGTCGATCCTCGAGAGGGAGCAACATCTTCTGCCCTTTTATAGTTTCTAATTTGAGGCAAATTGCCTTTACCTGACATTGAGTTTAACTCACTAAATTCGCTATAACAGGATCTAATGCTTTTTGTATCTTCGTCGATGCATTTGGCCACCTCGGGACTTGAATCTCTTGGGTCGTGATAACGTCCATTATAACTTTCCTGCTTCAGGATCCCTAAATTACACAATGCTATTACTTTCCAATTTCCCGGACCCCAACCTCCAGAAAAATGTCGAGCAACATGATAGGTTTTGCTGTCAGAGCAGCTAAATGTATCTCTTTGAATGTACATAACAGAGGCCTGCGCAATCGATGAAATGGCCAAAACTAATGAGAACAAAAGTATTTTCATAAAATCTCTCCCTTTTCACCAAATATTCTGCAAAAGAAGGGCCGTTTAATGAGCACGTTAATTTCACCTGAAGTTCATTTAACGACCACATTTTATGCAGCTGTATAGATTCAATCAGCTTTGAGCTTCTCCGGAGGGTGTCTGGAAAGTCATGAAAGCTTCTCCGGAGGAGCGATTCGTCCTAAAAGAAGTTGTGTCATTGATAAATAGATCATCGCAACGCTGTTTATAGATGTTTTTTTAAGCAGCTAAAGCTCTAATCACTGCCGAAATCGTTGAAAGCTCTGGATTGAATTCCTTTTTTGGATCAATCAAATCGTAGAGAGTTCTACGGCCAATGCCTGCTTTTTTGCGATCTTCACTTTGTTTGCCACCACCAGAACACTGAAGCTTTTAGAATCAGCGCCCAAAGAACAGCAGCGGGAGATTTTCTCTAATGTCATTCAATTGTATCGATTGGTGCCTCCGGGGAGAATCGAACTCCCACACCCGTGAAGGTACTGGATTTTGAGTCCAGCGCGTCTACCAGTTGCCTCTTTATTCCCTAGAATTGTCCTGTCCCACGTAGTTTGACCGGTTTTAGGGGGGGCAAATCCCACCTAAGTGGACCGGTTTAGGG
>Ga0163151_10003808_pt1 | contig 21165 bp, 22 predicted proteins | sample OliLakLV19MP5IB2_FD_145596 | JGI IMG/M metagenome (GOLD analysis project Ga0163151, IMG submission 145596) | Freshwater microbial mat bacterial communities from Lake Vanda, McMurdo Dry Valleys, Antarctica - Oligotrophic Lake LV.19.MP5.IB-2 | ecosystem: Environmental > Aquatic > Freshwater >... | reverse complement strand
AAGTAGGCCAGCGAAGAGAGTAGATTTAAATCAAGATAAGTCTAAAAATATTCGGAAAAGTGAAGTTATTCCGGACCTCTCGGCAATTAAATCTCACCCGGTATACCCAACAAAGGGTATCAGTTTAATAGCTAATGTATTTTTTTAAAAAGTGTCGCGGTAAATACCAGAATAAAAGGCCCAATAAAAAGTCCCGCAAATCCAAATATAAATAACGAACCGATAAGGGCAAAAAAACTTAAAAATGGATTTAAATTGGTTTTATTGTTTGAAATCAAAATTGGGCGTAAAAAGTTATCTATTATTGAAGCACTTAAACCAAAAATGCCCACGATTATTGCCCTTTGAGTACCGAACTCCGACAGAGCGTAAACAGTGCAGGCAATGGTAATAGGTAGCACACCAACAATGGGAATCATTGCTGAAAAAAAAGAGAATATAAATACAATCGGCCAGCCAGCAATTCCAATAACAATTGAACCTATGGTTAAGATAGAGGCCTGGGCTAATGCTGTCACAATTGTCGTGGTAACTGACTGATAGGCGCTCCGTTTGGCTGTTGAAATCAGAAAAGACAGCGTGGCGTTATTTTTTGGTGAAAAAAAAGCAAATCCAAAATGTTCAATTGTCTTAATTTTGTGAATTAAAAATACAAATAGAAAAAAAAAGAAAAATATCTGAATGGCATTGCTAGGAACTCGCGTGAGACCTTGCAGCCCAAAGGCAAAGATAGAATCGAAAATAGTGCTTGCGGACTCTGAGAGTTTGGACTCAATTGTTCCCGTATTGTCAAACTGATGCCAAACTTTTGTAATCTGCTCTTTTAGAATCCGTAGCATCGGCAAAAATAATTCAGAAATTTTTATTTTAATTTTTGCAAGGGACGTGGGATCAGACACTGAACTCATGGCCGACAACATCATTTTTATTGTCGACATAGAGAGAGAGATAAATGCGAGACTTGCCACCCCGAGAGATCCATATAGTAATAGTTGTTTTTGTTTCGAAAGTTGCGCTATTCGGTCCTTCACCCCGATGACCGCAAAAGAAAATATTATGGCCAGCGTTGCTGATTTAGCAAAGGGCAAGAACAGGGTTGTAAGGGCCAATATAGAGATAATGAGTACGATTCGGAGAAGTTGAAACCTCGAACCAAAGGAAAATAAATTTCCTTTGGCTAAACTTAATCCAGTAAGCTGCTTCATTTTATCGTCCGAACTGTCGTGTAGACTAGAGTTCTAGCGGAAAGGATAAGCTGGCCAACCAAGTCTTACTCTCTAGTTCGACGCTATCTATTGTAGAACCAGGTGCAAATGAAAATGTGCCGACTTGCTCGAGGTTAGATTGTCCGTATTTTTGTTCTTGATACTCAAGGTTTAGACTCACAGCTGCCAATCTAAAACCTGCGCCCACTCGGTATCCCGAGGCGTCCCGAAATCTGACGTCAAAGCCTTCACTTTCTTCAGGATTTAGGTCGCCACCGAGAATATATGATCCCCACAACCTGAGTCCAACAATGGGCATTTGCACGCCAACAACTGGTCCGTAATTTGTCGAAACAGCCCTGGCATCATAATTAACGGACGAATCCTTAAACTGGGGCATCGAGTACCGACCATCAACGCCTAGAAAAAAAGCTTCACTTAAATGAAAGCCAATTCTCGCACCCAATCCAAAGCCTTCTGAATTGCCCGAAGAGTTCGAAAGGGGGGTAGGATAGCTGACGGAATTTTGGCCCGTCTCACTATTTATCGAGGGTTCGACAAAAAGCCCACCTTCGGGTTCTTCGGCCCTCACCTGTGGTGCCACGATCCAAATTAAACTAAATACTATAATGAGTTTTTTTAAGGTCAAAATAACTGTGTTCATAACGGCATAGTCCTTTCTATTTTGTTTGTTAGGAATGAAGAGCTGTCGTCCGGGGCACAGAGCTTCTTGTTTTTCTACCATTGGCATTTCTGTTTCCCATTGGATTTTCATATTTCTCGCAGAGATCGGCATCGGTACTGTCATCGAGTTGTTTTTTCAGTTTGGGAAAGACTTCAGTTTCTTCTTCGTCAACGTGATGCTCGATGAGCTCGGCCAGTACTTTACCTTTGGCCGACCAGTCTTCTGGTGAGATTTTCTCTGATTTCATTTCCTTCACTAACTGATCAACAAGCCGGTGCTCTTCTTCTCCCTCAAGTGCCATAGGCTTGAGATCCTCGGCATCTGCCGATTTCATATAGGAGTAAACTGCACTCTCTTCTCGCTTGGTGTGCGACACGAGATTAGGAATCAGTCTCGCAAAAGAATTTCGTCTTTCTCTCATTGAGAGTTCGGTATCCTTAAGATTCCTAATATCTTCTCGTAGTTCGTCATGATCTCTTACTAACGCATTTACTGTTTGAGATGAAAAAAACATAGCTCCTCCTTTAATTTATTTTGTTACTAGGGAAGTTGTCTGGGACTTCTTCCGGAAATCAATGAACCTGTAAACGAAATTGCTGCAAGAATTAGAAATACTACTAATAGTACTCTACCAATCTCCATTGACAGCCCAGCCACTCCGCTGGCTCCAAGTACAAAGGCAATAAGGGCCAGTACAAAAAAAGCTATTGCTGCACGTATCATAAATTCCTCCTAGTTAGTCTTCGTGTTCTTTTTGAATAAATTCTTTGTTCTTGATGGTTTCTTCTTCAGGGTGTCGCTCAGTATCCAAACTTTTTTTATCGTGGTTTTTTTTGGGCTGTTTTTTTTCATTTTTGTTATTAATATAGGGATAAGGTATGGAGTTTGCCTGATTGTTTTTAGGTGGCTTTGCATCTTTGTTATACATTAATCCTCCTGCGTCAGTTGTTTATTTAAACGGCTGCTAAACCTCTGGCTACTCAGGGTTGCAAAACGCTGGCCAATCTTAAAATATAGTAAAAGTGATTTAGAATCGCCTACGGGGCGTTGTTCTCCTAAGAGAACGATAACGTGAACCAATTATACCCGCGAAGCTAAAAGGGTGCTCCACGAGAAATCCAAAGGAGGAGTCGCGCTTTAGGTTCCGCGGGTAAAGGTGGCGCTTCACTGGGCGGCATATCCCCAAATTCAATTTGGGTCCTAATACTTTCAAGTACACCAACGACGTTATCGTAGTTTTCCAAATTTACTAGACCCTTGTTGCCGCCAGCCTGGCTGTGACATTCAAAGCAAAAAGGACTAAAGACTTGCGTGGTTATGTTTTCAAAACCGTCCGAAGTCGCTTTGTCGATGGGGTCTTCAAGCACCGGAGAATGCTCTGGGTTTGTAAAGCCACAGGCCCCTAACAAGCAAACATAAATTATAAGGCTATCACGCAGAATTTTTTTCATGGCTCCAACATCCTATCGGTGCCTCGCTTTAGATTTTAACTAGCCATTGGCCTCAAATTAAGATCAAAGTCCAAAATTAACCGCATTGATGTAAAGGCGTTGAATGCCAGCTGTCCCAAGGCAAGTATCGTTTAGAAAGGCGCAGGTAAAATAGAAGCCCACTACAGTGCCACTGCCAAAGCGCCTCACGGCGACAGCATCGTTGCCAGCTTGATCCTTCATGATTGTCTCAGATTGCTCGCTGCCAAATTGACGTAGTCCTCCAATGGAATGACCGGCCTCCAGAGGTATATCAGTAGTGACTCCATCTAGCATAGGATGGCTTTTTTTCTCAGGCAGAGGTATCAAAGAAAAAGTGCCACTGTTTGAAGTTGTAAATAAAAATAGAACGAGGTCAGGCATTTCTTGGAGAAATCTCTCACTATCGAAAGCATAAGAAGTCCACTCAGAAGTAATAAAAGTACCGCCAGCCTTTACGAACTTCACTAGCGCTTTTTGTCCTGATACATTCATGTCAATTCCATAATTCATTCCATTAAAATAAATAACAGTACTAAAATTCGACAGTCCGACCCCATCGAAGGAGTTGGAAGTGTCTTTATAAAACGTTATAGTGGCACCTTCTTTTTCGAGTGCCTTTGTCAATGATACCAAGGGCTCAAGTTTTTGGTCCCATAGTACTAAAATTTCGGCGCCTTTTTTAAAGATCATCCCGAGCTCTTGAGCCTTGTCTTTTGAAATCGGAAGAATTGTTTTTTGATTGAATATCACCTTGCTAAAGTTGGCGTCTGCGAAATTTATCTTGCTAAGATCAGCGCCACGAACATCAGAGGATTCAAAGTTGCTACCAGTGAGATCGGCACCCTTTAGTTGAGCTCGTTTTAGCGAAGACGAAGTAATTGAGGCCAGAGATAAGTTCGCTTTTACTAGAATAGTACTATTAAATATTACTTTTTCGCCATGAACCTTAGATAGATTTGCCTCTTCAAGGTTAGCACCCGTAAAATCGGCGCCAGAGAGTTTACTGCTTGCAATAGAAGCGCTGTCTAACGTGGTCTCGATAAATTTGGTATTTGTAAAATTACAAGACTCGCAGTTAAAATAACTAAGCAGCCCTTTTGAAAGATCTGCTTGCGAAAAATCTGCCTGAACAATGCTAGCCTCATTAAACACTACATTTTTTAAAATGGATTTTTTAAAATTGGCATTCTGAATTTTTGCATTTGCGAACTCAACACCCGAAAGATTCGCTCCCTCAAAGTTCACGTCGATTAAAATGGTTTTGTTGAGTGACGATAATTGCAGGTCCGAACCCATAAATTGAGTGCCACTAAAATCTATGTCATCGAGATTAAAGCGACCAAGAATAACTCCGCGTAAATCAGAGCATTGGCCAAAGTAACCCTTGTTAAGGCCCGCTTGGCCCTGCTCATTGATACATTTTCCATCTTTGTATCTAAAGCCCATATCGCCAGTGATAACCGCGCTTGTGCTCAAAAATAAAGTGCCGATAAAAAATAGTCCTTGTCCTAACATTTTTTTGTTCAGTTTATTCATTTGGGATCCCCGTTGGTGCTTTGTGTAAAAATGGCGTGAGCTTCTTTTCGTGTTTCTTTCAGCTTTTTGATTTGTCGTAATGACTCTTGCAATAATTGATCTACGACTGTGCTCTCGAGACCTTCAGCGAGAGTTATAATTTGATTCATAATAGCTTGGTATTGAGCCAATAGTTCCTTTTGTTTAATCGGGTCATTGGTAATGTGGTCCAAGTTAGGGACCTGTGATCTTGCCTGACGAAAGAGAGCGGTCAATTCGCGACAGTCCGTCAAAGTGTCACTTCCTAAATCTCCCTCTGAGATGACGGCTGTTTGAATGCTATTAAAGATCTCGCCCGTACGAATCATTGTTTGTTTGAGGTCTTCGGCATGAGAATTTGACCACAGTAATAATCCCAAGAAGAGTGTTAAAAACCATTTAGTCATGTTGTCGCTCCTGTCCTTCGGCCAGCCAAAACCTGACAGCATCAATAAGCTCCTGCTGCTCTGATTCCGATAACTGTTTGTGATTAGAGGTGCCTTTAACAGGGAATGATACTAGGGGAGAGGTCATTGGATATTGTGCATTGACGAGAGCGCTGGTGGATTTGCATAAATCAGATTCTGAATCATCAATGTTTAGCATTCGAGTCCCAATTGCCTGGCCTTCAGAATTATGGCAAGTGTCGCAGCGCACGCGGTTAAAAATCGGTAGCATGTATTTTTTGAATCGATTCCTACCAAAGCAGTCAGCTTGCTCGACCTTTTGAATTTCAACAAATGAAATCGAAAGTTTAGGATTAGCTAGGCCGTCCTTGAGTATTATAATGGCTTGGGCTGATAGCAGGGGAGTAGCAGTCTCTACTCCGGCAACGTCTATGGGAACAAATGGTACAGATTTGGAAATATCAGTAAAGGCATTTGCGACTTGGTCGTATTTTCCATTGAGAAGTACTTTTATGTCTTTAACAAGTAAGGCGCCAGACCCATTTATGAATCGAGGAAAGCGCACTCGGTAAGCGCCCTTGGTATCAGGAGAAGTAGGTATAAAATCTTGAACTTCAATCTGAAAGCGTACTCCGTCGAGATCTTTTTCAAGGTCTTTTAAATTAAATGTCAGGCTCGTAAATTCGTTCTCAGATTTGGGTAACTCTTTTGGTAGGGGTATTTCTGCTGTAAAATATTTTCCATTTCGAAGACAGATTTTTTCTCCGCTCTCCCACCAAGTGCGAGCTTTTTCTGCCATGTCCAAACCTGATTCAAACTCGCACGATTCTTCTTTACAATGTCCATTGCCCGCTCTAATCACAAGCAGAGATTCTTCTATTTTTGAAAAATTCATGTAGTTTAAAAGGTGTTGATAACTTTTGAAAGGATCGCTCGTAGCAAATGGGGGAGCTTCAGCTTTTCGGCCGTCATGGCACTTCACGCAGTCTTTTCTGACTTTGACATAAACGGACTCTTGAAAGGACTTAAGGCCCTCATCGCAAGCGCTTACAAATTCGGGAGATCCCAGGAACAACGAAATTACAAATATTAACATCATGCTTTAAACCTTTCCTTCAAAGATCAGTACGCTTTTTAACTGTCCCGCTTCGGTAAAAATACCTGGCGCGTGAGTTGGAAATTCGTCAATTTTGCCGCAAATATTAAGATAATTTGCGAACACAGCATAGCCAACAAGTGAGGGGTCTCGACCAAGAAGGGTATTTCGATCAGCACCTTGGCCTTCGGTAAAGTGGCCAACCTGAGTTCTTATCATTTTTGGCGGTCCACTCGGTGAGTAGTACCCTATCACAGTCATACACTTGTCTTCGCTATCGCCCGACCACATGCGTGTGCCTTCAATGTTTTCGTTACCACCATCTGTTAAGAGCTGAAAGAAAAATGGTTTTTTTAAGCGATGTGCCAGCTCGATGGCGCGGCCTATTTGCACTCCCATTTCTAAATCTTTGGCGTCACCTGTAGTTTGTGTTCCATCATGATAGTCGCAGTCACCGAGAGTCCAAACCGCTGGACCACTTTGCCCTTTCAACGTGTTCATCACCAGAGCTGCAGCTACTGCGTTTGCTGTGCTCGGTGTTGTATTTTGATCGATTTGGTAAACGGCCTGTACCTCAGGATCAGTTCGAGGATCGAGGCCGGCCACACCCTCTAAAAAATCGAGACTTTTTTCGTAAGCACACTTTGATAATTCACCTAATACTTTACCGTCAGGCAAATCAAGGTAGTCATTTTTTTGAATTCGACTTATTTCAATGGCACTCTGTGCGAGCGTTTTTAATTGCGGCAGCTTTAAATTTCCGAGCGAGCTGCCACCGAAGCTTGAAGATCCCAAAATATCGTCGATGCTCATTACGAAAATGGGTTTTAGCACCACACTGTCGATGACGGACGAACTATTGCCGCCAGAGGGTGAGCTTACAACTCCAACACCGTTTGAAATATAGGTCCCACGAAAGCCAGCACGAAGAGCCAAGGTGGCAGCATTGGTTTTATTAGCAGTGGTATCAAAGGGAGCCGCATGACAGATGCTTCCCATTCTGAAATTTTTTCGAGCCTCATTGCTACTATTGGAAAGAATGCCCTCTAATATTTTGCTGACACCAGCAGCCATGGGCAGCCCAAAGTCTTTATTTAACGCCTTGCTTTTATGTGGGTTCCATCCCAATAAGCTATAAGATTTAAGTAAATCTTCTGGCCCACCTTTTTTACCGACTAAAAAGTTTCCCGGAAAGGACGCGCCGCCTGCCATGTCAAATGCCATAAACGGAACAAGCGATGGGCCATCAACTCCGCCGCCACATTCTTCGAGTGCCTTTCTAAGGCCCATGCCAAAAGCACTCGGTAACGAAGCCATTCCGGCAAATGCAATTAAACCGTGAGCTAAGAAATCTCTTCGTGTAATTAATTTATGTTTAAAATCTTTTAACGGCTTCATAAATGTACCTCATTTTACTAAGAAGGCCAAACTAGTGGCGTAGGTTGTGCAAAGTATATGTAAAACATTTTCTGTTTCTATTTTTGAGTATTGGTTGGCAGCTCCAGCTTCGGACACTAGCTTTACCATTACTGTTGCCTCTTGGGGGTTGATGTCGCGATTCCAAAAGAGTCGAGAAAGGTGATTGGAAATTCTTTCGACAAGATAGTCGCTGAACTGTATGGGTCCAAGTTCAAAGTCGATATCTAAAAATAAAATTCGCTCACCTTTCGTGAGAATTTTTTCTCGGTCAATAGCTTTTTTACAAAACGCTCCAGACAACTCAGTCATTGCTAATACCGCAGGAGAATTGAGCTCGTCCGCCGTTCCGTTACGGGGTAAGCGTTCTTTACTTAGGCGAAAGATCTCTTGCAATGTACCATCCTTACCGTCGACACGGGTTACGCTTTCATAAGAGGCGTAGATTTCTCTGAAGTTTTTTAAGCGAATAGGATCTTGGGCACTTGAAATCTCTAACTGGAATAGACCTAAAATAATAAAAAAAGTTTTCATAAAGACTCCGATTCTTGTTGGGGATAAGAAAGGCACTCATTTCGCGAAGCCACATTTGCAAATAACTTTTTTAGATTATAGCCAGAATTTTCGAGTTCAGCGGTTAGGGGTTCTAACAGCTCAGGGGCCGTGTCCTTAATGACCTTGCCGCAGACTTCTTTAAAGACCTTAGTTACTAAGCAACGACTATAGGCCGAAGAGTTTGCGAGCATTTCGCCAAAAGCTTTGATTCCCACACCTTCGAGAGGCGTTCGCCAACCAAAGTCGGCGCTGGGATTAAAATTTAATAAATTGTACCAACTATCATCGACAGTAACAAATCCAGCTGGGTAGATGTGACCATTCTGATTCATTTTTGGTTGCACACCTTTTTTTTGATAAACTAAGGTGAGATCCTTAAAATCTATTTTGGCAAAGGCGCCACCCATGGCATCCATAAAGCCATGACAGTTTCTGCAACGATTCTGGTATTCAGATCCTTCATTGCCAGCGGCACGCGGGACATCTCTTCTCACAAACATATCGGGCACGGCCCGCATTTTCCAACTATCGATAGGTGCGCATAAGAAAACATTAAAAGCATTAGTTACACCTAGTCGATTTGTGTCTCCCGTATCATAATTGATTTTAGACCAGGCTCGAGACGTTAGAGCGCCTGCAGCAACATCTAATTCTTTCCACTGGTCTTGAACGAGTTCAAGGTCGTCATGAAAGCTGTAGTGTTGATTTTCAAATGTTAGGTAATGATCATTGTTAGACAGCGATACTTCCGGCAGGCTAAGAGAATTTTGTCCACTGTAGCGAATGTCTCCGGTTAAGATAAGTCGCGCGTCTAATTCGTCGCGGGTTACACCTAAAATTAAAGCTTGAAGGTCATTTAAAGCTTCGTGCGGCGAGCCATCCTTGCTAGAAAAAGGCGCCACAAAGTTTTTCATTCGAACATTCAGAAAGTTTTTTTCTTTGACGATTAAGTTAGCTGCCTCTAGGTGCTTTTTTTCTGCCAAGAGTCTTAGAACTTTCACAAAGTGGGGGTGTTTATCGGGAATAGTGCTGCCAGTTAGGATAGTGAATAGCCGTTGGGCATAGGCCATCTCAGTGGAAGCGTTGTTAAAAAGGGGTAGATTCAGAATTTTTTCGGACTTTATTTCGACTTTAGTCCCGCTGCAAATGGGTGCTGATGTCGCCATTGCCAACTGTACGCAGGCGGTTAATGGTAAAATAATTTTGGCTAGGTTTAGGAACATTTTTACTCCCGGCTGTTGATTCAAAAATATAGGTGTTGTGCTAAGATTTTATCTAATGAGACGACATATGTGCAACAGAAACCTGATTGATTAATTTACCTAGGACCACGACTTTAGTAGCGTGAAATTAAGTGGTGATTGATTTGATTTAAAATCATCCCTACGATCAATTTTGAAAACTAAAAAAAGGGGAGAACATGAATAGATTTTTAGTGGCAATATTTTTAGGTTTTTTTTGTAATCAAGCGAGCGCCAACCAAGAGTTAATTTTTGAGTTTCATATTAAAGCCGGGACCCAGAGTGGTCCATGGAATGCTCCCGAAGATATGATCGAAGCAAAAATAGGCGACGTGGTTAGAATATTCAATGACGACTCAATAGATCATCAGTTACATACCGGCGGTGCACCATGTGCCCATAGTCCGGTGATAGCTCCCGGAAGAAGTTGGGATTGCGAAATTAGTAATGAGTACAACGCCAAATCCTCGGGCGCTCTTTATGATCATTCTTATGGTCCTGATGCTGCCTTTTGGCTAAGTGCCTCAAGATAGATTTATAATCAGATGCTCTTTGTTGGGTAAGCTTTAGTCTAGGCTCCAAAATTCCAAACCGGGCTGTACTAAATCATTTTAATCTTTAATGTTAATTTTCCGATAATTAAATGGGTAAATCATGTATTTAGACTATAGCGTGTTTGATTCATTTTTGGATGGAATTTTTATCGTAGATAAAAATTTAAACCTCATTTATTGCAACGAAATTGCCGCTAATCTCAGCGGTAATTCTTACCGACGTCTCAAATACAACTATGGAAAAGCCTTTACCAAATTCATTAAATTTGAAAACGAGTGGTTTACCGATAAAAAAATTCTGGCAAATGTCAAAGAGGCAACGCCCTACCTCCAGTTGCAAATGCTATTACAACATGGGGCGCCCAACAATGTTTTGGTAAGCATTCAAAAAATTCCACGGGAGTTACAAGGGTCAGATCACTGGATACTCATTATAAAGGACCAGACCGTTGAACAGATTCTTCACAAAAAGTACCGGCGGCAGCTAAAGCTTAAAGAGGATAACATTCGGGCACTCAAAGATCTAGATCACGCCAAAGATCGATTTATGATTTTGATAACGCATGAACTTCGAACGCCGCTGTCAGCAATTCTTGGCACCTGTGATGTTTTGATAAATAAGCTTTATGACGATGAGTCGCAGCGAGATGCCTTTACTAAAACTATCTTTGAGCAATCAAAACATCTCTTAGAAATGGCCAACAACATATTGGATTACACGAAAATTCAAGCTGGTAAAATGGAGTATTACATTGAACACTTGGATATCCTGCCTCTAGTGAAAAGCTGTTTGGGTGCTTATGAATTGTGGGCTAAAGAAGAAAAAGTAAATCTGGAACTTAAAGCGAATATCGTTGAAAAATTTGCTTGTTACTATGATGCCGAGAGGTTACGACACGTTCTTAGGAGCGTTATTCACAATGCCGTCAGGTTTAACAAAAGAAACGGAAAAGTCGTTGTTGAAGTTTCGAGCGACCAGAGGTCCGATTCTACTCTAGTGACAATAAGTGATACCGGAGTGGGAATTCCTCATGAAAAACTCAGCATTGTTTTCAATGATTTTGAAGTGGGTATGGGAATGAATAATCACCAAAAGGGTACTGGCCTTAGTATGCCAATCTCAAAGAGAATTATTGAAAGTCTTGGAGGAAGAATTCTTTTGAGTAGCCAAGAAGGCGTAGGTACTAAGATAAAGATCTTTATTCCTAATGAAAAAGTTCTCGAAGATGAAGTTTACAGAACTCCACCCTTAAAAAATAATTCTGGCGATCTCGCTGCCTAATTAGTTCAAACAATCGGTATTGACAAATGCCGCGCCGGCTTTTCGATAAACTTTAAACCAACTTTCGTTGACTTCTTCAACCCAAATTTTAGATTTTGTTTTTGCCTTACCTACTTCTTTTGAGGCGGAATTAGCTCCTTCACGCATTGCGCACGCAGTTTTTACGGTCTTAAAGCCCACGTATTTTTTTATTCCCACTGGTTTTTTTGGCGAAGGTTTGGGTGCTAGTTTGGGCGAGCTCACTATTTTGGGCGTTTTAAAGGGTGCTGAGGGAGCTGAAAGCGCCGAGGTCCCAGCCGATACTGGAGGAGGGACTAGAGCAGGCTCTGGTTGCATTTCAGTTGTTTCTACTGGTGATGGAGCGACAGGCGGAATTTTTTCTCCCTCTTGAACAATGTTTAGAGGAGCATCATCACCCTCTTCGTCTTCTCCTTCGTCATCTCCTTCGTCTCCCATGTCATCTGAAGCCGCCGACTCATCCTCTGGAGAATCTGGCGCTGTGTATCCGGGGTAAGAATAAAGAGTTATCGCCAATATAGCTGTCAGTAGTATATGAATAGTATTTGCCATGTGTACGTCCTTGTCGGATTCATTTTTATTAAAGGTTCCCAATGGTCCTTATCGGTACAATAGTTTTTTGTTTGACTGGACTTTTGCCTTTAATTCGCGCGACAATGTAACTTATAGTCCAGGAGTTGGGATGCCAGATTCTCGTAGTCGAAGAATTCTTTGCGTTGATGACCAAAGCGAAAACCTCAAACTTTTGCGTGAGGCTCTTGAGAAAGAATCCTACTCAGTCAATACCGCGAGCTCGGGCCCAGAGGCTGTCGAAAAAATCAATCAATGGATGCCAGATCTAGTTTTACTGGATCGAAACATGCCTGGCTTAAGTGGCTTAGAAGTTTTGCGACAACTCCGACAAAAAAGAAATTATACAGCAGTAATTTTTTTATCGGCGGATTCACGCCCTACGATGGTTTCAGAATGTCTACTTGAGGGCGCAGATGATTATATTAGAAAACCCTTTTCATTTGTCGAACTCATTGCTCGTGTCGAGGTGAGATTTCGATTTAAAGATTTACAAGAAGAAAAAAACGAAGCGATTTTTCAGCTTCAGGAGCAAGCAGAAAGGGACCATCTGACAGGTTTGTTTAATATGCGGAGCATGTACGACAAAATTGACTTTGAGCTAAAGCGGGTTAAGCGCTATGGAGGTCAAATTGCTTGTATTATGATGGATATGGATTTTTTTAAACGGGTTAATGACGAACATGATCATCTTTTTGGAAGCTACGTTTTAAAAGAAGTTGGCCAAATTATTAAGGGCAATATTCGTGATACTGATTTGGCTGCTAGGTATGGAGGCGATGAATATTTGATCGTACTTACTCAAACCAATGCTGATGGAGTCAGGAATCTGTGTGAGCGCATTCGCCAAAAAATTGAAAGTACAAATTTTCGTAGCGGCAGCGATTCAATCAACCTTACAGCTAGTCTAGGTTACTGCATTGTGGGCAATGAAACCAAACTAGATGCCAGAAAACAAGTGCGTAACGCCGATCACGCTTTATATGAGGCCAAAGGAAAAGGCCGAAATCGCGTGATAGGATTTTCCTCGACCTAAGGACGAATAAATTTACAGAATCGTTAGGAATTCCGATAAAGTAGAGTGGACCGCTATTTATTTATTATTACATTTATATTGTTGATTTTAGAAGCCGGCTGGTTTCTTGGGGATTTAGGGTTTATAGATCTTAAGTTTTTTTCAGGCAATTCAATTTCCAAAGTCGAAAGAAGCGTCGGGAAATTGACCCAAACAAAACGAAACGTGCGCCGAAGAATAAAAGACAGTATTGTCTGGGAGGAATCTGCCCCGGAAGACTCGGTTTACAACCATGATTCGATTTTAACACTTTCACAAAGTTCAGCAACGCTTGAGCTCGGCAATCTAAGTAGAATTTCTCTCTCTGAAAACACTTTGATAATGGTGGAGTTACCTGACATTCAAGGAGACTCTCGAATTCGTCTTAAATTTTCAAAAGGAGACATCAAAACGAGGACCACCGCGAGAAAAATGCAGATTACTACTAAGTCATTTACGATCGATGCCAGCGAAGGGGCAGAGCTAAATTTACGATCAGTGGGGCTAGACAATGTGGAGGTCGAAATTCTTAAGGGGAGTGCAAGTTTAAAAAATGAGAATACCAATCAAAATCTCGTTCAAGGGGATTTGGCTCTGCTGAATAAAGAATTGGTCACTTCTACTGTTAAACTTAAAGAAGACTTGAAGTGGATCACTCCCGATGGGGGCAGAGCTTACACTCACACAGTTCCGGTAGGCGTTCTTTTAAAATGGGAGGGTGAGGCCGATACACTTTGGCATCTATCACCCGCCGGGGCGACGAATGAAAAACCGATTTCAGGCCAAAGCACAGCCTTAATATTAGGCCCGGGCTCACATAGTTTTCGTTTAAAGACAAAGGATAGCACTTCAAAAACTCTGCTGTTAAGCGTGTGGAAGGCTCCCGTCATTCATTTGCTTTCTCCGTTGCCTCGAGACCGCCTGTCGCTCTCTTCAAACCAACTTTTTAGTTGGGTTTCTACCAATATGGCTAAAGAGTACCGAGTACAACTTAGTCTCGATCCAAATTTTACCAACGTCGTTTACGATAAAAAAACTTCGAAGCCAAATCAGGAATTGGTTTTGGTTGATGAAGGAAATTACTATTGGCGCGTTGAAGGCATCGATGACTTAGGTTATGTTATTCCGCCGCCTTATAAAAACCAGATATATAATTATCAGGATTTATTGGAAGCTCCGACACTTAAGTCTCCTCGAGCCAGAGAGCCGGCTAACGAACCTGCCCAAGAAAAAGACGGTGCTTTTTATAGGTTTATTCAAAAAATATTTGGGCTGGCCATTAACAAAGCTTACGCAGAAACTCCGAAATACGATGTGGAATTTGAGTGGGAAGTTGTTCCTGGTGCAGATCATTATGTTGTCGAAATCGACCGCGAAGGAAATTTTCAAAAACCCATGACGGTGGTAAAAGTTGAAGGCCAGTCATTTTTGTGGAGAGGCTCCGAACTAGGCAGTTATTTCTGGCGGGTGGCTGCAGGTCGTGGCCCAAAGATGGGTAAATTTTCGCGGGCCTCAGTACTGGATATGAACAAGGCGATCAGGGATTCCAAGGTGGCCAAAGAAATGGGTGTGAAAATAAAAAAATCGGAGGTGGCTACTCCGGCAGCTCTACCTTTGCCAGTCGCAAAAACTGAAAAAAAAATCAAACTTGTTAAAGTTGCAAAGTCGCTGCCACCACCCCAGCCAGCACCATCGCCCTCACCGCCAGGTTCCCATTTCTGTAACTATTGCTGCCGAACAAGAGCAAAAAACTTTGAAGGAAGAAAAACCACCCCCAGTGCCAACCCCACTGGCAGAACCAAAACCCGCCAAATTGGCGTGGTCAAAAACTAAAGTTTCCGGGAAATTTTTTCTGGGAACCGCTTATGAGTCTACCACAATCAGCGCCCCTCAATCACTACAGTCGGAATTTAATGGTTTGGCTGCCTATTACGGACATTTAGAGGTCGAGTTGGCACATTCTGAAAAGCCAAACTTTCTGGTTCACTCCAGTTTCAGTCGTAGCGACTGGCAGCCAGAATCGAAAATACTTTATCCCTTTCAAGGAGAAGTTAGCACGAGCGCGCTAAGAAACTCCTTTTTGATTTCTCGAGAAAAATATTATATTGGCCTTGCACTGTCACAGGTGTCCATTATTGAACGAGCCACTTACGATGCGCTATTGACCAAAGAGATTTGGCTTTATGGCCTAGCGGCATTTTGTCGCTTTAACCTTCGACCGAATCTGCTGGCCGCGCATGAATTGACACTTACTGGTGGCAGCGCTGTTATAGAGTTATATTTGAAAAATAGTTTAAATTATTTATTTCCGACAGGACAATCAATAGGTCTTATCTTAGGAGCCGATCTCAATCTCGGCTTTCAAAATGGTCAGGATCGCGACGGCATCCAAGGCAGTTTGGGTGCCACCTTGGGATTGAGTTGGTAAAAAATATAAAGACAGGATTAGCCTGTTTTTTTATTGGCAGGATTCGGTAAGGGCATGCGAAAGCCTAGGACTTCCTCTACTTTTTCTTTAAAGGCCTGACCGCGGAATGGTTTAATCAAGTAGGCGTCGACCTTCCACTTTGCGGCGCGAGAAATCTTAATTCGCTCCATCGAGTTTTGGCTAGTGACCATCATAAACTTTAAATCTTTTCTTTCTACATTTTTTCGAACCGCTTGCAACACCGAAAGTCCGTCACCGCCTGGCATTTCCCAGTCTGAAATAATAAAGTCGAGTCTTTGTTTGGTGTCTTGGACCACATTAATAGCTGTTTGAGCATTTCGGGCAGAAATAATTTTTTGAAAACCAAAACTTTTCAGATATTCGATGAGAATGTCTCTGACCATGGCGTCGTCGTCTATAACAAGAACTACGGTTTCGCTAATATCCATATTATTCTTCCTCATTCGCGGCGTCGTTTAAAGGCAAGCGAATAATGAATTCAGCTCCCTTGTGAGGATTGTTCTGCACGCGAATTTGTCCGCCGTGTTCGATTTCGACAATTTCGCGGCTAATGGCAAGGCCAAGGCCAGTACCCTTAGATCCCTTTGTTGTAAAAAATGGTTCCATGATTTTTGCGAGATGTTCTTTAGGAATTCCAGGTCCGTAGTCGCGAACGATTAATTCAACCCAATTGCCTACATGGGCCACAGAAAAATCGATTTGTCCCCCGTTACCCATGGCGTGAAGAGCGTTGATGATGAGATTAACAAAAACCTGAACCAACGAGGCCGATGCCGCCATCACTTGAATTTTATCGCTCTTAATGCGGCACACTTTAGTTTTGGTAAGCTTAAGTTGGTAATCCATCAACTGAATAGATTCTTCTAGCGGCTGAACTGCCCATATCAGCTCTCTTTTGATGTGTTCATCCTTCGTGCCTAGATGCTTGAAGCGATCTAAAACCTTGGTGGCGATATCCGAAGCTTGAAGAATACCCGTCAGCGCCTTTCGCATATCATCGGGAGGGCTGTCCATATTGAGTTCTGCCTGGCCGACAATCTGCATCAGTATATTTCCAAATTCATGAGCTACACCTCGAGCTACAACGGCAACGGAATTCAAGCGTTCACCATCCTGTAGTCTTTTGTGAGCCTCAGCAAGATCAATATCCTTTTGTTCTTTCTCTTTTCGCAAATTCCATAGCGCAATGTAGTTGCGGGCTTTTTGAATAATTTCGCCTTCAGAAAAGGGTTTGGTCAAGTAATCCCAACGATCAGTTTTATCGGTGCCCAAAAATTTTCCGATAGTGTCGACACTTCTGTCTTGATAGGCCGTTACAAATACGGCGTAGAGTTCGGGATCAAGTTTATGAACTTCTTTAACGAGCTCGATTCCATCCATACCTGCGCCGAGGCGTACATCAAAAAATCCCATGGCAAAAGGTTTTCCAGCAGCGTGAGCCCGCCGTACTTGTATGAGTGCATCCTGGGCGTTGTGTGTGACAACAATTTCGTATTGATTAAAACGAGCGGGGTCAGTCGGTGGTAGCGCCACGGGAGCTGGCGTGGAACGGCTGGAGCGCGCAATAGGTGTCACATTTGCTGGTGCATTTAAAATTTGAACATAAGAGTTAGCGATTTCGACTTCATCATCTACGATCAGTATTCTTTTGTTCCATTCCTTTGTCGATGCAGTCTGAATATCAGAAGGTAGAGTGGACTCGGGTTTTAAAATTTTGGCGGTATTTTGGCTCATGCAACGGCCCCCTCGCTCGAAACTTGTAAAGGCAATCGGATTCTAAAAGTAGTTAGAACACTAGGCGTAGAACTGACAAACTCTAAATCGCCGCCAAAGGCGCGCATGAACCGGCGACTGATACCTAGTCCAAGTCCGGTGCCTTCTTCTTTGGATTTTGTTGTGAATTGAGTTCTCAATAATTTTGTTTGATTTTCTAAGCTGATACCGCTGCCGTTGTCCGAAATGTCAATTATCAGTTGTCGGTTTTCTTGCAGGGTTTTGATCATCACCTTACCAGTTACATTTGAGGCAGTTTTAATGGCTTGCTGCGAATTTCGCAAAAGGTTTGTCACACTTTGAATAAACTCATCTTTATCTACTAAAACTTCATCATGATCTGTTTGGGTTTCCAAAACGATATTGATTTGAGCCTGATTGTAAAGGTCGCCCATGATATTAATACATTCCTTTAGTAATTGATGGGCGGAGTGCTCCTTTAGTTCAGTTCGCACGGTGCTTAGCGTCCTCATTCCAGAAACAATTTTATTAATTCTCTGTGCCTCATTAATAACAAAATCTGTATCTTGTAGAAGTACAACGATTTCAGATTCCCACTGCGCCACGACGGATTTTACATTTTGAATGTCTTCTTCCCAGAGTGACTTACTGGGATCAATTGTTGAGGGAGCCTTCCAATTAGTAATTAACGTTTCAAAGCCCCCTTTTGTATAGTCGGTTGACCAGGCTGACCAAATTTCTCTAAGCACTGTGGTGTCTCTTCGCGCTTCTTTTCCAAAGCGGTTCTGAACTTTTTTTACTCGAGTCAGCAGACTTGTGAGTGGATTTAGAACTTCGTGAGCCGCATTACCCGCAATTTCTCCAATTGCCGCCAAGCGGGAAGTGCGGATGAGCGCCTCCTGAGTCTCTTTGATAGCGCGATTTTGCTCGGCTAATTTTTGAGTGCGGTCGAGTACTTTTTTTTCTAGATCACGATTAATTTCTTCAAGCTGGTTTCGTGAACTTTTTAAATCTTTTATCATCGTATTAAAGGAATTGGCCAAAACTGAAATTTCATCACTTGTTGAAACTGTAATATTTGTGGTGAGATCTCCCTCTGAGACTTTCGCCATGCCCTCCATTAGGACCTCTAATGGCTGCGTGAGTGAGCGCGAAAAGATGAGCGAGCATAAAAATGCAAGAGTTACTACAAACAGACTTACAACAAGAGAGCGAATCAGTAATGTGTCGACAGCTTCAAAGGCTCGCTTGCGGGGCATTTGAGACAGTACAATCATTCTGTCGCTAAATGTTTTGGAAAAGCCACCAAAAACTTCTGAGTTTTCGGACTTAAAACTTCCAATTGAAAGTTTGGTGGGAGAGGTGATGGCTTTGGCTATGAGTGGCCAGGTGATGGATTCTTTATATTTCAGAAGCTCAGAATTTTTGGGATGGGCCAAAAGTTCACCCTTATGGTTTGTCAGAAAAACTTCGTTGGAGCGAACATCGCTTATCATTTTTAATAAACTGTCGATTCTAATATAACTCACGACAGCCCAGCGTTGAACAACACTGCCATCTTTGGCCTCTTGAATCACACTACGGCCAAAACCTATGAGGGGAGGCCCATTGGGAATAGTAGCGTTCCAAATTTCTTGTCCCGATTGTTGAATCAAGCCGAACGGAATGGGGCGGGCAGCTGCGAGATCATTTTCAAAAAAATCTTTTTGTATACCGTATGTTTCTAAAAACTCGTCGTTAAAATAGGCTCTGTAGGTTTTGTCGGGAGTTGACGAAAACGCCAGAGAAACAAAGGCAATATTTTTATCTGTTTTAAGGAGATCTTGAACGGTGGCGTTGACGTCATCAGACTTATCGTGGAGCAATGCAAAAAGTGTCAGTTTGTCAGAATAGCTCTTAAATTGAGTTTCAATTTCTGAGGCTAAATTTAGAACCATGTTTTTATTAAGGTCGTATACCAGACGTTCTTTGTCTTCACGAAAAGTAATTGTAGCGATGCTTAAATATATAAGTACACAAATTCCGAGCAGAAGCGACATGACCGCCAAAAACTTATAGCGAATTGAAAACTTGGGTTTAAGCCTTAGTGCCAACTGTAAATTCCTCTTTGCTTTCATTAACTTCATCGGCAGTTTAAGGGCGAAAGGTTAGATTTTTTGGAGGAGACTTTAGTCGAGAGTGCATTTATTTTGAACGCACTTGATGTTTTGCGGGGGCATTAGGTATTCACAAGTGCTGATGGCACCGCTAAACTCGTTGAGTTCAGCTTCGATCGAATTATATTCCTCTACCAAAGTTTGGAGTTCGCTGCCGCGATTGTTCACGGAATTAACGATATAGGACTTAGGTCCGCCGCAGGCTTTTGAACCAAATGGGTAAGCTTCACAGTCTCCCGCAATTGAGCAATAGTCTTGAACTAAAATGTCATTAATTTTTTCTTCAAGTTTGTATAGTTTTTCTATGTTGGCGGCGGCGCTACTTCCGTCCGTTAAGGTAATTTGGGAGGGAATGCAGCCCTGAAAAGTCATCAGGGCGCCCAAACAAAATAGCCATACTGGGTTGTACGATTTACTGAGCAACGTTAAATCTCAGTCGTCGATCGGCAGCTGCGTGAATATGGCAGTGATAGGAGACTGGAAAATTAACAGCGGTTTCGGTGACCCTTATGTCGTAGATCTGTCCGTTAACACCCAGGTTTGTGGGCTCGTGGTACTTACCGGGAGCAATGTGAACCCGGTGGACGACGAGTGGGTCTATATTGACATAACGAATTGTCACGCCTCCAACATGCGGGCTAAAATCAACAGTAGCTCCGGGTGGGGGAGAACTCCAGACCATGAGGTTTCCGTTAGGTGGCCCTGAAAGGTTTATTTGATAAAGGGCGTTTACTATAACTACGGCGTTCCCTATAATTTGGCCTGTATAAATTCCGCTGGTCGGGGTTACAACAAACTTAAATTGCCCTGTGCCAGAATTGGCCATAGATCTTGTAGTGACCAAAAATTCTTGCGATTTGGATTCACCTTCCACAAGGATTATTGAAACTTCACTAGGTGTGATAACAATGTTTTGTGCGGGATCGAAGGTATTAAGCAAAGTTCTGTCAATGGCGACTCTGAGGCTACCATTAAAACCTTTCTGAGCAGTTACTGTCGCCGTTATCCTTCGTTGGTCGGCGAGGTTAACATTTGCGGTCTCGGTAAAAGCAAGCCCTACGGGAAAGCCCGGTGGTGCCGGTACTACTGTAGGAGGCACTGCAGGAGGAGTGGTATTATTAGTGCCTAAATTTGCCGATTCGTTCACTTTGCCGAGTTCTGCACTGAACTTAGCGCATCCATTAAACGATAAGCTCACGAACAACAATAATAGCGAAAAAATCCCAAGCATTTTAAATTTTTTTATCACTTATACCCCCCGGCCATATTGATTATTAGTGCAAAATCAGGGTCACGTTATGCCGACTATATCCTACGTCGACCTAATAAATCGTATGGGACGTAGACGCCTGTCAAAATAGTGGATGATTATAGTATCATTTCGGGTTTTTGTCTCAAATCGAGATCCATTATGCACAAAGAGGCCTCTTTCCTTTTTTAATGGGAGCTCAATTAAGTTTAGCTGGTTGAATTAACCACTCGGCTCAGGTTTCAGGCTGATTCTCCAGCGTGCGTAATAGTCGCGCCGCTTAGTGTATTCGATGAACCCCAGTGCTTCTAATGTGTTTCGTGTAAGGTACTTTAAACATTTCTGGTAGTCCCGCCCCCAGTTTACGACTCTTGAAAATGGTCTATGCTGCCAAAACGCCTGTCCTTTTTCTTGTTGTGGTACCCCCTCGCCCGCAAATTGCTTTCTTTTGGTAGTCATAAAGACTTC
>Ga0163151_10003806_pt1 | contig 21167 bp, 16 predicted proteins | sample OliLakLV19MP5IB2_FD_145596 | JGI IMG/M metagenome (GOLD analysis project Ga0163151, IMG submission 145596) | Freshwater microbial mat bacterial communities from Lake Vanda, McMurdo Dry Valleys, Antarctica - Oligotrophic Lake LV.19.MP5.IB-2 | ecosystem: Environmental > Aquatic > Freshwater >... | reverse complement strand
CAAGCACGTCCCCCGGCCGAGCGAGTTCCAATGCCTGCTCGAGCGCCCAGGTGGCGCCAGGATAGCATCGCACGGTAAACGCCGGCCCGGCGACTTTCATGTTCCGGGCAACCGGGCGGATTGAGCCTTCCAGGGATTGAAAGTGTTTACCGAGCGCGCGAAGGGCGTCGCCCACGTTGGCTGATCCACAGCGGCGAAAAGAAGCAGATGTGATTCGTGTCGGGTCGTCGTCCATACGCAGATGCTCTTTCCGGATTCTATCGCCAGTATTTTTGAGTAGCGAACAAAATCACCTGAAGCGCACTTCATTCAAAACGAATCGGGGCAAACCGGCGCGGCTGATGAAATCGCAACCTCTCGCCGATATCGTTCCACGCCGCCCAATGCGGGTGGGAGGTATCGTCGCCGCACTTGAAGAAGTTGCCCCGCCATTCGCCGTCGAATCGGCGAACGATCGGCACAAATTCGGTCACGATGGCAATCGGAATTTCCAACCCCACTCTCCACGATGTCGGCTCGGTGCGTTCCGGGTCAACGCATCCGGTGAGCGTCGATCGAACTCGTATTTTTGCCGCCGCCTCGGAAGAAACCCGGGTGGCTTTGCGAAACACTTTGGTTGCGTGACGAGTCGGATCCTCAATAAAGTATAAAAGCATTGTCCCGCAGCAGTTAAGTTCAAAATTGAAGTATGCGTTCGTGCCCGGCGGCTGTAGAAACAACTCGACGCAACTGTCCTTGCTTACCAGGTCCTGAAAGGCGGTGTGGACGCAGCGCACAAAGCGGTCGGCGACTGAAAAATCGACGAATACTGCGTCGCCGGTGTAGAGCGCCCGCACCTGCGTTTTCGGGCGGTGATCGGAACTTTTGGGATGAAAATGAGCAATGTCGACAATGCCGGCATTCGACCACGGCGACTTGGTTAGGTCGCCCAGCAGCCGGGGCGCCGACCGCACGCGCCGGACGAGGTACTCGACGCCCACGCGCGGCGGCAGCGCTCGGTAGACAGGCTTGATCGCGGGCCGCTGGATTTTATTCATGCCATGAATAAAGTACCATCTTGTCGCCGATCGTCAAACTATTTCCGATAAAGATCCCTCCCGTACTCCGGTTTCGGCGGCAGCGGAAACCGGACAAAGGCGTCGATCCGGGCGGGCAAAACCGATAAGCTCCCACCAACGCGTGATAAAATACAAGCGAATTGCATGCCCGATCTACTTTTACACCTTCGGACCCCACCCGGCAGTGGTGTGTGTCGCCACCGGTGCGGCGCTCACGCTCGGGTGCCCGGATTCAGACAATTACCAGTCCGATGGAACGCCGCTCCCGTTCAGCCGCCGTCAGCCGCCGGCCGTTGGGGGGTCAGCGCTGTTTCCCGGCAATCCGCTCGCCGGCCCCATCGCGGTTGATCGCGCGGCGCCCGGCGATGCGCTGGCCGTCACGATCAACGCCGTTCGGCTCGACCGCGATACCGGCCGAACGCTGTTGGCTCCGGGTCATGGACTGCTCTCAAGCGATCAACTCACCGGCCGCCGGGGGGACGCGCCCGAGCGTATGCTGCACTGGGCGATCGATGTCGGTAACAGCCGGGCGCGGCTGACCAACGCTTTTGGCACTGATACGGTGGAAGTGTCGCTCAATCCGTTTGTAGGTTGCGTCGGAGTGTGTCCCCCGCGCGGTGAAGTGATTTCATCTTTGTTTGCCGGCGACTTCGGTGGAAATATGGATCTGCCGTTCCTCCGCCCGGGTACAACCGTCATCCTGCCGGTGTTCGCGCCGGGAGGGTTGTTCATGCTCGGCGACATCCACGCGGCACAGGGGCACGGCGAAATCATCGGCGGGGGGATCGAGACTTCCGGTGAAGTCGATTTCACCCTGAGCCTCCTGCGTGACGACGGCTTGAGCTTTCCCCGCGCCATCGATGGTGAAAATGTCTACGCCATCGCCAGCCACGGCGACCTTCGGCAGGCGGTCGGGCTGGCCTGCACGCGGCTCATCGATTGGCTGGCCGCCGAATTTGAGATGAATCGCTTTGATGCGTACGCCCTGATGACCCACACTGTTTCGATCATCACCGGCAACGCCGTCACCGCCCCGTACACCGTCGCCGCCGCCGTCCCCCGTGGTGTGTTGCCGGCGCGGGTGAAGTCGTTGCTGGATCATCGCTGATCGGCGTTGTCGTCATCGCTTTTCCCGAGCGAGCGAAGCAGGTACCGCAAGTCGCCCACCCCACCGAAGAAGATCACCACCGTAAACCCCAGCGTGAGAATGACGCTGATGAGCACCGTCCAGAATGTGAACGGTGACCAAAGGCCCAGGTCTTGATCGAACTGAATGAACGCGAACATTTTTGGTCTCCTCACGCGGCTTTTTACGGCAATTTATTCAATTCACGCACGGTTTGGCCGAGGTCCCAGTATTTTGATTCTTCGCTGGAAAACAGCGAAAGCACGATCATAGCCAGCCCGCCGGCCAGGTAGGCGTACAAGCCGGTTTGTTCGGGTGTCCACGGAAGCGTAGCACCGGTGTCCATATGCGCCAGCACCTGCCGCGCAATGACGTCGGCGATCGGCACTAACACGCAGATTGCGACGCACGCGTACGCACCTACCGTCTTTGCACCGCGCCAATACATTCCCAGCAGCACCACGATGCCCGATCCGCCGATGAGGTTGGCGGTGAGCCACATAAAGCTCCAGATGGTCATTCCCGGTTTGTAGATCATTCCGAAGAGAAAGAAGATCACGCACAGCGCCAGCGTGGTCATGCGCACGGCGCGGATATGCTGTTTCGGCGACGCCGTGGTTTTGCGGAAGGGGTGGATGCAGTCGTTAACAATTGAGGTCGACCAACTGAGAATATATTTGTCGGTTACGGCCACATCAGCAAACAGCAGTGCCAGCAGCAGGAAGCCCATGAGCACTGCCGGCACGCCGATCTGCGCCAGATAGTGCGGGGTGGCATAGCTGCCCCACTCGGTGGGCGTGACACCCTTTGCCGCCACACTCTCGGGCATCGCCATGCCCATCGCCGACAACGCCGCCACGCCAATGGCGAAGATGATCAGACTTCTCCCAAACCCGAAGATCGCGCTGAGCAGATACGACCGCGACACCGTACGCGGCTTATCCATGGCGGCGTACTGCTGAAGGTACGGCCCGTAGGAAAACTGCAGAAGGATTGTCATCACGTTGAGGAAGATGAAAAACTGGATGCCGTACGACTTGGGGTCGTTCACAAAGGGGTTCACGCCCGTCATCCCCAGGGTTTTTTCCATCCCGGACCAGACGTGCTGCAACCCGTTTACAAAGCCGGCGGGTTCCACCGATTGACTGACAACGTGAACGCAAAGCCAGGTCATCGTTCCCATGACCAGAATCCCCTGAAAAAAATTGGTGACCATGAGGGTGGTGTACCCGCCGAGCGTCGTAAAAATTAGCGGGCAGAGCAGGAGAATGAACATCAGAACCCAGTCGGTCGGAATGTTGGCGCCAAGAATTGCGGTGGCGTCGGGTAAACCGATGAGCCGGCGGACGAAGATCGCCCCCCCGATCGGGAAGATGCACATCTGAAGCACGCCGGCGAAGCAGTTGATCATGCCCACGACGATGCGCAGGTTCCGGCTGAATCTTCGTTCGATGTACTCCGGCACGCTAACCGCCCGCGTGGCGCGGAAGCGCTCGATGCCGAAGCCAAAGATACCGAACAGCGGCATCATGATGCACAGCGAGATCAGGTTGCCGATGACGAACGCGAAGCCGTTGCGATAGCCTTGTTCGCACATGGCGGCGATGCTGATCAGCCCGATCTCCCCGCCGATGCCCGCGCCCATGCCAAGCCACATGCGTATTTTTCGCCCGGAAACGAGGTAATCATCGACCGACTTCGTTTTGAAATTGAGATATACGGCCCAGGCGAGGAAGAACATGAATCCCGCGCCGAGAATGAGCCAGTCAACCGGTGCAATTGCCATGCGTAACCACCATCAAGTGAACGACAGGCTACCTACCCCGACTTTATTTATGACGTGAATTAAGTCGCCCGTCAAGAAGAGATTTAAAATTTCCGCGCCGCTTGGCGACGGCGCGGTGAGTCGCGCGCTGGGTTTGGCGCCGAAAAGTCACGGCAGGGCCGCGGCCATGTCGGCGTGGCGGAGTTCGGGGAGGTCGAACAGTTCCTGCGCCACCAGCACCGCCGCACCCAGCAGGGGGAGCTTTTCCTTTTCGCTCGCGGCCCGGATCACTACGTCCTGCCGGGACCGGAGCAGTGCCGAAGTTTTCACCTGTTCGCGAATGCTGGTCAGCAGCAATTCCTCCGCGGTATCAATCGCGCCGGCGATGATCACTTCATCGGGAGCAAGCAGGTTGATCATGTTGGAAACGGCCACGCCCAGATATCGCCCCACGTCGCGAACGATGTCGCCGCAATCACCGTCCCCTTCGCGCGCCAGTCGATAGATCAGCTCCGGTGACAGCGCCTCGCCCTTTTCAATCGCGCCGGCAAGAGCCTTTCCGCGATCGTCGCGCATCTGGTGCTGGGCCCGCTCGATGATGGCCGATGGGCTGACAAATGTTTCAAGGCAGCCCCGGCTCCCGCACTCGCAAACCCGGCCGTTTATATCAACAATCGTGTGCCCGATTTCACCCGAGAGGCCGCTTCGCCCCACATACAACTGGCCGCGCCGGAGCAGGCTCATTCCCACGCCGGTGCGCAGCGAAATGATAAGGATGGTGCGGCTTTGGTGCTTCGGATTAACCCACTTCTCGTAAAGCGCCGCCAGATGGATTGATCGCTCGACGCGGACCGGCGCACGCAGTTCGACCTCCAGCAGATGACCGATCGGAACATTGTGCCACTGCGGCATGTTCGTCGATGAAATCAGCACGCGCTTCTCAGAATCGATCAACCCCGGCAGCGCGATACCGACACCCAACAACGGGTGCCGGCCGATGGTTTGCAGCGCGGCTTTGCTCAATTTCAGGATCGCCGCGATCGTGACCGAAGGTTGTTCGAACCGGCTCACATCCTGCTCCTGGTAATGGAGGATCGCGCCCTCTAAGTCTGTGACGGCCACTCGAATGTGATCGGGTTCGAGGTCGATCGAAAGTATTCGTCGCGCGTCACGGTTGATTTCCAGCATCAACGGCGGGCGACCGAAGCGGATGGCGGGCAGTTCGGTGGCAGGAATTTCCCGAAGCAGCTTCTTCGCAAGCAGGTCGTTCACGATGCTTGTGACAGTTGCCGGCTTAAGACCCGTCCTGCGGGCGACGTCCGCCCGAAAGGTTGGCTGCATCACCCGCACCGCCTGCAGCACCAACCGACTGTTGAGTGTGGAAATGAGCTGGGTGTTTCCAACTTGCGAACCCTTGGGCATGTGTCAGACAATACGCAAACTGCGTGGTACAGTCACGAACCGTGGCGCTCATTACTTTATTCGTGACGTAAACTAAGTTAGCTTGGCTTAGGGGCGCGACGGTCGGAGCCTGTGATGTCAATTCGTAGCCAATTCACCCGCAAGGTTGCAATGACGCTGATGGCGCACCCCGATGATGCAGAAATTCTCTGCAGTGGCACACTGGTGCGTTTGCAGCAGGCGGGTTGGCAAGTCCATATTGCGACTACGTGCGCGGGCGATTGCGGCACCGCAACGCTGCCGGCAAAGCAGATCATGGCGGTCCGCGCCGACGAAGCCCGCGCCTCGGCAGCGGTCATCGGCGCGACATATCACTGGACCGGCTCGTACGACGGAAAGGTTTGTTACGACCCGTCCACGCTCGATCGCGCTTACGAACTGTTCCGAAAAGTCTGCCCGACCCTAGTCATCACGCACCCTGCCCGTGATTACATGATGGACCATGAAGAGACGCACCGGATTGCCCGCGCGGCGTCATTTGCCTACACATGCCGCAATATCTCAACCGTCCCGCTTGCCGACGCGACCGTCGGAGTGCCGTGGCTCTATTACGCAGACCCGATCGAAGGAATCGATTTCCTGGGAACGCCAGTCACGCCCACCACCGTAATCGATATCTCGCAGCAGCAGGATACTAAGCTGAAGATGCTTGCGTGCCACGCCAGTCAGCGGGATTGGCTGCGCGCCCACCACGGCATGGATGAATACATCGACGCAACCCGCCGGCACGACGCGCTGCGCGGCACGCTCATCGGCGCAGCGGCGGCCGAGGCGTTTGTTCAGCATCGCGGCCACGCTTACCCGCGTCACGACCTGCTGCTTGAGCTTTTTGGCAATCCCTGAGTCCCTATTTCGCGGCGGAGAACACACCCATGCCACTCGACTTCAAATCAACCGTCGCCGGATCACTATTAGACGGGTTCTATCCCAAGGGCTGGGACTTTGACCGCATCGACACCTGTTGTGCGATGGGTCCGAAGAAACTACTTAAACCCGCGAAGCACTGGAACAAGGGGTTCAAGCCCGTGCCGGTGCGAAGCGTCGGCGAGATGGATGAGAAAATGGGGAACGCCATAGCCGATGAAATTGAGCAAAGCGGCCGTGCGAAGCAGCCGCTCGCGATTATCCTGCCTGTCGGCCCGATGGGGATGTACAAGACCGTCGTGCGCCGCCTCAAACGAAGCAAGACGTCGTGCGACCATGTGACGACGTTCAACATGGATGAATGGTCCGATCGCGATGGGAACACGATGCCGGGAAACCAGGCCGGCGGATTCGAGCACGCGATGAAGAATGCGCTATTTGAACCGTTGGGGAAATTCACTATCCCGCGCGGACAACGAAATTTTGCGACAAGTACGAACCTTCCCACCTACGCCGCCAAGATCACCGCGCTCAAATCAGTGGGCGCTCGCCTCGTGACGGTGTACGGGATCGGCCGCGCTTGCCACATTGCTTTCTGGGAGCCGCAGTTGGCCGCAGCTTATTCCGAGCAGGATTGGAAACGGCAAACCCACCGCACTGGCGTCGCGCTACACCCGTTGACCATTGAACAAAACGCGCTGCACAGCTTCATGAGCCGGTTTACGCTGATTCCCTGTTTCGCGAATTCGATCGGCCCCGGGCTTTTTCTGCAGAGCGACTTCTGCATCGGCGGGGCGGACGGCGTCTACCCGGAACGCGGCGCGAGTTGGCAGGGGATGAGTCTCTGTGTGACCCTGCAATACGGCCCGACGCCATGGATCCCCAGCAGTTTCATGCCCACGATGGCGGGGCGTTTATTTTTTGTGAAGCAGCTCGCCGGGCCGCTGCTGGCCCACGCGCAGTAGACCCAGTTGCATGAACAAACCGGTTCGTGAACCGGCCAGCGGCAAACAATCAGCGCAATCAGTGATGTTATCGGAGCCAGCCGGCCGGCATCGCTTTTTTAAAGTGCGATTTATTTTTTTCCAGATTTTAGTTGACGAAGCACTTAATTCATGTCATAAATTAAGTCCGGTTGGAGCATGTGCTCCTCGCCAGCGTCGTACGGTACCCGCGAACCGAGGCGATGGTTTTTTCCAGTCCATCTTCCATTTCGCGCGGGAGTTCGGGTTTGAACACATCACAACCCGGACAAGCTAGGAACTGGGGCCGCAACGGCTCCGAAACACGAGGTGAGTTATGAAGCTACGAGACGTATCAGCGGCCGCCGTATTGGCCATCGGCGCGTTGGGTGTTGCGACGGCAAACGCCGGCGACACGTTCATTCACCATTTTGACCAGGCCGTGGGAACCCCCGCGGGCGTCGCCGACTTTGCCGGCGGCAACCCGAACCAGACCACGATCCCCCCCGCCGGCCCAGGCGGCTCGATCGTTGCCGGCGGCAAGTTCGGCACGGGCCTGAATCGCGCTGTAGGCGGACGCATCCAATATGAAACGGCCGGCAACTATAATGTACAACGCGGCACGGTTGAGATGTTTGTCAACTACCCCTCGATTCCCGGTTTTCAGCACACATTCGGCACCGTTTTTCCATCGTCGGCCCAGCTTGGCGACATTCGCATGTACATCTTCAACCCCGGCGGTGGCAATTTGGCCATCGGCGCATACATGACCGATGCCACCCCGGCCCATCGCTGGGAGATTGAAACCAATGGCGGCACATTCCCGCATGTGCCGGCGGCCAACGCCGCCGTCAACACCTGGCACCATTTTGCCTGGACCTGGGACACTGCCGCCGCAACCACGTCCCTGTATTGGGATGGCGTGCGCATCAGCAACGCGACCCGCGTCGGTACCGTAAACCCGTACGATGGCGCGATCCCGACGCAGTTCCACATTGGTGAGGCCCAGCTTGGTTCGGCCACGTTTAACGGACTGATTGATGAATTTCGCATCAGCGACTCGGTGGTTTACACCGGTGCGAACATCACGGTGCCCACCGCACCCTTTACGGTCGTACCTGAGCCGACAAGTCTCGGCCTGCTGACTCTGGCTGCGGCGGGAATGTTCCGCCGTCGCTAACGGTTTTGTTGGTATAATTGCGGATCCAGCATGGATTGTGGTGTCGGCGTCGCTCCGCCGGCGACGCCGACACCAATTCGCTTAAGACGCCGCCCGGCGGCTGCCGGCCGGCATCATCGGTTGGGAGACTTGTCATACGTATCCCGCGCGCCGGCGCAACAGTCGAAACTTTGAGGAGCAAGACCCATGCAGAAACGAACTACCCGCGCATTCACGCTCGTCGAGTTGTTGGTGGTGATTGGCATCATCGCCGTCCTGGTGGGCATTCTGTTGCCTGCGCTGAACAAAGCCAAATCGCAGGCGAACCGCACCAAGTGCGCCGCTAATCTGCAGCAGATCGGGCAGTTGTACATGATGTACGCCAACGCTTGGAAAGGCGCGTTCCCAAACTGGAAGGGTCCTCGGCCCAACCCCGGTGAAGCTAACAGTTCCGGCGGGACCACATGGGAAACGATGGCCGTCACCATGCGTGCGCAGCTCGAGGATCAATTCAAGTTCAAGCAGGGCCGAATTTTCTACTGCCCGGAAAACCAGATCGGCGGCGGTTTGCAAGCCGGAGAGGATCCCATTCTCGACGAAGACGACTGGTTCAAGAGCCACATTGATGGAGCAGGGGAATCCGTGGTGTACCTCGGTTACTCAATCTACGCCGCGAACGGTAACGCACAGAGTTGGTTTTACGGTCGCGGCACCGTGAACCTGCCGCCCCCCAATCTTGCGTCGCCGTACAAGGCAAGTGAGAAGGGACTATCCGAGCGCCCCCTGGTCATGGACATTGTGGTTGATTACAGCAATATTTCGCCCCGTCAGAAATGGGCTTACTCTTCGCACCAGGACCGCCGAACAGCAAAACCCGCCGGGCGCAACATCCTCTGGGGCGACGGCCATGTGACGTGGCGAAACTTCAGTGAAATCAAGACCAGGCTCAATCCCGTCACTGGCACTCAGGTTCATTGGTGGTGATGCGGCGATTGAAGGCCGGTGGTACCAATTCCGCTGATACAGGAGAGGCGATCATGTACGTAGGTATTACGGTTCACAAACTGAATCCGGCGAGCCGCTGGGCGACCCGTCTTGCGACGGCAGCGATGCTGGCAACGGCTTCCCTCGCAACGGCCGCGGGCATCGACAACACTTTGTTCCTGCACCACTTCGACGTGCAGAACACAGACCCGATTTTTGCAGGCAAGCCCGGCAACGCCGACTATGCCAACGGCAGCGGTCAGATCTACACCGAGATACCGCCGTTCTCCAATGCCCCCGGCGGACAGATTGCATCCAGCCCGGTGAAGTTCGGCGCCGGCTCATTGCTTCGTAACGCCCCGGGTGTTGGGGGGCGCGTGATGTTTGATACTGAAAACAACTTCAACGTGCAGCGCGGCACCATCGACATGTGGGTCAACTCCTCACAACTGTCGTCTTCCACCTCCTTCTGGGGATTGTGGGGCACACAAGTGGGTGGCACGTTCCCCGGCGACCTCCGCATGTACATCTACAACACCGGCGCTGGGCGCACGCTGGGCGCATACATGATTGGTGACGACGACGTGGCCAACCGCTGGGAAGTCGAACAATCCATCCCACTGCCGCTGCTTACCAACAACGCCTGGCACCATGTGGCCTGGGAGTGGGATATCAGTCTTGGCGTGAGTGCGACCTATTGGGACGGGCAACTGCTGCGCAGCGCGGCGAGTTTTGGGAACGTCCACTATGCGGGAAATCTGCCGGACCAGTTCGTAACACGATTTCATGTGGGCGAGAACCAATCCGGTTCTGCGCCGTTTCCCGGTTACATCGACGAGTTCCGCATCAGCGACGCGCGCCGGTACAACGCCAGCAGCTTCACCCCGCCGACGGCGCCGTACTCGGTGGTCGTAACGCCTTCGTGGGCGTTTGATGTATCAGGCAACTGGACCGATGCCACCAACTGGACCGCCGCCGTTCCCAATGCAGTGGACGCAACCGCCGTCTTTGGCGGTGTCATCTCGCAGGCGCGAACGGTTAACGTCAATACGCCGATTACCGTCGGCACGATCACCTTTAACAATTCCAACCCGTACAGCATCACCGGCGGCGGTACGTTGTCGATGCAGACCAGCACCGGAAATGCCGCCATCACGCTAGCCCAGGGAGCTCATCAGATCAGCGCTCCGCTGCGCCTCGCAAGCAATACCGTGCTGGGTGGCACAGGCACGCTGAAGGTCGCCTCACTGAGCATCGACAGCGGCAGGGCGCTGGATACCACGACGCGTTCGCTGGTCGTCGATTACGCCGGCGCCAGCCCGCGCCCCGCCCTTGAGGCGCTGATCGCATCCGGCTTCAACGGCGGAACGAACAACGGCCCGGGCATACGCACTTCGTCGGCCACCGCAACGTTGCGCCTTGGCATTGCCGAAGCAGCCGAAACTCCGTTTGGTGCGGCGTTCAACGGACAATCGCTCGATGCAACCTCGCTGGTCATCCGCTACACCATTGCGGGCGACGCCGACCTGAGCGGCATCGTGAATTTGGACGACTTCACGCGTCTGGCAACCTCGTTCGGCGGCGCAGGCCGATGGGCTGTTGGCGATTTCAACTACAATGGCTCGGTGAATCTGGACGACTTCACGATCCTGGCCGCAAATTTTGGCTCGTCGGCGCCGGTGGACCTGCCACGCGGGGGCATCCCCGAGCCCACTACATTCGCAATGTCGGCGGTTGGCGCATTGGGGCTGCTACGGCGCCGGCGGTGAGATGCCCGACCGTGACATGCCCTACCGGCGAGATGAAATCGACGAGGATGATCATAAGCCGGTTCGAGCGCCGCGCCACCGTGCTGATCCCGACGGCATTTATCGATCTCGCGGGCGCCGCCGACTATAGACCAGCGCCGGCAGCGCCACGCTTCATCTATCGCGTGGCGCTCATTCTGTGGAATCAGTGCTTCATCTTATATGAGTAGCGCAACCATTACCGGCAACGCCGCCATTAAACTCGGGGGATTGAACATCGATGGCGGAATGTCGTTGGATGTCGGTGCGGCGCATGTTGCGATCGCCTACACGGGATCGTCAACGATTCAGGCAGTCGAAGCGCAAATTCGCGGCGGGACGATCCACTCGAACGGAACATCGCCGTCGCTCGCATTGGGCATTGCCGAGGCGACAGAAACGCCGTTCGCGGTAAGCTGGTTCGGGTTACCCGTTGATGAAACCATGCTGCTGCTTCGCCTGACGCTTCGAGGTGATGCCGATCTCAGCGGCACTGTCAATCCCGACAACATGCCACGCCCAATGCGCAGCGCGAAGATGCGGTTGGCGTAGCGCTTACCTCGACTTGCCGTAAAAACATATCAATATTTTATTCGATTTTCGTTGCATCCCCCCGGTTGACGGTCTACCGTCATCCCTATTTCTCGCCCGAGGATCCCGACAATCCGGTTAATTCTTACGAGCCGCAGCCAACGATGATCATGCAGCGTGAGCACTGCTGGCAGCGTCCGGGTTTGTTGGGCGGGGACAAAGTGGTTGTTCATTTCTCAGTCGCGCGGCGAGCCCGCCGACTAAATTGGAGGTTGGATATGTCTCGTCGCTTCTTCTCGCCTTTGTCAGCTTCACGAACGAACGTTGGCCGGGCCAAGCCAAAACGGCGAACCGAATTCGCTGAGCAATTGGAGCGACGCGCGCTGCTCTCGGTATCGCTTTCACTCAGCGGGGCGCAAACGCTCTCATCTACAGCGGCAGTCAACGTGAGCAACTTCGCCGGGTTCAACCAGGCGGAGATGCAGATGGATATCAACCCGACCAACCCGCTGAACCTTGTCGGATTCTCGCACCGCGACGGGTCGTTTAACAATATCGACGTCTATTTCAGCACCAATGGCGGTGATACGTGGGCCAGGCGCACGATTAACGACGGAACGAGCGGGGGAATCAATGACGGTCTGGGGGCAGGCTTCCGCTTCGATCCGGCGATCGCCTTTGATGCCAACGGCGTTGTCTACGTCGCCTATGGGAACGACAACGGACCTAACACGAACGTCGTGGTCGCGCGGTCTCTGGACGGCGGCAACACCTTCGGACAATTCCGCACGCTGGCCACCAACGCTGACTTCGGCACCCTCAAAGGCAACGACAAATGGTATCTGGCCACCGGCCGCGACCCGGTCAGCGGCAACCAGGCCCTGTACGTTGCGTGGACTCAGAACGTGCAGGAACCCGGCACCGATCAGCGGATCGTGCTTACCGGCTCGCGTGACGGCGGGAATACATTCTTCGCCCCGTTCATCGTCAACGACAAGTCGCTGGCCGGGTCAAGTGCCGGCAACCTATACGCCTGCCCCGCTGTCGGTCCCAATGGAGAAGCCTATGTGTCGTGGCATGACATCAACGCCAACGAAATCCGCATGGTCGCCGACCCCGACGGCATCTGGAACGGCGCCAACGGTTTCAGTGCCGACCGCGTCGCGCGGACGGTCACGTCCGGGTCACTTTTTGGCTACATTGTCCCGGCAATGCCCTCGCGCGGCATCAGCAACGCGCCGATGATCAAGGTTGACCGGTCCTTCGGACCCAATCGGGGTCGTGTCTATATCAACTACACCGAGCGCTTCGGCGCTGCGCCCAGCATCGACACCGACATCAAGATCATCCGGTCGGACAACGGTGGCGCGAACTGGAGCGCGCCCATCAGCGTTGACTCTTCCGGCGGTACCGAGTTCAACAACTGGCTGGACATCGACCCCAAGAACGGCAGCGTCGCCGTCTTCTATCGTTCCACCCAAGGCAACGCCACCACTGCCCAGGTTCGTTCGTGGAACGCAATCAGCCTCGACGGCGGCACGACTTGGACAAGGGCCGCCGTCTCCTCACAACTTTCCGACGAAACCGGCGGCAACACCAACGACTATCTCGAATACGAAGGCTTCGCCTACCGCGACGGGACCGCCCATTCTTTCTGGTCATCGCGCTACACCGGCGGCGGGACGGACCTGGATATTTTCTCCGTGACGACCAGTTTCATTTCCTCTACTTTGGGCAACATCCTAAACATCGTCGGTGACGATTTCGGCGCCAACACCAGCGACACCATCACCATTCGCAACGATCCTGCCAATGCGAGCTTCATTGACGTTATCGTGAACGGCATCCTGCAATACGCGGGCACCTGGGTGACGCTCGACAGGATCAACATCAACGGCGGCGGTGGCGCCGACACGATCAACATTGAAGCCAACCGCATTTTTGCCCCGGTCACGGTCGCCCCCACCGGTAGCACGACCGATACCATCAACCTCGGCAATTCCACGAACGGCATGCAAGACATCGGTGGCGATGTGACCCTGCTCAACAATCCCAGCTTCAACAACATCTTCATGAACGACGGGGCCAGCCCGTTTGCCCGCAACTTCACCCAGGACACGGTGATCATTGGCGGGGACTCCTATGGTCAGGTCACCGGACTTGCGGCGGGCACCATACGGTATAAGTACAATGACACGTCCACCGTGACCATCACGGCCGGCAGCGCTGTGGACACCGCCAACATACTCAACATCCAGCGGACCCTGACGCTGAGCACCAGCGGGGGCAACGACATCGTCAACGTCGGCAACAATACCAATGGCTTGCAGGGAATTGTGTCGGCGTTGACCATCGTCAATCCTCCGGCATTCTCCGTCATCAATCTCAGCAACAACTTTGACTCCGTCGCACGCACCGTCACCCACGACACCGTCAACATCGGGGGCTCCGACTACGGACGCTTCACCGGTCTGGCGCCGTCCACCATCGATTACAAATACGGAGACACCAACTCCGTGTCGCTCACGATGGGATCCGGCGCCGACGTGATCAACATCTTGCGCACGGGCAGGCCGATCACCTATACCACCGTCAGCAGCGTGGACACCATCAATGTCGGCAACGGAACCAATGGCGTGCAGGGCATTTTCGGGGCCCTACAGCTTAACAACCCCAGCAATTTCAACGTCGTCAACGTGAACGACGGAGCGAATACGTTCGCGAGAAGCTGGTCGCATGACAATGTCCAGGTCAGCGGATTCACCTATGGCCGAATCTCCGGTCTGGCGCCGGCCACGATCGATTACCGTTACGCCGACACGACCTCGTGCACGATCACCAACGGGTCGGGGCTCGACACGGCAGCCATTCTTGGCGCAGCGGGCACTCTGACCATTTCCAACACACTGATGAGAGACAACGTCAACTTCGGCAATCCGACCAATGGCTTACAGTCGATTTTCGGAATCGTGACCGTGACCAACCCCCCGTCGTTCTCCAACATTTCGCTGGATGATTCGGCCGACACCGGGGCGCGGGCGATTTTGCACACCACCGTGAATATCGCCGGATCGGATTTTGGGCAGTTTACCGGGTTCGCACCGGGAACGATTCGCTACAAGTATGCGGATGCCGCATCGGTGGCGATGACGACAGGCAGCAATGGCGACAGCGTGACGATCGCCGAATCGAGCACGGTCGTGCCGATCTTGTTCCGAGCCAGCGCTGGGCCGGATGCTATCGCCGTCAACCCCGACGGCCTTGGATTCGCCGCGCTTTACTTCAATCAGACGCAGGCGGTTCAGAGTCTGTCAATTTCGGCTGGCGGGCGAGGGTTCATCACAGCGGGCTCTGCCACCGTGTTGACCACCAATGCGTTGACCATCGCGGCGGGCGGGGTTCTGGACATGGCCAACAACGCCATGATCGTGGACTACACCGGCCCATCGCCGCTGGCTACGGTCGGTTCGTATCTTCAGTCCGGCTACGCGGCCGGCGCGTGGACCGGCAACGGCATCAACAGCAGCACCGCGGCGGGCACGCCCGGACGGGGAATCGGGTATGGCGAAGCGACGGCAATCGGATCGCCGGCCACCTTCCTCGGCCAGCCGATCGACAATACGAGTGTGCTGCTGCGTTACACCCTCTACGGCGATGCCGACCTGAGTGGCTCGGTCGATCTCGATGACTTCACCCGATTGGCCGCAGCATTCGGCACGGCCAGCGTATGGACCGGCGGCGACTTCGGCTACAACGGGTCAACCTCGCTCGATGATTTTACGGCGCTGGCCGCCAACTTCGGGCAGACCCTGCCGGCTAGCCAACCGCGGGTTGTCGGCGTGCCCAATCCGGCGCTGCGCGGGATGACTCGCAAGATCTTCGGTTCCGTCGAAGTCTCATCACCAAGTGTGTGATGATGGTTTCGCCAGCGATCACGAATGCATCGGACGAGGAGTTGACGTCGCTGCGCGAACGCTATGTTGAGGATAACGGGACCCAGTTGCACAGCGTTTTGTCACTGATGCCCATATCGATCGCGGCGGCACGCTGGGATTTGCCGCATGCCGCGGCATAGCGCAGGGCGGCGAGTTTAAAGGCCTGGGTGAAATGCCCCTTGGAATCACGGGCGGCCCCGGCATCCGGCGCAGCGCCGGAACTCCGGCCTGACGGCCGGAGAGAAGACGGAGCAGAGTCAATAAATGAAGCAGAAGGAGACGCTGATTCGGCCATGATCGATTCCATTCCCGCGGGAGTCTACCCGCAATGAAGAACCGAGACGCGCCCGTTGAGGTTGGGGAGGGTCACTTGTCGGCAAAACTGCACCCCGAAAGCTCCTGTTCCATCCATGATCCCATAAAGTCAGCTCCGTCCGAAGAAGAATGCAACGCCGTCCGTGGCATCGCTTGCTTTCACTCATCGGCAAGCCGCGAAAGATGGTAGTCGGCATGCAATCGGGAAGCACTGCGAGGGGATGAGATCGGCGCGGAATTGAGAAGCACGTTTATTGGTTTCGTCCGGGTCTGAATTGCCAAAGGCATTCAGGGTGGGACAAACCTGGGATGTTGAACGTGCAAGACTATTTGTCGATTCGAATCGCGCATCAGAAGAAAGAATCCAAACGCTCGATCGCGCGGCGGCTGCATCATTCGCAGTTGACGGTGGCGACGGCGATCGCCTCCGAGACGGGTGTTCCCGCAGGCTACAAGCGGTCAAAGCCGGCGCCGCATCCGAAGCTGGGCGGGTTTATGGCGCGGATCGACGCGATCCTGCTGTCCGACGAGTCGGCTCCGCCGAAGCAGCGTCATACGGCGATGCAACTCTACCGTCGGCTGGTGAACGAAGACGGCTACCGCGGCAAGTACGATCAGGTGCGGCGGTACGTGAAGAAACAGACCCGGGATCGGCGTGAGACGCTGGTGCCCCTGGATCACGCGCCCGGCGAGCGGATCGAATGCGACTTCGGTGAGGTTGCCGTGGACTATCCGGACGGCAGGCAGACCCAAGACGTGCTGATCGTGACGTGGTCGTTCAGCCACGCGGTCTTCATGATCGCCACGCCGAACCAGCGTACGGAAAGCGTACTGCACGGGATGACCAGTGCGTTTGAGTTCTTCGGGTGCGTTGCCACGGAAGTCTGGTGGGACAATCCCAAGACGATTGCGACGACAGTGCTGCAGGGCCGGGAGCGCAAGCTCAACAATGACTACGCGGCGTTGGCGAGCCATTACCGCTTCGACCCGCGGGCGTGCATGCCGGCGAAGGGTCAGGAGAAGCCCGACGCCGAGAGCGGCGTGAAGGCGATGCAGCGGCGGGCGTGTACGCCGGTGCCGCAGGTAAAGGATGATGCTGAGTTCAACGCCCACCTGTTGTCGTTCTGCAAGAGCGAGATGAATCGGAAGGTGAGCGGCCAACAAGTTGGACCGTCCGGCCAGACCCAGACCATCGGCGAACGATTCGAGATCGACAAACGACACGCGGTCGAACTCCCGAGACACCGCTTCGACCCCTGCATCAGCAGGAGCGTGCTGATCGACAAGTACCAGACGGCGACGTTCGAGAACAATCGCTACAGCGTGCCCAAGTGGGCGGCGTTCCTGACCGCATCGGTGAAGGGGTATGTCGACCGGGTCGAGATCATCCAGTCCGACCGGGTAATCGCGCGGCACGCTCGAAGTTACAAAAAGGATCACTGGATCGTCGAGCCACTGCATTATGTGGCGGCATTGTCTGTCCGGCCGCACGCGCTGGACCACAGCAACGTCTTTCGCGACTGGAAGCTGCCGCCGATCTTCAATGAACTGAGACAACGACTGGAACGCGAGCACGGTGCGAACGCGGGGATCCGGCAATACATCCGCGTACTGCAGATGCTCACGACGCATTCATCCGAGCGGATTGCCGAGGCGGTGAAACGGCTCTGGCACCGGGAACACCTGCGGGGCGAGCAGATCCAGGCGAAGGCGGACGAGATCGCCGCTGCGAACACCCGCGAACCGGCGCGGGAAAAATCCGAACGACCGCCGGCGCGCGATTCAGAAGCAGTGCCGGGGTGCCGGGGTGAATCAACGCAGCGCGGCGGTGATCCTCTGAATCCCAACGGCGCCGTTGAAAACACCGTCATCAATGGCGCGGTAAAAAACGGTGCGACCACCGGTGCCGATCCTCCACCCTCCACGCACCCTGCGGTCCACGTGCCCAGGCCCGACCTGAGGCGATTCAACCAACTTCTGTCCTCTTACAAACCTTTTCAACAGGGAGAACTAATCGATGAATGCAGCTACACCCAACCCCACGCGTCAGTTGCTGCTGAAGCACAACCTCAAGGCATTGAGATTGCCCACGATGCTGGCCGAACATGAGAAGCTGGCCCGGGAAGCAGCCGATGCCAACGAGGATTATCACGGGTACCTGCTCCGCCTCAGCGAACTGGAACTGACCAGCCGATCGAGCAACGCGATCGCCGGCCGGATCAAGCAGGCCGGCTTCCCGGTGAGCAAGGAGATTGCCGACTTCGACTTCACCCTCACGCCGGGCCTGAGCAAGCCGCGTGTGCTGGAACTGTGTAAACCCGACTGGATCGACCGCCGCGAAACGGCTTGCCTGCTGGGCAACAGCGGCACGGGCAAAACGCACCTTGCGATCGCCATCAGCCTGTGTGCCGCCCGCGCGGGTAAACGTGTGAAGTTCACGACGGCTGCGTTATTGGCCAATCATCTCGAAGAATCGCAGAAGAAGTACCAGCTGGAGCGGGCGATGAAATCGCTCGAGCGGATCGATCTGCTCGTCATCGACGAACTCGGCTACCTGAGCTTCAGCCGGACGGCGGCGGAGCTGTTGTTCCAGGTCTTCGCCCATCGATACGAACGCCGCAGCATTCTGGTGACCAGCAACCTGCCTTTTGACGAGTGGGCCACGGTCTTCCAGGGGGAACGCATGACCGCGGCATTACTCGATCGATTCACCCATCGCTGCACGATCATCGAGATGAACGGCGAGAGCTATCGATTCCGCGAATCCACCGGCACCACACCCAGGCGGGCCGTAGTAAAAGAACGAACAACGAGTAAAGAGAAAACCGCCGAGCCGCCCACAACTGGTTGAGAAACGATAACGAGCGTGTAAGTTACCCAAGGCAAGTGCTTCGCAAGTCCGCGTCGTAGTGCTTCCCGATTACATGCCGACTACCAAAAGATGTGGGTAATTGAAAGGTTGGCGTAACGCTCACGTTATTTGCGGCTGATTTTCCCGAGAAATCATTTCAGTCCAAGAAGGAGCAACGTTCCAAGCCAACTGGAGATTTCTATGAGGCTGGATCAACTGCGAAACAGGGAAGAGATTGGAAGGGCGTCCGCAGTCGCGGACGGATGCCTCGCAGGCTCTGCGAATTGGCGTCTCCGCAGGGCAAATTCAGGGCACGGCTCAAAACGACGAACCGACCAAGCCATAAGTGTTGGTCGGTTCATAAGTTATGACCGCGTAACGATTTGCAACGGAGAGGGAGAGATTCGAACTCTCGCTACCCTCGCGGGCAGACCGGTTTTCGAAACCGGCGCGTTCAGCCGCTCCGCCACCTCTCCGGGAGCAAAAATCAAGATATCCGATTCGCGTTTCTGCGTCAAAACACTTGTGTTTCCTGTTTTTTCTGGACGTTTCGGAGACGCAACCTCGGCATGAGAGTTGTCAACGTCGAGTTCGCCAAAGTAGGTCGAAGTCCGCCCCTTGGGGCCAAGCTTTTCGGCGGGATTTCGTTCGCTGTGCCGTTCTTCTGCATCGCCGAAACCTCCGGCGTCAGCAGACGTCTCTTGCCAAGTTCCGGCCTGCGGTCGATGACGCTCAAGTCGGTCGTCTTCATACTTTTCGTGTAGCGATCGACCAATGCAATGCTGCCCACACCCAGCAGTTCCTGTACTTCGCGAGACTTCGCGTCGTGATGGTCGAAGAGCCATACGCCCCGCGTGTGGCGGAAGGCGTGGAAGTCAAGAAACCGGTTCTGTTGATCCTTGTACCGAAGAAATTCAAATTGCTCGCAGCGGGAATTGATACGGTCAGAACGGCTCAAATCACATGCCAAAGCTTCTTTCGTTGTCCGCAGTTTGAATTGAACAACGCGAGATCCCGTTGATGAAATGAAAGTATTACTCCGGAAACCCCCAAAGCGCAATAGCTAACGAGCGCCGAACTTCGCTGTGGCGAAGAACATGCAATTGCCCTGTTACGCTCGACGGCAAGAACCCTCACCCCGGCCCTCTCCCGGGGTACCGGGCGAGGGGGAAGATTCACGCCGCCACGGTCACGCTCGTTCGGCCGGTTTCGCTGATGCGTTCGATGTCGGCGCCGACCGCCATCAGTTTTTGTTCGATCTTTTCATACCCGCGGTCGATGTGATACACGCGGTCGATGCGCGTCGTGCCTTTGGCGACCATGGCGGCCATTACCAACGCGGCGCTGGCGCGCAGGTCGCTGGCCATGACGGGGGCGCCGTTGAGTTCCTTTACGCCTTGGATGATGGCGGTCGGACCTTCTTTGCGGATTCTTGCGCCCATGCGGTTGAGTTCGCCCACATGCAAAAAGCGATCGGGGAAGATGCGTTCGGTGATCACGCTGATGCCGTCGGCCACGCACAGCAGCGCCATGAGCTGGGCCTGAAGGTCGGTGGGGAAGCCGGGGTACGGCTGGGTGGTCATCTCGATCGGCTGCAGGCGGCGCGAGCTGCTGACAAAGATGGTGCCGTTTTCTCTGGTGATTTTGATGCCGACTTCCTGCAGACGATCTTCGACCGCGACCAAATGATCGAGGTTGCAGTGCTTGAGCTCGAGCTCGCCGTTGGTGATGGCGGCCAGCATGATGAACGTGCCGGTTTCGATGCGATCGGGAATCACGCGGTGCTCGATGCCCACCAGGCGATCGACGCCTTCTATCTTAATCTCGGGCGTGCCGTGGCCGCGGATTCTCGCGCCCATTTTGTTGAGCATTTCGGCGCAGTCGCTCACTTCCGGTTCGCAGGCGGCGCCGACGATGGTCGTTTCACCTTCCGCCAGCGCGGCGGCGGACATGACGTTGAGCGTGCCGAGAACCGTTGGTCCTTGTGCGCCGCCTAAGTACATGCGGCAGCCCTTCAAACGGCCGTTGACTTCGCCGACGATGTTGCCGCCTTCGGTGTGGAACGTGGCGCCGAGCTTTTGCAGCCCGCGCATGTGCAGATCGACCGGGCGATCGCCGATGGCGCATCCGCCGGGGATGCTCACCACGGCGCGTTTGCGTTTAGCCAGCAGCGGGCCGAGCACGCAGATGCTGGCGCGCATGGTTTTGACGATGTCGTACCGCGCTTCGCAGTTGCGTTCATCGGTGACGGTAATATCCAGCGGCCCGTTGAGGCTCGGCCCCATGCCGCCGGACGTGAGTGTGCCGGGTTCGTGGCGGTAGATATGACATCCCAGTTCGCCCAGCAGCTTGTTCATGCTGTCGATATC
>Ga0163151_10003804_pt1 | contig 21176 bp, 16 predicted proteins | sample OliLakLV19MP5IB2_FD_145596 | JGI IMG/M metagenome (GOLD analysis project Ga0163151, IMG submission 145596) | Freshwater microbial mat bacterial communities from Lake Vanda, McMurdo Dry Valleys, Antarctica - Oligotrophic Lake LV.19.MP5.IB-2 | ecosystem: Environmental > Aquatic > Freshwater >... | reverse complement strand
CCAATGGACCGTGCGTAGCCTTGTGCCCGGGTGCTGGTCAAGCTGCGAGACCCGGGCGCGCAACATCGGCACACCGTCCTGCCAGACCTGAACCAAGCCTGTTTTGCCTTGATAAAGCAAGTACACGGTAAATCGGACCCACTGCCGCAACGGGAAGTCCGGGCGTTTGGCCGGACCGATGTATTCGCCAAAGAATGGCGCAACGTGTGCGAACTCCAGTTTCCGTTCGCGGACGGCCATGGTGTGCAAGGCCCATTTCCCGGTTTTGCTTTCCGGATCGTGGTTCCCCCAGGTGCCAAAGTGAATCCAGTCGGTCGGGGCCATGCGCCGAAAGTCGGCATCAAGATAGACCATGAACGTATTAACCAACGGGGTGGGGATATCGGCATGGATAACCGGATAAGCGCGATGGCTGTCACTGGACGGCCCCGCGACCCACCCTTTGTAGGCGTATTCGCCTGCGAATACGGGCTCGCCCGATTGGCGGTGAACGATGGTCCAGGCTGATGTTCGACCCGCGGGCATGACACCCTTGGGCGAAAAGGATCCGCTGTCAAAATCCAGCCACTCGCCTCCGGGAAAGCCTCTTTCAAAGCCGCTTTGCCAGACTGGCTGTGCGGCATGCACGTAAATCCCGCATAGCCATAACAACATCAAGGCAACGGTGGTTATTTTGCGGATCGTCATTTGGAAAATGGGCCGAACCCATTGAGCAAATTCATTGGCGGAGCGGGGACGGCGAGCCTGAGCGCAAATTCTTTTTCATAATCCGGGCCGGCACCATATGCAGAAGAGCACCTCTATAAATTCACCAAACCCCGTTCGGACTGAGCCTGCAGAAGCCTTCAGCTTATAAAAAAAACACTCAGCTAGAGTGCCCTACGACAGGCTCAGGGCGAACGGTAATTTATAAAGCTGCCCAGAAATCTGAATTTCCTTGGGACAAACACCAAGAAAGTATTATAACTAATTGATTTTAAATGCCTTTTATAAAGGCATCTTTCATGCGGCCCCAATTATGCGTGCCGATCTGGCGGAATTCGCTTCACTGCTCCCGTCCTACGACTGTATTGAGGTGGGGGCTGCGCAGTTCTGACTATCACTTTGCATTCTGCACTGGCTGTTGTGCGAGGCCCCATTTTTCTTCATGAGAGCCCTGAGCGGGTGGTTGAAAAAAGAACTTGGCCCAGATCCAGCTAATGGCTTCCGAAATTACGGACTTTGCGCCAGTACTGGTTTTCCACCAGGCATCAGGGTCGTAATCAATGGGCCGGGCAGCAAGGATGCCGACGCCCACCTTTGGCCCGAAAGCCATCCGATAGAGTGTCCACGTGCGGCGGCTATGCACACCTGCGGAGAAAACGTCCAAGGCTTCAATGGTATTGCCGGATTGTGCCAGCCATAGACGGACCATGACTGCGCTGAGGTAAGTGCGTTCTTGTGCTGACGCGGGTGCTGGAACCGCAATTACCGCGCTGGATGGGATGCCGTGCTGGACCAGATAGGCGCGTGCCAGGTCGGCGTAGGAGGTGGGAGTATTACGCGCAAGATCTGCAGAAACCGGGCCGCCGGTCGTGATAAGGCTGTCGTAGCTCCCGTCACGGAATCGGGCGATGGCCTGGTCCAGTTGTTCGGGGGCCATCCAGCCCTCCACGACAAGCAAACGGGCGCCAACAGGCTGATCCGGAGCGAGAAATGAATGAATTTTCTGACCCACCAAGACGCATGCAGCAGCGAGAAAGATGAATGCTAAAGCCCATCCCCAGAGCGTCGGAACCCAGAGCGCTTGCCGGCGGGCAAGGACGGGCCAGCGCATCAGCAATCAGTCACAACCGCCATACGCTGATGCCGGCTGCCCTTAACTGCGCCGCATCAAATAACGCCTTGACGTCGATGAATGCGCCAGCTTTGACCAGCTTGCGAGTAATGTCCTCGACGCCAAGATCGAGGAATCTGCGATGCGCGACCGCGGCGACGATGGCATCGGCACGCGGGAGTTCGTCCCAACTCAGCAGGTGAACCCCATACTCGTGCAAAGCAGCCTCTGCATCGGCCGCCGGGTCATGGACGAAAACCTCGATGTTGTAGCTGCGTAATTCCTTGATGATATCCACCACTTTGGAATTACGCAGGTCGGGGCAATCTTCTTTGAAGGTCAGCCCCAGGATGTTCACTTTGGCACCCTTCACGTAGCTGCCGGCGGCGATCATCTGCTTCACCGTCTGCTCGGCAATGAACTTGCCCATGCCGTCATTGATGCGGCGGCCGGCGATAATGACCTGCGGGTGATAGCCCAGCATTTCGGCCTTGTGCGTCAGGTAATAGGGATCGACGCCAATGCAATGGCCCCCAACTAAGCCGGGTTTGAATTTGAGGAAATTCCATTTGGTGCCGGCCGCCTCCAGCACTTCGGTGGTATCGATATCGATTTTGTCGAAAATGATCGCCAATTCGTTCATCAGCGCAATATTGAGGTCGCGCTGGGTATTTTCAATCACTTTGCAGGCCTCGGCTGCCTTGATGCTGGAACAGCGATAGACCCCGGGCTTTACGATCATTTCGTACAGGGCTGCGACCTTTTTCAGAGTGGCTGGCGTGTCGCCTGAGACAACCTTGATCACATTGGTCAGCATGTGTTCCCGGTCTCCCGGATTGATGCGTTCAGGGGAATAACCTACGAAGAAGTCGCGTTTCCATTTCATTCCGGAGGCCTTTTCCAGCACCGGGATGCAAATCTCTTCTGTTGCGCCCGGATAGACAGTGGATTCATAAACCACGGTCACCCCCTTTTTCATATTTTTCCCAATGCTCTCGCTTGCCCCGATCAGCGGGGTGAGATCCGGGCGATGTGCTTCATCTACTGGGGTCGGAACTGCCACAAGAATGAAGTCGGCCGCCTTGAGCGCACCAGGATCTGCGCTGTATTCGGCATGCAAGGCGGCGAGCATTTCTTCGTCCGGGAGTTCTCGCGAGGGATCTTTTCCCCGCTGGCAGCTTTTTACTCGCTGCTCAGAGATATCGAAACCGATAGTTCGAACTTGTTTGCCGAATTCGATAACAAGGGGCAGGCCGACATAACCCAAGCCAACAATAGCGACGGTGGTCATTTAGGGGCTTTCAAGAGCATTTTCAAATAAGGAATAGAGATCTGGCGTTGCTGGGCATTATTCAATCGAACTTAATCACTGATGGATAATATATCATAACTATTTGTTTATAAAGATTTAATATGATTTTTTCATGCTTTTGTGTGAGCGTTGTTGATGCAAGAAGTGAATGGTAGGGAGAATGTATGACATCCAAATAAAGGGGGTGGCGATGCTGGTACCGCTGGCACAGAACTTTATGGGGCCGGGCTTGGATTCGGGTGCCCCGCAGATTGCGAAAGGATATATCTAGAGACATAATGCTCTCAGTCGAAACTGAGGCTTTATAGCGGGTAGCTAAAGAGCTTGATGCAATATTTTCAGGCGTGCTGACCGGGGTAAATTTGCCTTTCGTGATGTCTATTCATAAATCTATAAATTAGGCGGGCGGGTCAAATAATGTCGATCAACCGGATAGTCAGTTATAAAGCTTTTTGGGCAGCTGCTTTGGCGATAATCTTTGCCGGGATTGGATTACTTGCGGCGTGCGGTGGGGGTGGAGGAACCAGCGCCAGTGCGATACCACCAAGCAGTGGTGCACCACCGGTCGTTGTCCCTCCAACGATTCCGCTTGCAACGACGTGCACAGCTACCAGTGGCCCCCTTACACTTTCGGCGGGAGCTGTTCGAGCCAGTGGTGTAGCACCTCTTGCGATAATTTTTGACGCTACAGCGACCATTCACACAAACCCGGCAGTAAAAACTTTTCACGATATTGAGTATCGTTGGAGTTTCGGTGATCCAGGTGGTAATTGGGCAACGGGAAGTAGGCCCGGCGCTGGCAATAGTCGCAACTCGGCAACTGGCCCTGTTGCAGCCCATGTATACGAGAATAATGGTTTCTATACGATCGACGTCACAGCGTTCGATGGTACTAATACTGCTACATGCCAGATTCTAGTCACCGCTGATGATCCTGACATCGTGTTTGCCGGTGCGGCGACTACTTGCATATCCGATACGGCGGATTTCACGGGGTGTCCAGCGGGTGCCAACCAAATCACAACAAGTAATTTTGCCACTGGTGTCAGCGCGATTACTGTTGGCAACTCAGTTCGTCGCTTGCTATTTAGGCGAGGCGGTACTTGGAGCGCGGCGACTGCAGGCACCATTCTCGCTCCTGGCCCTGGAATTATCGGCGCTTTTGGTGGTGGTCCTGATCCGCTAGTTCAGGCAGTAACAGCTTTTGCTGCGATCAATCCCCGAGCGGCGGATTGGCGAATAATGGATATCCGTGTAGACGGAGGTAGTGCGACAGCTTCTGGGGTGCTCGGTGATGCAGGTGCAAGTCAAATACTGCTGCTGCGCCTGAGTATCAGCAACTTGCACAACGGACTGGTTTTTTCAGATTTTAATGCGCTTTTTGACCAGATCGCGGTTGTGGACTCATCAATATCCAATATTATTGGCGGTGGCGGTGGTCAAGGTGGCTATATAGCAGCTTCCAGATTCATGTTCCTTGGCAACACAATTGATGACACTACACTCGCCGAACATGGCTTGAGGATGCCTTACGCAAATACTGCGGTCATCAGTAATAATTTGTTCAGTAGGGCCGCAGGCACTGATGGTCCGGCCGGCGCGAAAACCGTGTTGACCATACGGGCGCCAAATTTCGATGGGACTGGTGTTTATCCGGCCGGATTGTTTACGGAGAAAGTCATCGTTTCCGATAACAAATTTGTTCCGCACATCACCCAAGTCGGAATCACCGGATCTGGCCCACAGGGCAACGCGGCGAATGAGCGGATACGGGACACAATATGGGAGCGGAACTGGTGGGCATTGCCAGCGAGCGGTGACACGATACAAATCAGACATGCCTTTACGGCTTCGGAAACCACAATCCGAAACAATATCGTTGAAGTGTCTGGTAACGGCTCAGACCACCGTGTTTTCTATGTGCAGATGACCAATACCGTACCCGGATATCCAGTGCCTGACCAAGTGAGGTTCTACAACAATTCTGTTTTCAGCTCGGATACCGGCAGCAATTTCGGTTTTGTTCAGCTTCAGGCACCGATTACCAATATCACCATCAAGAATAATCTGGTTTATGCGCCGGGTGACGCAGCGCCTGTGTTGACATTTGGTACCGGGGCATCCGGCATCGTTATTGCCAATAACTCGTCTAATGCGAACATTACCGCTGTTTCCCCGGCTTGGACTTCCCCGACACCAGCATCACCTGCAGATTTTATACTGACCGCGCCTAGCTATATTGCCGCTGATCCGACTGTACCCGTATTTTCTGACTTTTTCCGCAGAGCAAGGCCGTTTACAGCGCCGATGGATATCGGTGCAACAGAGTTCTAGTCCGGAGGTGACTCACGGGCTGTATTTGTGCCAGTGAATGTTGCCTGAGACAAAGGGTGGCAGACGAGGCATTTCGCTTAGCGTGCGCAGCCGTATTCGGTATTTGTCAGTAGCGGTTTGGCACAGCTAAACTTGATCAGGCGCTGAATTTCCCGGGGTATTGAAATGAGAGAAAACTTGCATCCCCGTTTTTCCTTTTGATATTTCAGAAGTATCAAAAGCCCTATACATGCGCTGTCAACGTAAGTGACGTTTCGCAAGTCCAGGCAGATATCTTTGTTATTTACTGAAGCTTCGGTAAATTTTGAGCGCAGGGCAGGTAGTTCGCTTTGCACCCATGGCCCGGCAAGCCGCAGTATCTGCAAGTTTGGGTCGGAATCATCGATTTCTACGATTGCATGACCTTTCCTGGCGCTCGTCAAAGTATGGTGCCAGACAAGAAAGGCATGCGGTATGACGTTATTGATCAATAGCTTGAAAAACAAAAAACCATCGGCGGCATAACGACGCCACAATGATGGTTCTTCCTTGATCCGCCAAATCCATTCGAAACCAATCTTGCGAACCCAGCGTGGTGCGCGGCTGACGGTGCCTGCCACAAAGTTAACGACAGCCCCGAGATGGCTGACAACGGGAATGCGTAATCGTGCGCGGTTGTATTCAATCCATGCCTGTCCCTTTTTCGCACCCAGTGAAACAACAAGTAAATCAGCGTTACTGGTATTGATATTCTCCAATATTACATCTGTACTCATCTGTTCTACTGAAGCGAACCCGGGGTAAAAAAAACCGGCGCAACGCAGCCCTCTGCTCTCATTTGTTAGATTTTTACATGCTGCGGCTGCAGCGCCTTCTGGACCACCGAAGAAGAAAACTGAAAGTTGTTGACCATTTTTGGTGCGTAGCTGGTCGAATAAATCTGAACCAGCGACCCGTTCCTTGATGGGGATACGCAATAGCTTGGCAATCCAGATCAAGGGTGTTCCATCTGGCAAACTAAGGTCACTGCCAATTACAGAATTACGGAAAGTTTCATCAGACAGGCAAGCGATAAGAAAGTTGAGATTCGGTGTCGATACCATGAATGGCCGTTTTTCATTTGCAGCAGATCGTACTGATGCCGCGGCCCCTTTTAGATCGGTGGCATCAAACGGAAGGCCAAGTATGCAATGTAAATCGCGTGAAAATGGATCAAGTTTTGCGGCCATGTTCTTCGATTTCCAAAATGGCTCGCCGTTTTCCAAGCAGCAGGGCACGCCAATGGTAATGGCGTAGGAATTTCCGGAACTCAGGATCCTCGTAACGTGCTTTACCTTGGAGAGCGCTTTTGAGCCAACCCCATAGGATTGCCAACCCACCAATCAAGTAGGGTTTTTCCGGAATACGGTAAATTGCTGTTGCGAGCATCCATATTAGGCCGGTACCCATGAAATATTGTCCATAGCCGTGGCGCATACGTCCCCAAAGAATTCCATGCTGGCTGGATCCCATTGGTCGCAGATGTACGAAACGGAGATTGGGTTCATCCCAACTGCACGCAATCCACCCTCTCATCCGGCAGCGATGACCGTCAATCCCGTCCCACATGACTTCCCTGACGAACCCCCCTAGTGCTATGAAGCACGGCACCCGGTAAAATTTAGATGCGCCGATTGAATTTTCATCGCCGTGCCGTTCACTCAAAAGATTATCTTTCGTTTCAACATAGGCTTTGCCGCTGCATGTGGCGATCCGTGGATTGGCTGCCATTCGGTCCATAAGGATCTCGAAGTAGCGAGGCGGGAGGCGCAAATCAAGATCAAGCTTGCAGATATAGTCGTAATCGTCGGGGTTGACCGCGGCATAGCCTGCATAGAAGGCCTCGATGACACCTGGACCAACGGCGCGGCGCCCGCGGTCATTGCGGGTGACCACTTGGATCCAGGGATGCCGGCTGGCGTAATCAGCGAGTATCCGCGGCGTGTCGTCCGTGGATCCGTCGTCAACAATCACCCATTTTGTCGGCAGAATGGACTGGCTGATGACCGTGTCGAGGGTCTGGCGCATGAAGTCTGCTTCATTGCGGCAGGGGGAGATCAACAGGTAGCGGTTACTCATCACGCACGATCGATTATCCGTATACAGTAAGAAAAATCACTAACCAATTGATTTATATGGTAATTAATGCATGCGGAGGGGAGTGCTTGTTTGCTGGCATTACTGACAAAGCTGCTGCATGACAATGTGGCCGAAGATCGCATGGATATCCTCGGAGAGTTGCATGTCCTGAACGTCTGCCCAGACTACATGCTGTGCAAGCGATTTGAGCTTGCCGCCGCTGTATCCGCATAACCCCAAGGTAACGGCCTTATTCTCGTTTGCATAGGAGACAGCACGAAGGACATTTTCCGAATTTCCGCTCCCGGATATTGCGATTACAAGGTCACTTGGTTGAAGCAGGTTTTTCAACTGTTCGACGAAAATATCCTGAAACGAAATATCGTTGCCGTAGGACATCACCAATCCCATGTTATCGACCAGGCTGCGCCCACGGAACGGTTTTCCAGTGGCCATGAAAATGCTTTTGTTCCAGTCGTTGATGAAATGCAGTGCGGTCAGTGAGCTGCCACCATTACCGAGGGTGATGATTTGCTTTCCTGCGAGCCAGGCGTCGGCGATGACTTTTACGGCATTGTCGACTTGCGCCTGGTCGAACGTGTCCAGCAGCTTTGCCAGTTTAGACAGATACGATTTTGCGGTTCCGGCGTATGGGTTCATCGTCATGCTCTCTTCTCGGGGTAAGCGTTAATGATAAAAGATAATCCGGCTGCCCAGTGGCTCGAACTCCATTTTGATCGGGCGCAGCATGTGCAGTGCGGATTTGATGGTTTGATGAGAATCAGGCGGGGCGTACAGCAGCAGAAATCCTCCGGCCCCCGCGCCCAAAATCTTGCCGCCGGTAGCGCCAGCGGCCCGTGCTTTGTTGTACCAATCGTCAATTTCAGCAGTGCTGATCCCGGTGTTGATGCTTTTTTTAAGCATCCAGTTTTCGTGGAGAATTTCTCCAAAGGCGGAAACATTGTTCCTGTGCAATTCATCGCGCATGGTGTGGGCCAGCGCGACCATGCGCAGCATCGTTTTTTGCTTAAGGGCGTCGCTGGCGATTTCCTCTGATTGCTGCTTCAGCAAGGCTGACGCACTGCGGGTAATTCCGGTGTAAAACACCAAGATATTCTGCTCCAGCGTGCTAATTGTCGTTCGATCACAGATCACCGGCGATACGATAACCGAATCGTCAGGCCTGAATTCGATCAGATTGAAGCCGCCGAAAGCCGCGGCGTACTGATCCTGCCTGCCGATCGGTTCTCCGCACAGGTCTATTTCAATGTGGCAACTGTCACTGCCGAGCTGTGCGCTGGAAACGTAAGTTCCTTTGAACGCATTGAGCGCATGCAGCAGTCCGACCGTGAACGAACTGGAGGATCCCAGACCGGTCCCTTTAGATGGAATATCGGCAATGGTGGTGATCTCGACGCCGCCGTCCAGCTCGAGGTGTTGCATGGCGGCGCGGACCAGAGGATGTTCGACCTGATCTGCATGTGCGACTTCTTCCGTTTTGGAATAAGAGAGGCGAATGCCGCTGTCGAACTTCTTGTTGACGTTGACGAATACGTATTTATCGATTGCCGTGCTGATGACCGCACCGCCATGGTGCCGGTAAAAGGCTGGCAGGTCACTGCCGCCTCCGACAAAGCTAATGCGCAAAGGGGTTCTGCTGATGATCATGACAATTCCGTTATTGACGTCGCATTCATTTTGGGTCGGCCGCAGATTGATGATATTGATATCCGCAGCGCCGAACCTGCCAAATCCTCGATTACCGGGAATTCGTCAATCCGGCGGGCGAGGTAAACGTCCATGGCCGCAGCTGCACTCGCACCACGTAGCCGGTATTCCGTCAGCAAACGCTGTTTCCGCAGATCTTCATCAATTTCCACATGAAGGCGGTGGGTTTCGTTGGTGGCGGGCGTGCCGATTGACAGGGCAACGGTACCTTCGATCAGAACGATATCCGACGCAGACAGAGGCACTGTTTCCACTGCAGCCATGATTTTTCGCTTGATCTTGTGATATCCGGAAAGCGTAATTTTCTCCGGGCGTGCAGCAGTATCACCCAGCATATCCACCAGAGCCTGGAGTGCCGGCAGGTCATAGCGCCCCATGACACCCGGGCCACGCTCGTCATCGTTCTTCAGCCAGCGGTCGATCGACAGTAATTGTACGCCGTGCCCACGTGCACGCAACGCGTCTCGCAGGACGCCGGCCAATGTGCTTTTACCGCTGCGTGCCTGACCGCCGATCATCACGATTGCGCCTGCACTGATTGTTTCGGCGATTGCCATGCACCACGAAAGCAGTTTTGGATATTCATCAAGGATGTAAGCAACTGCACTTGCGAGATCCGGTACCGTCGCGTCGGGGGTGGCCCACCAGCGATAATCGAGCCCGGCATAGCCGGTTTCCACCAGTATCGACTTCAGACCTGAACGTCGTGCGGTTTCGATGTCAGTCGATGTGTCTCCGATCAGCCATGAGCGCTCGCTAGCAACATTGAAATCCCCGGTGGCATGCTCAATCATGCCCGTCGCCGGTTTTCTGCAGTTGCACACCATTTTTAGTTCGGCGCGCTCTCCGGGAAAACCACGATCCGGGTGATGAGGGCAGTAATAGATGCGGTCGAGATATGCGCCTTTGCCGCCGAGCAGGGTCTCCAGCCGGTTGTGGATCGCACGCATGCCATCAACTGAGCATTCTCCGCGTGCAATCACCGGCTGGTTTGAAACCACGCAGCAGCGGTATTCGGAAGCATTGAGCTGCCGGATGGCTTCACCGGCGCCAGGCAGCAATTCCAGTTGTGCCGGAGCCCGCAAGTGATCGACTTCGCGGACGATCGTGCCGTCCCGGTCGATGAACACCATGGCTTGGGGATGGTCGAGGCGGGCCCGCTCGATTTTCCCAGAGCGATAATCACGGCAGACTTTGTCGAGACGCGCCGGTGTGCCGATATCCTTGATGTATTCCGGACTGTTATAGCCACGCAAGGTGGAGCCGTGGCGAAGCATTAGCGGAAACAGATCCTTTGCAAAGTCGAGCACTCCCTGTTCAGTGCACCATGGTACGAGCGCTGGTTTTCGAATCCAATACAGCGCGGCATTCACCAGATTCGGGTAGTCGTGAGACGGGTCATGCGGGTAGGGGTGGAAACCGAGTATGCGGTTTGCGTCGTTGACCGCCACAAGGTCTGAATCGTGGGGATGATCGTTCGGGTGCAGCAGAAGTGTGGCTGCTGCATCTGGGGATTGCGCGTGAAAGTCATAAAAACGTTTCAAGTCCACGTCCAACATCGTGTCCCCGTACATGACCAGAAACTCGTCAGCGAGATGATCAAATACCGCCAGGGTTGCACCGGCGGTACCCCGCGGTACGCCATCGTCTATGCACTGTACGTCGAGTCCCCAGTTGTCACGCTTGTTACAGAAATCGACAATTTGTCCGGCGGCGTGGTTGACCAGAATCAGTACGCGTGCGATACCGAATTTTTTTGCTAGCAATACTTGGCGTTCCAGCAGCGGTGTGCCGCAGAGATCGACTAAGGGTTTGGGGAGATTTCCAAGGCGCTCACGTAACCTGGTGCCCTTGCCACCCGCAAGGATGACGACTTGCTTCATTTTCCCGATTCCTGGGCGACGATCTGGCCGACTGCTTTGCTTATGGCTTGTGCAGAGCTCAGTTTTGGATGCCAGCCCAACTTGGTGAGTTTCTCAATCGAGTAGCTGAACCTCGGCACATCGCCCACCCAGCCTTTATTGCCTTCCCCAAATGTGATGCGTGCTCCAGGAGATGCTTGGGCCAAGACTGTTTCTGCAATGAATTTTACCGTTACTCCCTCGTCTGCCGCGCCAATATTGTGGTAATTCAAACGGTCCTTAGCGTGGGAGCGAATAAAAAACATGGCTTCGATGAGTTCGTCTGCATGCAAGTAACTTTTTTGCTGCGTTCCATTGCCCAGAACCTGGAGATTATTCGGGGTGTCTTTCAACTTTCGAATAAAGTCCAGAATGACGCCGTGCGTGGCAGGAATGCCAATTACATTAGGGAATCTGAAAATGTAGGCGTGATCCAGGTGACTTTCCACAGCGGCGCTAATGGCGGCTTCGGATGCAAGTTTCATGGCGCCATAGTATGAAATCGGAAAAAGCGGACCGGCGTCTTCGACGAGTTCCTTAGATCCAAGGTCGCCGTACACGGCAGAGCTTGATGAAAATGACATTGTGCGAATTGATAATTCCTTCATCAAGGCCAACGTGTTGTGCGTCGTCATGAATGTGTCGCGCAGATCAACACCGGAGTCCATGACGCCAGCGGGTATGTCGGAGTTTGCTGCCAAATGCCAGATTTCAGTAACAGGCGAACGCTGGTGTGCTGCTTGTAGTGCGATCCTGTATGAATCGATATCGGTCAAGTCAACATTCAAAAATTTGAAACACGAATGCTGAATGATTGGCTCGAGGTTTTTCATTGAGCCACGGCATAAATTGTCAAATCCAATAACTGTTTTTCCGTGCCCAAGCATTACCCTTGCGAGATTGCATCCAATAAAGCCGGCAACACCTGTAATCAATATAGACATTTTCAAAATGTTTGCAGATTAATTTTCGATTGATAAATTCAGTAAAACCATGGCGGAAAGTAGAAGGTTGGAGCAATCCGTGCGCAAGGTTATTTTCCTGAACTCTTAAACAGAGACGCGAGCTTTTTCGATTCTATATCTATCGAATGACGTTCAACAACGCGGGAGTATGCTGCCTCCCCCATGGCTTGGAGTTCGTCTATTGGGCATGAGAAAAATTTTTCCATTGCATTTGTCAGTGCGTCTATTGAACCTGCCGGGAACAGCAGGCCGTCCTGTCCATGACGAACAAGCTCAGGGATGCCAGCAATATATGTGGTGAGGATAGGACGTCGCAGTGCCATTGCTTCCATTATGACCATGGGCAGGCCTTCTGCAAAACTCGGCAGTACTAATCCGCGTGCCGCCAGCATTTCCTCGCGTAACTTTTCCGTGCTAATGGCACCGGTCAATCGGATATATTTGTGCAGTTCATAGGTCGCAATCAATGCTTCAATCTCGGCACGCATTTCTCCATCACCTACGAGGACCAATTCAAATTTCAGGCCTTTGTTTTTGAGCCTGGCTGCAGCTTCGATTAAAAGTAACTGCCCCTTTTGTTCAACCAGGCGTCCGAGACAGACGAGACGGTGGACATCGGGAGGGGGGGTCGGTACGCCAGAAAAGTATTCGGTTTCCAACCCGCAATGAACCACTTCAATTTTTTTCCAGTGAGCGTGGTCGATCCACCGGTAGAGCTGACTTCGCCCAAACGAGCTAATGGCAACTACAAAAGCGGATCTGAGAATCTTTTCGCGCAGAGCCAATGCTGCAGGTTTGTCGAATTCCGTGGGCCCATGGACTGTGAAGCTATATGGTGGGCCGCCAAGCACTCGAGCTAACATCACGATTTCAGCTGAATTGGAACCAAAATGCGCATGAATGTGCGTAGCACCAAAATCTTTTATCCAAGGCAGAATAACGCAGGCCTCAGCAAGATAAGCGAAGTGATAGGGTAGAGGGCGGTCGGCACGTATTCCCATTTTCGCGGCAAGCGTGAGCGCTGCAAAAAAGCGGGATGGCGACGTCACCAATGTTTTGACAACAGCGGCAAGCAAACCGAGTGTGCCCTTACGCAAGACATATTGGGTTTTTTCTCTTTCTTGCGCGTCCTCCGGATCTACTATGGGGGCGTCCCATCCTCGAAGAGCGATGCGAAGGATTTCAATGCCCTGTCGTTCAAGTGCAAGCATTTCCCGTCGGATAAATGCATGACTTATTCTGGGATACTGATTTATAAAATAGGCGACTCTAGTGGGCATTTTTGATAGGTAGGTCAGTTTTAATTATTTGTATTCGATCAGGCTTTGTTTGCGTCGGCTGAAATGTGCTACTAGGAATTTCATTTGCCCTAGCATCTCTGGAAACTTGCCTAGGACTAGAAACAATGCTTGCCACCAGTTTTCTTTTGTTGAGCGTTTGCCGCGGAATGCGATGCGCGCAATTTGAAAGGGGTAAAAAAGAAAAAGTAAAATAGCCATGGGCAATAACAAGTAGCTCAAAAGTAGAATTAACAGCGGAAGTAGAAATCCCCAAAACCAAGTGCTGCGTGTTTCCCGCACTTTGTACGTTTCCGGGCTTTCACCGTGGAGATGTGCGCCTTGTGCTGCGGCAAATCCTCCGCGGACTGATCGCATCCACCACTGGCTAAATTTATACATGGCTGCGTCATGCAGTGCCATGTCGTAATCAAGTCGCCATATGCTCCATCCTGACGAACGGAGCCGTAAACAGAGTTCCGGTTCTTCCCCCGCAATAAGATCTATCCGAAATCCTCCGGAGTGATCGAATGCGCTCACTCGAAACATTGCGATCCCGCCGCACGCTGCGGCTTTTCCAATTGGAGCATCCCATTCAATATCGCAGAGCATATTGTAGATCGACTGCTCTGGAAATCTCTCGCGAAGTCGACCGCATGCGACTGCGACTTCAACTTCACTATCCATGAATGTGGCTGCATATCCCAGCCATCCGGCAATAATTTCGCAGTCACCATCCACGAACTGAACATACTGAAGATCAGGTGCCAATTGCAGTAGGCGCGCGAATCCTTCATTGCGCGAACGAGCAGCGGTAAAGGGGATGGCGGGGTCCAATTCAACGATGTTTATTTCATATGAACGTGCAATTTTCACGGAATCGTCATTGGACCCTGAGTCAACATAAATGATTTTTCGTGAGTGACCACGAACTGCATCAAGGCATCGCCGTAGACGTTTTCCCTCATTGCGACCTATGACAACTATACCGATAGGGGAAGCTGTTTTTTCTGAAGATGACATCAAATATGAACACTAAGCCGTAAATTTGTTATGCATGGCAGCGGTAATTATTCTGCAAGTTTAACGCGTTGACTGCACGCCCCATTGCGTTGCCCGGAGGCGCGAAAGAATAAAGACGGTGTGTTTTGCGTGGCTCAATGTGACGGCGGCAGGTGATCTTCTGAGCAAGCATTTAAAAAAATTAATCGCATCCGCTAATGCAGCAAGAAAAACGTATGCATATATGGCGGGAAGACCGTAGTTTTTCCGGAAAAAAAGCAACTCACTTTCTATTTTTAGCGCCTCTATTTGACGGCCATTTTTTGTAATGGCGCTATCGGATTTTGCGCTTTCACCGCCAATGTGAACCACGGTGGTTTCTGGGAGACATGCAACCGTCCATCCAGCCTTTTTGACTGCCATGCAATGATCCACTTCTTCGCAGTACAGAAAATAACGCGGGTCAAACAGGCCAACCTCGTCAATCACCGCTTTGCGTATTAGGTAGTAGCAGCCTGGAACCCAGTCGCATAGTTGAGTGGTCTTGTAATTCCAATCCGGATCGTCTACTAGGCGGATTTTTTTGAATAATGAAAAACGATGGAGACCGGTTCTCATCAAAAAAATATTCCAAGGTGTTGGAAAATATCTGGCTGAAGGCTGTAGTGTGCCGTCCCGACCTGTTAACTTGACACCCAAGATACCGCATTCCGGGTTTGAGTCCATGAAATTGACGGTCGTAGAAATGGTATCCGGCGCAATGAAGGCGTCCGTGTTTAGTAGCAGGACATAGCGTCCCGTCAGAATTTCGAGGGCTTGATTATTGGCTCTTCCAAATCCTACGTTGACCCTATTCTCGATGAGATGGCAATTCGGAAAATCTCTTCTGATTAATGCGACGGATTCGTCCGTAGATGCATTATCTACGATAATTATCTGAACTGAAAATTGGGACGCGGAAACGCGGAGGGCAGTAAGCGCTTCGTGCAAGAGATGCGCGGTGTTGTAACTGACAATAATTACTGAAATATCGCAGGGATGCGTTTGGATGGGACTTAAGAGCATCGTTGTTTGTCGTTGCAATAAATGTTTATCATTTGTCAATGCGTCAGAGTAAGTCAGACTAAAGATGCCAATTGTACATTTTCTGCGAATGCGTTAACGATTTCGCCCAAGACAATGCCTGCAAGAAAGGCCGGTAATACTATTAGTTCTTTTTTGAGATCAAAGATTCCATGTTTATAGTTCAGATATATCGTAATGGGAAAAGCAGTTCCCAAAGCAACTACCATGGCCCAGACGGCACCATGCAAGCCAAATATCAAATAACCCGTTGGCACCAACGTATAAAGTGCGAGGAGGCGGATGGCATTTAGCAGTGTAAGCAACCGTGATTTACCCAAGGCAAGGTAACATTGTTCTGAGATATCAAATCGAGAGGTGACTAATGTAATTGAAAGTATTTGTAGTATTTGGCCCGAGCCGCTATATCGGGAATCGAAGAGAACATTTACAACAAGGGGGGCGAGTATAAATAGCAATCCAGATGCGAGTAAGAATACGATATCAAGCGGAATTTTGAGTTTGTAATATACTCTCGATAAGCTCTCTGGTCGTTCTCTTGACACTTCGCTTAAGGCGGGAAATACGACACCACTCATCAGTCGAGAGCTGGTCTGATGAAGAACGCTGATTAGTGAAAAAGCAATCGCATAAAGTCCCAGCGTATCCGGTGAGACCAAACCACCCAATATAATACGATCGCCGCTCATAAGCAGGAATCCCAGAATCGAAGACAGCATGATCCATTTGCCGAAATCAATAACTTCTCGGAATGCTGCGCCATCCCATTCAGGCCGGTTAGTGTTGCCAGGTAGGAGCAGGTGGGTAAGCAACGTTCTTGTGATTGCCCCGGTAACCCATCCCGCGACCAATGCCCAGATTGTTTGGTCAATTAATCCCCACACAATAGTAGTACCAACTGCAGCAATATTCCCTAGTATTTCAACCCGGCTGAGCTTAGCTAGGGCGAGTTCACGACGTGCAATCGCTACTTTTGTTGATTCGAAACCCGCGATTGCCGCTGTAATGCCTACGGCAGCAATAACATAGGGAAGATCGGGATGACCATATGTGGAAATTTCTGATACCCAGCCAGCGCTTTGAAGCGCCGCAAGGCCGGCTGCACTGCACAGGGCTATAACCCAGATCAAGAAACCGCGGACAATTTGCATTACCCACAAAGTATTCAGGAATCTGGGATCGTTGCCTCTTTTGCTCCGAACAACGTTTTGAAACAAGCCGATGTCTGAAAACAACATGAGTCCGCTATTAATGACAATTGCGATAGCCATTACTCCGAATGCTTCCGGAGCGAGCAGCCTCGTCATGACCAAGCTGGTCAAGAGGCGGGTTAGTTGTATGAATCCGTGGACGAAAATTGTCCAGCTACCGGCATTTATAATTTTTCTTTTCACCGTATGTACATATTTATATGTTTATGGGATAGCAGGTCTGCAGGTATGGCTACGCGGGCCTACCAGGATTTAAATTAAAATTATCAGGCATCGCGGGTGCTGGTAATTTCATGTGGCGTTAATGTGTCTGCATGATACTGTGCAACTGACTGAAGGTGGTCAAACACCGCAAGTGTGTATTTTTTTATCCATAATGGAACAACGTTCATGATTGTCTCAATCGGCATGCTGGCATGGAATGAGGAGGCTGGAATTGCCGAAACGATCCGTTCGCTATTTCGGCAAACGGTTTTTTTATCCAAGAACGCTTCGCTCGTCGAATGTTGGGAATTGCAGGTTGTCCCGAACGGCTGCTCGGATGGGACTGTCAGGGTAGCGCAGGAGGCCATAGCAGAGTGCCAGGCTGCACTGAATATTACGAATATTCAATCATCGGTAATTGAGTTAAAAGAAGCCGGTAAAAGTAACGCATGGAATCATTTTATTCATAACTTATCGAGAAAAGATGCGGATTTTATTCTGATGGTTGACTCTGATATAGAGTTTGATCATCCCGATACCATCTTAAACACAATCAAGGAATTGGATGGCAACCCGTCTGCATATGTTGTGGTCGATTTGCCGCTCAAGGATATTGTAAAAAAACAAAAAAAATCTTTGATCGAAAGAATCTCACTTTCAGCCTCCGATGAGAGATTCAAAGGGCCAGTTGGCATAGCGGGCTCGTTTTATTGTGCGCGATCTGAAATATTGCGGGCGATATGGATGCCGGCCGGATTGCCGGGCGAGGATGGTTTTCTGAAGGCGATGATTGTCACCGACCTGTTCCGGTCGGAGGTCGATATGTGCCGATTGGTGAGGGCACAGAATGCTTCACATTTTTATGAGGCAGAGTCTACGATTTTGGGGATATTCCGTCATGAACTGCGGCTGGTGATCGGCACTGCCCTGAATTGTTACTTTACTTGGGATTTTCTCAAGTTTGCGACAGATCCCAAGGGGCCAGGCGCTGGCATCTTGATCAGGGACTGCCTGGAAGAAAATCCGAACTGGTACAAGGACTACATAACCAATGAGATCAGGAACCGCGGGTTCTGGGTTTTACCGAGAGGTATGTTATTTCGTAGATTCTCTGCACTGTCTCGTTCGAATGCGCTTCAAAGGATTAGCAAATTTCCTTTTGCATTGGTGGCGTTTGTGTTTGACGTACTCGTGTTTATGGCCGCAAACCGGCGCCTAAAGCGGGGAGAGGGAATCGGATTTTGGTAAACGGATTTATGGTTGCAAGGGGCGAACCAATCGCGGTGGCCTGGAGAATCGATGAAGTCCCAATAATTTGGCATAGCTGACGTTGGGCACCGCAACAAAGTCGCTGGATAATTCCGTTGCCATTGAAAGTTTTTCATCTTCGGTAACAAGCGACCAGCCTCGATAGCTCTTTGCTATACATAAGATTCTGTAGTCATGATTTTTAAGTTGCTGTGCAAGCTCACCGCGCGGCCACCCGCCATGAGTTTCAAAGATGATCGCCCGAGGCTGGTTCTCCTCAATAACACGGCTGAGCCCGCGAATGACTTGAGTTTCATGTCCCTCGACATCAATTTTGATGAGATTTGGAGGGCCAAAGGCATAGAGCAAATCATCTCCAGAAATTAAATTTACTTCAATAATGTTGTCATTATGCTGTTCATAAGAAATAAGGTGGGAGTGGCCAATGTTTCCATGCGTTTGCAATATCCGGCCCAATCCCGTGTTTTCCGAAACCGCAGCCATCATGGATTTTGCGCGGGGTTCTCCAAATTGCTCTAGATTGTGACAAAGAAGTGCATGTACATCGGGTAGCGGTTCAATGGACAGGCATCGGCTATTTTCTACGCGATTAAGAAAAGTGCAACTGATATACCCAATGTTTGCCCCGATATCCCATAGGCAATCTCCGGGTTGTGCAATCTTAATTAATACGTCACTTACAGATCGATCAAAGCATCCTGTGAGAAAAATCTGGCGACCGATTAAGTCGTCAGGAATGATCCGAATTGTGAATCCATCAAGTGCTTCTACGTCTAATGTTTTTACGCCAAAACTCAGTTTTCCCAGAGGTGTGCGGTCAATAAGGCGGCCTTTGCCATTGTAAAGCGGCAGCGCATGTAGAATAAATCGTGCGATGCGCGAAAAATAATTAGGCTCAAAAGTTTGGTTTGTCGCCATTATGAAATTTTATAGTTTCGAATGATTATTGAGGGTGACTAATCGCACATAACTAACTGCCAAACCTGCAACAAAGTAGTACAGTATCGGAATAATAGTGATACTGCTGACGGTGAATATCGTGACCAGTATACAAGCCAAAGTCGCCAGCAAACTACGCCCGACATCCCCCTGAGCTGGATTATCTCCTGCTTGCAGCTCAATCTGACGCCAAAGACGGTAGCCGATGGTCAGGAAAAAGCCTGTAAAAAGGCTGAGTCCGACGAGGCCGCTGCCCAAGCCTATAGCCAAGTACGTGTTGACGATGTCGATGATTCCCTGGCCCTGCTTCAGTTCCTGCATTACTGGCGAATAGATAAAGTCGAATGCACCAAATAATGGATTGGCAAGCAATACCCCGAGCGATATCTCCAGCAGGCGTTGCCGATAATCATAATTGCCTGATTCCACCGTCACCGGTTCCAGTAACATTTCTCCCAATGGGGTAAGCAGAGCCGTCGGTATGAGTATGACGCCTGACAAGATCAGTTTTCCGAGGTTCTTCCCTTTTTTTGCCCCGGTTAAGAAAAACACGAGACTGCCAGCGATGGCGCCTGCCCACGGCCCGCGAGAATATGAGGATGCCAACCCCAAAGCGAGTACGCAAAGCATGAAAATCCACACATTCTTGTTCTGGAATCGGTGCTTTAGTCCCAGCAGCATGCAAAAACCGATCGCCATGGCGTAACCGAAGGCGATCGCATGCCCTGCTGTGGCCAAGGCCCGTAAGCTCTCTACCCGCAGCAGGTAGGATCCATAATTCCAGTCTAGTCCCCATGATTCATCAAGGGTGGAATACAGAAGCCAGCGCTTTGAGAACTCAAAAAAACCGATTGCAGCAAGTATGGTTACCCCGAGAATATAACTAAACATCGCAGCGCTTAGGTCATTGGTATCGCGGAGTAAACGGCTGGCAATGGCATATGGCAGGAATATGTCGATAAAGAGCAGGAAAGATGTCCTGGCTGTCCCGGTAATGGAGCTGACGAGAAAAACAAGGGTGATATTTACCAGCAAGTATCCAAGAAGGAGCTTGTCAGGAGTCGCTGCCAGAAAGCGAGTTCGCGGTTGACTGCCGATTTGTTTGAGAAAAGCTGGTAGCAGGATTACCAGCGCGATTAATCGCAGATAATCCATGTCAAAGATGTAGCGGATGCCGGCGAATCCGGGAATCTCATTGCGGATTGGCGGAACAATGAGAAGAGTAAACAGCACAAGTGATAATTTGTTCTTTTCGCTTGATGAGGCGACTGCCAGCATGAAGCCGGCTAAAAGCATAAAAATCCAGAAGTTATGGGCCAAAAATGCAGTCAGCGTGATCGCGAACCAAAGGTTACGGCGACGCTCGTAATCTCCTTTTTCAGGTAACAGTTTACGGGCTGAGTTTCCGACAACAAAAAATACAATTGTGGAAATAAAAAGGATGACAATCAGTGCCCTTAGGTGCTCAGGCATGAACTCTAGGATTGCTGTTTGGGCTTGAAAATGGCCTTTGCCAGAATAAAATCCAGCACAAGAATCATGATCAGCGCGACGATGAACAACACCATGCCAGAGAAGCCGTGAAGGAATCCCTGGCCGGCGGCGTCGCCGAGGTGGTAGGTGACGAGAACCAGGAATATGACACGCAGGATATTTGCACAGAATGCAATGGGAAGCAGGCTTGCCAGGATCAGGCCGTTGTGCAGCCAACTTTTTCGCTGTATCAGATAGAGATATAGCAAGCCGGTTGCAGAAAGACTGAACATCGAATTGATACCGGAGCAGGCATCTGCCACCAGCAGTTGATATTGTCCGACTGTGAGAACTACGCCACTGCGGCCAATCGGATAACCCGCAGCATAGAGAATTTGTTCAGCAATTACGGAAACGTGCTGTTTCAACGGCCCGGTTACCGCATCGACGAATATGCCGGGCAGGGGTAGTAAATATACGATGAACAGCAGCATGAACCAAAAGGCGCGCACGCTGGACCAACCTCGCATGACGAGCAGTACGCCGGCGAGCATGAGAAACAGGC
>Ga0163151_10003802_pt1 | contig 21199 bp, 18 predicted proteins | sample OliLakLV19MP5IB2_FD_145596 | JGI IMG/M metagenome (GOLD analysis project Ga0163151, IMG submission 145596) | Freshwater microbial mat bacterial communities from Lake Vanda, McMurdo Dry Valleys, Antarctica - Oligotrophic Lake LV.19.MP5.IB-2 | ecosystem: Environmental > Aquatic > Freshwater >... | reverse complement strand
CGGCGGCCCCTCGTGTGGCGATTGCGGGACCGGCGCCGAATGCGACGCCGGCTCCGACTGTGTGAGCGGCGTCTGCATCGAGCTCTGCCAGGCGCCGACCTGTGCCGACGGCGTGAAGAACGGCACCGAGACCGACGTCGACTGCGGCGGCGCGTCGTGCCCCGACTGTGCGATCACGCAGACCTGTCTGATCGCGAGCGACTGCGCCTCGAACTTCTGCACCAGCGGCCAGTGCAAGTGCCCCGGGCAGACGTTCACCTTCACGATGAACAGCAACGGCGGCGGCGTGTTCGACTCCGCCGAGTGGCCGGGCGGCACCGCCAGCCTGAACGGCGCGCCGGGGTGCAGCGCCACCATCAATCGTCCCGCCGGCAACATCGATCTCGTCTGCAGCTTGTCGAACCGGTTCTCGGTCAACAGCTTCGTCGGTTTCTCGAGCTGCGCCGGCACGGGCGGCGAGGACGGCGACGGCTGCCAGCCGGTGTCCTGTCCGCCGGCCGGCATCGGCTCGTGCTGCACCGGGCGGCCGTCGTGCTCGGCGGCGCTCAACGGCTCGGGGAGCGCCCGCTATTTCGTGCAGTGCAATCCCTGAGGATCGTGATGCGACGGACCGCCACCCTGCTGACCGGGCTCCTGTTGGGCCTGCCGGCGATCTTGCTGTGCCTGCCGGCACTGGCGGGGGCGCAGTTCGCCACGCCCGCGGATCGGCAATGCATCGAGGCGGTGAATCTCGGCGCTCGCAAGGTGGCGGCCGCGGGTAGCAAACAGATCCGCGCGTGCGCGGGCTACTCGGCCGACGGGCTACTCGGTCCGCAGAGCGTCGCCGACTGCGCGGCGGCATTGGTGCAGACGCCGATGACGGTGGCGTTGCTCAAGAGCGAGCAGAAGTGTGGCGGGGTGCCGCCGTCGTTCGGTCCGCCGAGCCTCACCGCTCCGCCGGGCCTCGCGGTCGCGGCTGGGGCGGCGATCCTGGAGGATCTTTTCGGCGCCCCGCCCGAAGCCGCGCTCGTCGACGTGGCGAACGTCCGGGTCTGTCAGTCGGCGATGTTGAAGGAGATGGGGCGCTGTCTCGACGCGCGCCTCTCCGGCTTCAACCGCTGCAAGAAGGAAGGGCTGAAACGCGGCTTCGTGCGTACGAACGCCGAGCTCCAGGACACCTGCCTCGGCACCGGCGCGCAGCAGCCCGATCCGAGTGGCGGATCGATCGCCAAGCGCTGCCTCGCGCATCCGGGCACCGTGATCGCATCGAAATGCGTCGCTCGCGGCGTCGCGTTGGCGTCCGCGTTTCCCGGCTGCAACACGCCGAGCGCGGCGACGCTCGGCACCTGTTTCGACGAGCGCATCCGGTGCCGGGTCTGTGGGCTGCTGAACGCGGTCGACGGCCTGGCCCGCGACTGCGACGTCTTCGACGACGGCAACGGCAATGCCAGCTGCTCCTGATCGGCGCCCTTCCGCGAGCGCGCTTCGGAATGCGGCGTTGGTGGTGGCGCTGCTCGTCGGCACCGTGGCGCTCTGGCCGGCGCGCGCCACCGCCGTGACCTTCACGGACGTCACCACGACCGCCGGCGTCTACTACCAGCACGGGATCTTCGCGGGCGGCGCCGCCGGTGAGCCTGAACGCATATCGGGCGGCGTGGCCGCGGGCGACTACGATCGCGACGGCTGGATCGATCTCTACGTGGTGCGGGGTGACGTCGCGCCCAATCTCCTCTTTCGGAATCGCGGGGACGGCACGTTCGAGGAGGTGAGCGTCGCAGCCGGCGTGCAGCTGCCGCTCGGACTCGGCGCCGGGCCGACCTTCGCCGACGTCGACGGCGACGGCTGGCTCGATCTGCTCGTGCTTGGTGTGGAAGGCACGCCGCCGGCGCTCTTCCGGAATGGTCGTGACGGCACGTTCGCCAACGCCACCGCGACGAGCGGGCTGGCGCTGCCCGGGCACAGCTTCTCGGCGGCGTTCGGCGACTACGACCACGACGGCGACCTCGATCTCGCGATCGGCCGCTGGGGCAATCGTTCGCTCGCGCCCGAGGCGCCCGGCTCGCTCTGGCGGAACGACGGCACCGGGCACTTCGTCGACGTCAGCCAGGCGGCGGCCGTGCCGCTCTTCTTCAGCCGCACCGATCTGATCCTCGCGCAGATCGAGATGACGCTCTCCTTCACGCCGAACTTCGCCGACATCGATCATGACGGCTGGCCCGATCTCCTGGTGGCGGCCGACTTCGGCGCCAGCACCGTGCTGCGCAACCTCGGCGACGGGACGTTTCAAGATCAGACGTCGGCGGTCATCAGCGACGAGAACGGCATGGGGGCGGCCGTCGGCGACGTCGACAACGACGGCGACCTCGATTGGTTCGTCTCCAGCATCTGGGACCCGAACGGCATCGTCGAAGGCCATTGGGGGATCACCGGCAACCGCCTCTATCGGAACGACGGTGCAGGCGGCTTCAGCGACGCGACCGACGCGGCCGGCGTACGCGTCGGCTACTGGGGGTGGGGGAGCACGCTCCTCGACCTCGACAACGACGGCGATCTCGATCTCTTCCACGTGAACGGCTGGAACAACGGCGATGAGGACTCCGCCGAGTTTCAGAACGACCCATCGCCGTGCTTCGTGAACGACGGCACCGGCGTGTTCACGGAGCACGCCGCCGACCTCGGCCTCGTCGACACCGGGCAGGGGCGTGGTGTGGTCGCGTTCGATTACGATCGTGACGGCGACCTCGATCTCTTCGTCACCAACAACCAAGGACCGGCGCGACTGCTCCGGAACGACGGCGGCAACGCCCAACATTTCCTCGTCCTGCAGCTCGCGGGCCCGGGTGCGAACAGCGCCGGGGTCGGCGCCCGTGTCGCGCTGCGCACCGGCGCCACGACGCAGCTCCGCGAGCTGCATGCGGGCAGCAACTTCGAGTCGCAGGATCCGACCGAGGCGCACTTCGGCCTCGGCGCCGCGACCACGGTCGACGAGCTCCGCATCGAGTGGCCGAACGGCGCGACGACGGTCGCGACCGGCGTCGCCGCGGACCAATGGCTCCGCCTGACCGCGCCGCCGGCGAACGGGGCGTCCTGCGATGGCCCGGCACCGGCCAACGCCTGCACCCCCGCACGCGGATCGGCGAAGCAGGCGTGCGCGCTCGAATGGTACGCCACGCCGACCCCGGCGCGCAGCAAGAAGGGCGTGCCCGGCATCGTCGTCGCGTGTCGCGAGGGCGATCCCAGTTGCGACACCGATCCCGATCTCGACAACCGCAGCTGTACGATCCGCGCGCAGCTCTGCCGCGACAATCAGGACCCGCGGTTCCCGGCGTGCGCCGCGCCGGCGCTCGCGTCCTTCGCCATCGGGCTGCCGAAGCCGGCGAAGCCGAAGGACGCAACCGAGATCGCCCATCTCGCCTTGCTCGGCGGCCAGATCCAGCGGCTGCAGACGCTGAAGGTGCCGGCCGGTGGCCCGTTCACGAGCGTCGCGCGCAGCACCTGCATCGAGCCCGCGTCGTTTGCGGTGCCGCTCAAGGTCTCGAAGAAGGGCAAGCAGTCGCCGGGCAAGCGCAAGCTCCAAGTCGTCGGCGTGACGGCGGAGGGCAAGAAGGTCAAGGCGGCGCTGCAGTTGGAGTGCCGACCTGCCACCTGAATCATGCTGCTACCTGAACCCGCGAGGACGATCGTGAAATCCCCCTGGATCATCATCATCGCGCTGGCGCTCCTGACGTTGGGGCGCGGCGACGCGGCGGCAGCGACGTTTTCGAAGCAGCAGATTCGGTGCGCGCTCGGCCTCCACACGGCCGGTGGGCGCGTGGCGCGTGCGGAGGTCGACCGCTTTCTCGCGTGTGTCGATGCGATCGCCGACGGCAAGTTGCCGCCTGGGCAAACCGCCGCGACCTGTCTCGCGGCGGACCCACGCGGTCGGATCGCCGCGGCGCGCGCGCGGACGGACGTGATCGCGGCGACACGGTGTCCGGAGCCGCCGCCGTTCGGCTTGCGGAACGCCCTGGCGGTGAACGCGGCGTTCGCGGCGATGCTGCGCATCGATGATTCCTTCGGGCCCGACCTCGAGGGCGTCGTGACCAAGGCCGCCGACAAGGTCGGGGCGCGCTGCCAACGAGCCGTCGCGCGCGGCGTGGCGACGCTGGCGCGGGCGCAGCTCCGCGTCGTCGGCGCGTGCCTGGTGCGGGTGCTGCGGGACAAGTCCGGCGTCGAGCTCGCGAGTCTCCAAGCCTGTTTCGCGGCCGGCCCGACCGGTCGCATCGCACACGCCAAGCGCCAGCAAGAGGGCCGTACGGCGAAAGCGTGCGGCGGCGTCGACCTCGGGACGCTCTTCACGCGCGGGTGCAGCGGTGCCACGATCGGCGAGGTGCTCACCTGCGCGGGTGGCGAGGCCCGCTGCGGCGCGTGCGTGGCCCTCGACGCGGCTGGCGCGCTCGGCGCGAGCTGCCGCGCGGTCGGGTCGACCGTCAAGGGCACGATCTGCGGGGGCGCGGCATTTCCGGATTCGGTTGCCCGGAGCTGGGACGAAGAAGCGCTCGGCGCCATCCGCATCGACCTGCCGCGGCCGCCGGTGCACGCGCGGAATCTCTTCCACCTGTCGGTGGCGATGTGGGACGCCTGGGCGGCGTACGACGACACGGCGCTGCAGTATCAGCACCACGAGCGCCGAGCGTCGCAGGATCTCGCCCGCGACCGCGCGACGACGATCAGCTTCGCCGCCTATCGCGTGCTGCGGAAGCGCTACGACTTGTCCGTCAATGCCGCGACGTCACGGCAGCATTTCGAAGCCCGCATGGCGGCGCTCGGCCTGGACGTCGACTACACCAGCACGACCGACGACACGCCCGCCGCGCTCGGCAATCGCATCGCGGCGACGGTCATCGCCGCCAACCTCGCCGACGGTGCGAACGAGGCGATCAACTACTCCGATCCGACGTATGCGCCCGTCAATGATCCGATGATCGTCAAAGAGCCGGGCACCACGATGGTGAATCCGAATCGGTGGCAGCCTTTGGCGCTCGATGTACAGATCGGCCAGAACGGCATCCCGATTCCGGGCAAGGTGCAGATCTACGTCGGGTCACAGTGGGGCGGGGTGACGCCCTTCGCGATCACGCGTCCGAGCCCGAGCGACGCCTATTTCGATCCCGGCCCGCCGCCGCAGCTCGGCGGCGCGACCGACGCGCTCTTCAAGGAGCGCATCCTGGGGGTGCTCGACTACGCGCGGCAGCTCACGATCGACGACGGCGTCATGGTCGACATTTCTCCCGCGTCGCTCGGCGGCAGCTCACTCGGCACCAACGACGGCCACGGGTATGCGATCAACCCCGCCACCAATGCCCCGTACGTGCCGCATCTGGTGAAGCGCGGCGACTATGCCCGGGTGCTCGCGGAGTTCTGGGCCGACGGTCCGACCTCGGAGACGCCGCCCGGCCACTGGAACTCGGTGGCGAACAGCGCCGTCGACGACCCGGCGTTCGTGCGTCGCATCGGCGGCGTCGGTCGCGATCTCGACGCGTTGGAGTGGGACGTCAAGATGTACCTGGCGCTGAACGGCGCGCTGCACGACGCCGCGGTCCAGTGCTGGGGCGTGAAGCGGCGCTACGATTCCGCCCGGCCGATCTCGATGATCCGGTACCTCGGCGGACTTGGCCAATCGTCGGACCCGCAGGGGCCGTCGTACCATCCACTCGGTCTGCCGTTGGAGCCGGGGCTGGTCGAGGTCATCACCGCCGAGAGCAGCGAGCCCGGCGAGCGCCACGCCGCCCTCGCCGCCCACGTCGGCGAGATCGCCGTCTACAGCTGGCCGGGGCAACCGCCGGATCCGAAGACGCAAAACTCCGGCGTGCGCTGGCTGCGCGCCGTCGAGTGGGTGCCCTACCAGCGCAACACCTTCGTGACGCCGCCCTTCGCCGGCTACACGTCGGGCCACAGCACCTACAGTCGGTCGGCAGCCGAGCTGCTCACCCGCCTCACCGGGAGCCCGTACTTCCCGGGTGGCCTCGGCGAGTTCGCGGTGTCGCAGAATGACTTCCTGCAATTCGAGATCGGCCCCTCCGAAGCCATCACGTTGCAGTGGGCGACCTACTACGACGCCGCCGACCAAGCGGGGATCTCGCGCTTGCTCGGTGGCATCCACACCGCGAGCGACGATTTCAACGGACGCATTGCGGGCGCGCAGGTTGGCGCGGTCGCGTTCGACAAGGCGCTGCAGCTGTTTACGGGCGGGCCGTGAGGGTCCGGTCAGTCGCGATCAGCCCGCTACGGAACGGCCCACTGCTGCAGCAACGCCGGGGGTAGACCGGCGGCGCGGGGCTCTTCTTCTCCGGCGAACACGAGCTGGTCGCCGGTGCGCGTGTAACGGTGCACCAGGATCGTCATCACGATCATCCCGGTCGTGCGATCGAGGTCGGGCTCGAAGGCGACGATCTTCACCTCGTCCCAGTCCGGACGCGACGCGGCGATCGCCTCCGCGAGCGCCGTCGGCCGCACGAGCTTCCGGAGCCAGCGGTGCCGTTCGAGGTAGCGTCCCGCTTCCTCACGGATCGCCGGCGAAGGCGCGGTGAGCTGCTCGAGCGCGCCACCGGCGCGGGGCCTTCCGAACACCTCCATGCCGAGCGAGCGCGAGCGCGGCGCGGAGTACATGCCCCAGCCCGCGAGCTTCCACGGGCTCAAGCCGTAGCGCTCGACGAGGCCGATGTGCAGCAAGGGCCAGAGCGTCAATGCCGTCAGCGCCGTGCCGACGATCGTCGTTTTGGTGCGGGCCGTCATCAGTAGAACGTCACCGGCGGGAGCCACCCGATCCGCACGAGCAGCAGGGCCGCGAGCAATGCGACGACGGGCGCCACCAGCTTCGCGTGCGTCCGGGTCTCGAGGAACATCAGGATCAGGTTCATGTAGAGGAGGCCGAAGAACACCTCGCGCGCGGCGAGCTCGATCGCGACGATCAGCGCGAGCGTCAGGACCACCGCGATCCGGCGCGTGCGCGGCCAGAGCAAGGCCGGGGCGAGCCCGAGCTCGGCGATCCACGTCAGGTTGGAGATCGCGACCACCAGTGGGCTGGCGACGAAGAACGGCCCGTCACCGGGCTCGCCCCTGAAGGCGATCAGGCGCTGATACTCGGCCGGTGGCAGCAGCCACTGAAAGACCGACCGGAACGATTCGATCCAGAGCGAGAACGCGAAGTACTCGGCGCGGAAGTAGTAGCCGTGCACCAGCTTCTGCAGGCCCGAGTAGAAGAGGATCACGACGCCGAGCCAGCGGGCGGCAGCGACGTAGAGCCTGCGGTCGGATTCCTGCCGCGGATCGAGCAGCGCCCCCAGCGCGCAGAGCATGACTTCGAGGTACGCGTGGTTTCCCGCCGCCGGGAACTCGCTCCACACGGTGAAGGCGTGAATGGCCGCGAGAGCGAGCAGGGCGAAGCGACGGAGCGGCGTCACCAGCACGAGCCCGCAGAGCAGCGTCGCCGCGGCGAGGCTCGCGACGTACGCGGACGAGAGATCGTTCCAGCGTACGAGGCCGCGGCACCAATACTCGACGCCGATGACCAGCACGAAGATGCGCTCGAACGCGAGCACCTGTGCGGCGCGGACGTCCTGGGCGCCCTCGCCGAGCCAGGCGAGCGGCCGTTCGAACCAGCCCTGAGTCGTCGATGTCATCGCAGGCGTCAAACGAAACGGCCCGCCCCAGAGCAAACGGGGCGGGCCGGTGTTCGGTCTACAGGATCGGAAGCAGTGTTACTCGAGGCACTGGACGAAGTACGCCGCGGAGGCCGAACCGTTCAGCGCCGCCGAGCACGACGGCCGGGCGCTCTGGCAGCTGCCGATGCCCGCTGGCGGACAACCGCCCGGGGCGCACCCGTCGCCGTCCTCGCCGCTGAAGCCGAAGCAGTTCGAGTAGTTGCCGTCGTTGTTGACGGAGAAGCCGTTGCCGATCCCGCCGACGATGTCGATGTTGCCGGCCGGGCGGTTGATGATGACGGTGCAGCCCGTCGCGAAGGTCTGTGACGCGGTGCCACCCGGCCATTCGGCCGAGTCGAAGAAGCCACCCACGTTGCTGTTGATCGCGAACGTGTAGTTGTGGTTGGCGCACTTGCAGGCGCCGCCGCTGCAGTGGTTGGTCTGGCAGTCGCCGCTAATGGAGCAACCACCTCCGAACCCGCACGGGGCGCAGATGCCGCCGCCGCAGTCGATGCCGGTTTCGGTGCCGTTCTGGACGGCGTCGACGCAGCTCGGCGCCTGGCAGATTCCCAGCGAGCAGACCCCGCTCAGGCAATCGGACGCCAGGACGCAACCGCCGCCGGGATTGCATCCACCACAGTTCGGACCGCCGCAGTCGATGCCGGTCTCGCTCTGGTTCTGGATGCCATCGCTACAGGTCGGTCCGCAGCCGCCTTCGCTGGTCACCTTCTTCTGCGCGTAGGCCTGGGCGCCCTTGTTGGTGATGACGCCTTCACCGGGAGCGAACTTCACGCTGTAGGAGTCGCCGCCCGTGATCTGGAGGAAGGCGCAGGCGTCGGTGCCGATGTTGGGCGGAAGCACGTTGAGGGGCACGACCTTCCCGCTCAGCTTGGCCTGGATCTGGAACACGCCACTCCCCGACTTCGAGATCTTCACGGCCTTGACGGCACCCTGTTCGCTCTTCGAGTCGTTGTACTTGAAGCCCTTGGTCGCATCGCCGCTCCAGAACGGCTTGCCCTTGGCGTTCATGCCTTGGGGCAGCGCAAACACCTGGCTGCTCGGCGACGTGCCGTTGGCGCGGACGGTGAGCGTCGCGCCGCTCGTCACCGGGTTGCCGACGATGGTGTTGAGGCTCGCCTTTTCCTTGGCCTTCACCTGGGCCTGGCGCTTTTCGATCGCGCCTGGGTTCTTCACCTGGAATCCGGATCCGAGAATCGTCTGGTCGGCGGCATGAGTCGCGGGGGCGAGCAGCGCGCTGAGCGCAAGCGCCGCCACACTCGTGGGGAGAAGTCGCATGGGGGGAAGTCCCTTTCCTGGGTTGCGGAGGTTGTGGCCGACGGTGCCGTGTGGATGGCCGTGCCTCGTCGCACGCTGAGCGAATCCGCGTCAAGGGAAATCCGCCGATCTCAATGGCTGCGCCATTCCGGCGCAACTCGAGCATCGTCAGTGAAGCGTGGGGCGGAGGATGCGGGTGTCGTTCGAGCGGCTTGACCGGTTTCCGGCCCGCGTGTACTTGAACGCGTCCCGCTCGCGAAACCCTCCCGGGTCCGGGCCACGAGAGCCCCAAACATGTCGATTCTGATCAATAAAGACACGACGGTCATCATTCAGGGCATCACCGGCCGCGAGGCCGTGAACCTGACCCGCGAAGGCCTGGACTACGGGACCAAGATCGTCGGTGGCGTCACCCCCGGTCGGGCAGGGCGCGATGTCTATGGCGTCCCGGTCTACGACTGTGTGCGCGACATCACCGCCAAGCAGCACGTCGACGGCTCGATCGTCACCGTCCCGCCCAAATTCACCAAGGATGCCGTGTTCGAGGCGATCGAGGCCGGCGTCAAGCTGATCGTGATCGTCACCGAGCGCATCCCGCGTGCCGACGTCGCCCAGATGGTCGAGCTCGCGAAACTCCGGGGCGCCCGCATCATCGGACCGAATTGTCTCGGCGTGCTCTCGCCCGACGAAGCCAAAATGGGTGGTCTCGGCGGCCCCGCGGTGAACGTCCGCCGCGCCTTCAAGAAGGGCTCGATCGGGATCATGTCGCGTTCCGGCGGGATGACCACCGAGATCGCCAACACGCTCACTGCCGCCGGCTACGGGCAGAGCACGTGTGTCTCGATCGGCGGCGATGCCATCATCGGATCGACCTACGCGGAGCTGATGCCGCTCTTCGAAGCCGACCCCGAGACCAAGGCCATCGCCATCTACTCCGAGCCCGGCGGCCGCATGGAAGCCGAGCTCGCCGACTGGGTCCGCGAGCACAAGTCGCGCCTCCCGATCATCGCGTTCATGGCCGGCCGCTTCATGGACGAGATGCCCGGTATGCGCTTCGGCCACGCCGGCACCATCGTCGAAGGCAAGGCCGACACCACCGCCGACAAGATCGAGCGCATGAATGCCGCCGGCATCTCCGTCGCCGAGCGCATCGAAGACATCCCGGGCCTCGTCAAACAGGGCCTCGCCAAGGCAGGGCACTGAAAATGGCGAACGGTATGTTCATCAACGTCGAGGTCGACGCCGCCGCGGCACAAGACGCTGCGACCGCGAAGAAGCTCACCGAGGTCTGTCCGGTGAACATCTTCGCCCAGGAAAAAGACGGTACCCTCCGCATCGTCGACGAGAACCTCGACGAGTGCACCCTCTGCGAGCTCTGCCTCCAGGCCTTCCCCGGCAAGGTGAAGGTCCTCAAGCTCTACGAGTAGTCCGCCGCCCTGCGCCGTCGTCACCGGCGCGTGCTCCGGCCGGACAATGCCAAGCGCACGACCGACGAACGAAGTCCTTCCCTTGTCGAGGAAGCGCTGACCAAATGCCGGTCCTCAGCATCCGTTCTGGGACCTCCACGTCGAGATGCAGGACGCGATGGGACTATCCGGCGATTGTTGGGTTCACACCCGGTTCCCGCTCCAGTTCCACCCGCGCGGACGTTGCATGGCCGGTGGCGCCGCGCTCGACGAAACCCTCCAGTGCCGAGCGAAGCAAGCGCTCCCATCCCTGTATATCACCGCGTCGCCGGAGCACGGTCGCCCGCCGTCGGTTGATGATGGGCACGAAGTTCACGGCCCCCATCGACTTCGCTGTCTCCTCCATGCGATCGAGAGCGGTGTCAGCTTCGTCGAGGCTCCCGTTCGCGAGATGCGCGCCGGCCAGGGAGTAGAGAGCATCAGGAAGCAGGAGACCCGCGCCGATCCGCTCGGCCTCAGCGACCGCCTCCGAGGCATGGACCAGCGCCGAGGCCGCCTCCCCGAGCGTGGTTCGGGCTTCAGCGAGCACGCTCAGGACCAGCGGCGCAAACTGCATGCCGATGCGTTTCGACTTCGACTCTTCCAGACACTCCAGCGCCAGGTTCGCGGCCTCGGCCGACTGACCGGAAACCTGTAACGCACCCGCCAGCCCCCTTAGGGCAGTCACTCGCGCGATCGGGCTCGCAAGTTCCTCGGCCAGCACGATGCCCCGGCGCGCCATTGCCAGCGAGCGCGCGGTGTCCCCCGTGTACATCGCGATCAGTGCCGAGACCTCCCCGTAGAAGAGCGCCTCGGTCTCCTTCTCCCCGCGACTCCGAACCCAGTTCCGTGCTTTTTCCAAGGTCGCCTCGGCCACCTCGAGCGGCTCCGTCCTCAGCTGCACGAGCAGGAGCCACTGCAGCAGGAATCCCTGCAGGCTTGCGCCGATGAACTCGATGCCGATCGCAGGATCTCGTTCGCACTCGATCATGGCCGGAGCGAGCCGCGCGAGAACCTCGTCCAGGCGCCCCATCATCAGCCGCGGGTAGGCGATCCAACCCAGCTCGACAAGCTGAAGCTCCCGGTCTCCAGACTGCTTTGCGAGCTCGCAGAACTCGTGGCCGCGCTGCACGCAGCCGCGGATGTCGCCTGACAGCGCCAGGACGGCGGCATACCCTCCGGCCAGCCGCGCTTCGAGTCCCGCATCGCCCACCGACCGGGCCCAGCGCTTCCCGTCCTCGTACAGCGCTGCCGCTTCCGCCTCGTCCATCCCGAGCCGCCAGCCGAGGTTCATCAGACGGGCGGCCGCCGGCGCGAGAAGACGCGCGGCTTCTTCTTCATCCTCCCGGCTGCGCAGAGTGCGTAGGACGACCCACGCATGACGCCCGGTTTCCTGGACGTCGCGGGCGCCAATCCAGTCGGCGGCACGCAGGTGCCAGCGTGCCGCGCAGAGCGCATCGCCGGCGCTGTCCCAGTGCGTCGCGAGGAGCGCGGCGTCTTCATCGAGATTGAGCGAGAGAGATTCGAGCACCCGGGCCACGGCGGCATGCAGGCTGCGGCGCTGCGCATTCAGCAGCGAGTCCAGCGCGACGGCCTGGGTAAGCGGGTGCTTGAAGGTGTACTCGGCGACGGGGTACATCGCCACTTCGTGGAGAAACTCGGCGCCACGCAGCGAAGCCAGCGTCGCGCCCAGCTCCGCCTCGCCGAACCCGGAGACTGCTCTCAGCACCGGTTCGCTGAAGTTCTTGCCGATGACTGACGCAGCCTGCAGGCCACGCTTCTCGCGATCGCCGAGCCGGTCCATTCGCGCGCGGAGGACGGCCTGTACGCTAGGAGGTACGCTCAGCTCGTCGACGTTCCCTTTCAAACGGTAGCGCCCCCGGCTGCCCTCGAGCTGGCCCGATTCGATGAGGGACTGCACCACTTCCTCGGCGAAGAAAGGGTTTCCGGCTGTGTGCGTGTGCACGCGCTCGGCTAGTTTCTCCGTGCCCGGCTCGGTGCCGATGAGCTCGGCGAGCAGCTCCCGGATGGCCTCCGGAGAGAGCGGCGCGAGCGCGATCTTCTGGTAATGCGAACGCTGCATCCACGACGCCTGGTACTCTGGGCGGAAGTTGACGAGCAGTAGCGTGCGGCTGCCCGCCGTGGCGTCCACCCACTCCGAAAGCCACGCTTCGCTTCCACCGTCGATCCAGTGGAGGTCCTCGATCAACACGACACTCGCCTCTTGTCCCGGCCCGCCGCCGGACTGGGTGAGGCTGCGCAGCACGCCGAATAGCTGTCGTTGCCGCGCCTCGGGTGGCAGCGGAGGAGCGGGGAGAGCCGGGTCAACGATGCCCAGGAACTCGAAGAGAACCGGCAGGACGTCCCGGAACGAGTCGTCGATCAGCAGCATCCGTCCGGCAACTTTCTCCCTCGCCGTACGATCGTCGTCCTGGGGCGTGATCCCGTAGTAGCTGCGGATGAGCTGGAGCACCGGGAGGAATGGAAGGTTGCGGCCATGCGAGACGCAGCGCCCCTGATTCACGGCGATGCCGCGGGACCGGCACAGTTCGCTGAACTCGAACGACAGGCGGCTCTTGCCCGTCCCCGCCTCTGCCACGAGCCCCACCACCTGCCCGTTGCCATTCCGCGTCTGCCCGAGCGCGCGCTCGAGGATGTGCATCTCCGACTCGCGACCTACGAAACGCACCAGGCCGCGAGCTCGAGAGACGTCGAAGCGCGTCTGGTGTTCTCCCGCGCCGATCAGCTCGTGGACGCGAACCGGCGCATCGACACCTTTCACGTCGAACGTCCCGAGATCCTCCAGGTCGAAGTATCCGGCTGCGAGTCTTGCTGTGTCCTCGGCCAGGTAGACGCTGCCGCCCGAGGCGAGCGCTTCCATTCGCTGCGCAAGGCCGACCGTGTGACCGAGCGCAGTGTAGTCCATGCGCAGGTCGTCCCCGATCCGGCCGACGACGACGTCGCCCGAGTTCAGACCCATGCGCACGGCGAACTCGACGCCGTACCGGCGCTTGACGTCGTGCGTGAAAGCCCGCAGTGCGGACCTCAGGTGAAGAGCGGCGTAGCAGGCCCGCTGCGCGTGGTGCTCGTGGGCGATGGGCGCCCCGAACAAGGCCATGATCCCGTCGCCCGTGTACTGGTTGACGCTTCCTTCGAAGCGGTGGACGCCTTCGTTGAGTAGCTCGAAGAAACGGTGAAGCACTTCGTGCCAGTCCTCCGCGCCGAGGGCGTGGGAGAGATCCATCGATCCCTTCACGTCGGCGAAGAGAACGGTGACCTGCTTGCGTTCCCCTTCGATGGCCGAATGCGCGCTCAGGATCTTGTCGGCGAGCTGGGCCGAGGTGAAGTCACGGGGGCTCGGAGCTGGCCGCGCATTGGCGACCACGGTCTGAGGCAGCGGGGATCCGCACTCGCCGCAGAAACGGAAGCCCGGAGGATTCTGAAAGCGGCAGGACGGGCAGAGACTGGCCAAGGGCGCGCCGCATCCGCCGCAGAACCTCGTTCCACCGGGATTCTCGAAACCACAGGGCATGCAGCGCAAAGGACACCTCGGGCCCGCGTTGAACGTGACAGGGAAATTCGACCGGCATGCCGGGCCTCAATCCGCTGCCCGGACGCGCCCTCTACGGAAATGCACCCGGCGAGTCCAGCGGAGCAGATCGCCAATCGGTATCATCCTCGAATGCCGACAGGGTGCGCCGTACGGGACGTTCGTCCTGCGTGCCGTTTCCCACGGCGTCGGACATGCGTGCCCCACGAGGGGCGTCAGCGCGGTCGTGACTCGTCGGGGGCGTAGTAAGCCCTCCTCGCCGCCGCGGAGGAAGCCGCGCTCGACTCGAAGCCATCCAAACCTGGCGGCGCCACTGCACCGAGAAGCTGACCGAGGTCCATCCGGTGAACATCTTCGCTCAGGAAAAAGACGGCACCCTCCGCATCGTCGACGAGAACCTCGACGAGTGCACCCTCTGCGAGCTCTGCCTCCAGGCCTTCCCCGGTAAGGTGAAGGTCATCAAGCTCTACGAGTAGAGCTCGGCCGGGCTGGCCGGGCGTCTTGCCAGGGGCCGCCCGAACGGGGCAGAAGTAGTCGTATGCCGGTCGTGAGCGAGCGCGCCCGTAGGGAACGGTTGGCGCGAGCGACTTCGCGGATCGTTCGTGCCGGAACCTCGGCCGACGCCGTGCTCGCGCGCACGGACGACGCGTGGTGGGAGGATCTCTCCATTGGAGATCGCGTTCGACTCGCCTTTCGGTTGAGCGTCGAGCAATGGAGGCTGCATGGCTGGCGGGAAGACACGACTCGCGAAGGACTTTCGCGATCTGTTGCGCGCATTCGTCGCCCACGACGTACGGTTCCTGGTCGTCGGCGCATACGCACTGGCGGTCCTCGGGCGACCCCGCGCGACCGGTGATCTCGACGTCTGGGTCGACGCCACCGCGGACGTCTGAAATCACGACCGCGGCGCCGGTGATGCCGACGACGGCTCCCTGCGCCGTCGTCACCGGCGCGTGCTCCGGCATCGGCCGTGAGCTCGCGCGCCGGCTCGGCGCTCGGGGCTACACGCTCGTCCTCGTGAGCGAGAACGGCGAGCGCCTGGCCGCGATCGCCGCCGAGATCTTCGCGGCACACGGGACCCTCGTGCATCCGATCGTCTACGACCTCGCTCGTCCCGAGGCGGCCGGCGAGCTCCATGCCGCGGTCGCCGCCCTCGGTGTCGCGGTGGACGTGCTGGTCGTGAACGCCGGCATGTTCTTCTTCGGCGAGGTCGCCGACGCCGACCTCGTGAAGGCCAACGCGATGCTGCAGCTCCACGTCGTCACGCCGTCGCTGCTCGGCACGCTCTTCGCGCGCGACATGCGAGCGCGCCGGCGCGGCCGCATCCTCTTCATGGCGAGCATCTCGGCGTGGCGCGCGTTTCCCGGCATCGCTTACTACGGCAGCACCAAGACGTACCTCCGGTCGTTTGCCGCCGCGCTCCGGAGCGAGCTCGTGCCCTACGGCGTCACCGTCACGACCCTCGCCCCGGGCGCAACCGACACCGGCCTCTACGATCCCACCGTCGTCCCGATCGAACGCGCGCGTCGCTTCGGCGTGATGATGGACCCCGGCAAGGTCGCCGATGCCGGCCTCGCCGCGCTCTTCGCCGGAAAAGCGCAGTGCATCCCCGGCATCTTCAATCGCCTGGCGACGGTGGCGATGGTGCTGCTGCCGCAGCGGGCGATCGACGTCGTACGGCGGCGGGCGCCGTGGCTGCCGATGGCGCGGCCCTGAGGGAGCTCCCCGGGTGGTCGTGGTGTGCTAGGGCGCCTCAACGGAGGATGACGATGACCGTTCCGGCCGAGGTCTGCTGCGACAATTGTCAGGGCGATGCATCCGCCCTCCGCCTCATCGCGACCGAGACCGTGTGGTATCGGCTCGACGTGGGCGTCGCCGGTCTTCATCCCGAGCAGCCAGAGGCCGATGGCGAGCCAATCCTGCAGCTCGCCTGCCTCGACTGCGAGCACCAAGGCGCCCTCCGCTCCGAGGTGCGTGCGCTGTTGCGACTCGAATGAGCAGGAGCCGCGGCCTCTACGAAGTTCTGATCACGGAGACGATCGCGACCGAGCTTCGCGCGCTCGACCAACGTCTCCAGGCAGACACGACACCGTTACGAGCCGCGGAGGCTGCGGACAGGATCGCGCTCCATGTCGGCCGCATCGTTCAGCGTGCCATCGCCTCATTGGAGGACGAGCAACGTGTGACGGTCGGTGTTGCGCTCGCACGCACGATTTTCGGTGTGATCGACCGGGCCATCACGAAGGCCAACGTGACACCGGATTCTCCCATTGCGCCAGGCGCAATCCTCCGCGCTGTGCTCGCGCGGCTACCCGACGGCCGACCGGAGTCCATCGAGGAACCGCTGATCCCCCTCCTCGATACCTCGTCCGAATCGATTCGTATCGCGACATGCTTTCTCAGCTGTCTATTGGGCGAATGCGGCGCGCGCCGACCTGCTGGCGTTCACGCTCGACAAGACCGGGGGGCAATTCTCTCCAACGACCCGATATCGCGACTACGCCATCAGTCGCGATCTCATTCATTGGGAGAGTCAATCGGTCACGCGGTCGGAAAGCCCAACGGGGCAGCGCTACCAGCGCCACCAGTCCATGGGTTCCTCCGTCTTGCTGTTTGCCCGCCTCCGCACCGACGATCGGGCATTCTGGTTTCTCGGTCCGGCGACCTATGTTCGCCACGAATCCGAAACGCCGATGGCGATTACCTGGCGGCTCGCGGTTCCTCTTCCGGGTGATCTCTTCGCGACCTTCGCGGCGGCCGTGGCGTAGCTCACAGAGCGACGGACGATACGGGTAGCGTAGCGACGCTTCCACACGAGGCGGTAGTCCGAAGCCATGTCAGCGGACGATTCGGGTGTTGCCGTTGAACACTCGTGGGTGTACCCCCGGTGAAGCGGTGAGACCTCGACATGATCGACCATCTCGAAGTCGACCTAAGGGCAAAATTTGAGAGTGCACAGGGCCTGCGCCAATCGATTCTCCGCTACGCCTTCGCCGGTCAGCTCGCCCCACAGGACCCGAATGACGAACCCTCTTCCCAGCTGCTGAAACGCATCGTTGCTGGGCGAGGAAATTGCCCGAGTGGGTCGGATGCCAAAGACGGTAGCGACTCCCCAGCCCGGGGTTCGCGCTCGCGAGGCCCAGACGCAGTGGACTCGAGGTCCGACGATTGAGAATCGACGGCATCGTGTGGCTCGACTCCGTCGTCGAAAAACTCGCGCATAAACACCGCGTGTCGATCGACGAGGTGGAAGAGATCCTCACCGGCGGACCACGATTCCGCTACGTCGAACGTGGGTATTGCAGGGGAGAAGACGTCTACGCGGCCATCGGGAGGACGCGGGCAGGGCGGCGCCTGATCGTCTTCTTCGTATATAAGCGGCGAGAGGCGGAGGCGTTGATCGTGAGCGCGCGGGCACCCAGCCGGAAAGAGCGGAATCTATGAAAGCTGCAAAGCCAACCAGGCGAACGCCGAAGTCGAGCACCCCCAAGGCCCGTTCCTACGAGCAGATCGGCGAGTACTGGGACGCGCACGATCTGGCGACCTCGGGCGTGGCTGACAAGCCCATCGAGTTCTCTGTCGACATCAAGAGCCGGCGTTTTCTGGTGGCGATCGAGCCCAAGCTCTTTGCGAAGGTCCGGCGTCGCGCCGCGAAGAAGGGCCTGACGGCAGAGCGGCTCTTGAACCTTTGGGTACAGGAGAAATGTGCGGCAGGCCGGTGATCGGCGCCTGAGATGATGGACGCGTCCCAGATCGGCAAACGTGCCTGGAGCTACGCTGGGGTCCTGCAAGACGCTGGGCTCTCCTGCTTCGAGCTACGTCGAGCAGCTGACGTTGCTGCTCTTCCTTAAGATGGTCGAGCAGCTAACCGAGCCACCTCATAATCGGCCGGCGGCTCGCGGTTCCCCTTCCGGGCGATCTCTTCGCGACCTTCGCGGCGGCCGTAGCGTAGCTCACAGGGCGACGGACGATACGGGTAGCGTAGCGAAACGTCCACGCGAGGCGGTAGTCCGAAGCCATGTCATAGGATGATTCGGGTGTTGCCGCTGAACACTCATCGGTGTACTTCCGATGAAACGGCGAGACTTGGAGCGGCGCTTGCGCAAGCTCGGATGGGAGCTGGTCCGAAACGGGCGGAGGCATGATCTATGGTCCGACGGCGACGGCATCGAAGCCGTTCCACGACACGCCGAGATCAACGAAAGGCTGGCGCTCGCGATCCTGCTGCGCGCTCGGGTGGTCCGTCGATGAGATTCCAAGGGGTCATACGAAAAGACGGGAAGTTCTGGCTGGCAGAGGTGCCCGTGTTCGACGCCCTGACGCAGGGGCGTTCGCGTAAAGAAGCATTCGGGATGATCGGGGACTGGTTCGCGACGATGGTGAATCGAAAAGGATTCGCCATCACGGTGGAACCGGTCGGTCGCGACGGCTTCGAGATCACTGCCAAGGACGCACGCAGGATGATCAGCCTTCTTTTGCAGCGCCAGCGCCAGAAGAGTGGTCTCTCGCTTGCGCAGGTGGCGGAACGTCTAGGCGTCAAATCCCGCAACGCCTATGCGCGCTACGAGCAAGGCGTGTCGGTGCCGACGGTCGAGAAGCTCGACGAACTGCTTCGTGCCGTCGCGCCGGGCCGACACCTCGTGCTGCAGCAAAGCGCCGCGTAGGACCGAAGGACGCTCGACAGCATGGCGACGCCTTGTTCGGTGAAGACGTACGGAAGATAGCGGCGGCCGCCCCACGCACTTGAGGTCGCAAATTGCGACCTCAAGATCTCCACCTCTTCGCCGGTGAGCTGAAACATGAAGTCAGCCGGAAAGCGTTCGTGGTTGCGCCTGACCTGCTCGTTCAGGCGCTTCGGCGGAACGCCGTAGAGCGACGCGAGATCGGCATCGAGAAGTACTCGGTGCCCACGAACGACGAGGATCGCCTCTTCGATGCGTTGTGCCGCGGGGTCCACGTCTCGATCCTGAATCGGAGGGCGAGCCGATGCCAGATCTACGAGTCGCTACCGCGCCCTGAACTCGATCGGCACCACGCTGTACCCCCGCACGTTCCCCGAATGCACCCGCACCAACCCGGCGCGATCGACGGTGAAGTCGGGCAAGCGCGCGAGCAGCTCTTCGAGCGCGACGCGGGCCTCCAAGCGGGCGAGAGCGGCGCCGAGACAGAAGTGGACGCCGAAGCCGAAGGCGACGTGATCGGCGGTGTCGCGGGTGAGGTCGAAGAGGTCGGGCTCGTGCCAGCGGCGCTCGTCGCGATTCGCCGACGCCAACAGCAAGGCGACCTTGCGACCGGCCTCCATGCGACGGCCGTGCAGCTCGACCTCGCGGGTGAGCGTGCGCGCCATCATGTGGGTCGAGGTGTCGTAGCGCAGCATCTCTTCCACGGCATTGGGACTGCGCTCCGGTTCGGTCACCAGTCGCGCCTGCACGGCAGGTCGCTCCGCCAATTGCACCGCCAGGTTGCCGAGGAGCTTCGTCGTCGTCTCGTTGCCGGCGATGATGAGCAAGAAGCAGAAGCCGACGATCTCGAGATGCGAGATCTCGCCGGCGCGCTCGGCGGTGAGCAGCAGGGTCAGGAGATCGTCGCCGGTGCCGGTCGCGCGCGCCGCGAGCAGCCGCTCGAAGTAGCCGTAGATCGTGGCGGCGGCTTCCTTGCCGGCCGGCGGGACGCCGCGCGTCCCGTCCTCGCGATGGACCATGACGTCGGCGAGGCGACGGAGCTCGTCCTGATCGCCGTCGGGTACGCCGAGCAGCCGCGAGATCACCCACATCGGGAGGAGCGCGGCGAAGTCGCCGATCAGGTCGGCCGAGCCGCGCGCCGCGAAGCCGTCGATAAGCGCGCGGCAGCGGTCGCGGATCGGTGCTTCGAGCATCGCCACCCGGCGCGGAGTGAGGGCGCGGCTGATCGTGGCCCGCAGGCGGCCGTGATCGGGGGGATCCATTCCGAGCAGCATCGGCAGGGTGAAATCGTCGATGTCCTCGAGCAGGAAGCCCTGCGCGGACGAGAACGTCTCGTAATCATGCAGGGCGCGGTGCACGTCGGCGTATCGCGAGAGCGCCCAGAACCCGTGCTGCTCGTCGAAGTACGCCGGGGACTCGTCCCGGAGCCGGCGATAGATCGGATAGGGGTCCTCGTGGATCTCGTACGAGAACGGGTCGTACCGGACGGCGGAATCGGCCACGTCGGCGAAGTAGCAGGGAAAGCGCGGGCAGCGCGACCCCAATCGGCCCTGCTTCGGCCGCCACCGTCAGCGCCTGCGATCGCGCGGCGGCCCGAGGTATTACCAAAGTCTTACCGTTCGCTAAGGACTCGTCCGGCCCGGCCCCGCTAGCACGACGGGCATGCGCCAAACCTCGATCGTCGCCCTCGTCCTCGTGGCCACCGCTGCGGTGCTTGCGACCACGTCCGTCCATGCCGAGCCGCAGAAGTGCCGTCTCGGCGTCCTGAAGGCGTCGGCCGCCTACACGCGCGCCGCGCTCGCGATCCGGGCGCGCTGCGAGGAGGCGCTCTTCAAGGGGAAGAACGTGCCGTGCCCCGACCCGGCGGCGCTCGCCAAGGCTGGTCGCAAGCTCGAGGCGGCGCTCGCCAAAGCCTGTGGCGGTGCCAACAAGACCTGCAACGTGGCCGACGTCGGAGCCGACGCGGACGACCTGCCGAGCGTGATCGGTTTTCCGCCCGACTGCCCGTCGTACACGGGCCGTTCGTGCGGTGGGACGCTCGGCGACTGCGTCGACGTGGCGAGCTGCATCCGCTGCAACACCGATCAGGCGATCGACGACACGGAGGATCTCTCCTGGAGTGGGCTCCTCGCCCCGAGCGCCGACAAGGTCCTCACCAAATGCCAACGCGCCGTCGGACGTGCCGGTGCCGGGCTCTTTACGGCGACGTCGAAGGCGCTGCAGCGCTGCTGGGAGACCGTGGCGAAAGGGAAGGCGGCGGGGCCGTGTCCCGCTCCTGGTGATGGCAAGGTCGCTCCGGCGATCGCCAAGGCGCGCGCCAAGCTCGCGCACGTCGTCTGCAAGGCCTGCGGCGGCGGGGGCGACAAGGCGCCCGCCGACGGCGCCTGCGATGCCCCGGGTGGTGCGTTCGATCCCATCGCCGCCATCGGTGCCCAAACGCAGTGTCTGCCGGTCGCGGTACCGGACGGTTCGTCGTGTGGACGGACGATCGTCGCGCTCGACGACCTCATCGCCTGCCGCGGGTGCGAAGCGGCCTTCGCGGCGAGCTGTGTCGATCGGCTCGCGGTGCCGGCGTTCGTCGACTAC
>Ga0163151_10003800_pt1 | contig 21212 bp, 24 predicted proteins | sample OliLakLV19MP5IB2_FD_145596 | JGI IMG/M metagenome (GOLD analysis project Ga0163151, IMG submission 145596) | Freshwater microbial mat bacterial communities from Lake Vanda, McMurdo Dry Valleys, Antarctica - Oligotrophic Lake LV.19.MP5.IB-2 | ecosystem: Environmental > Aquatic > Freshwater >... | reverse complement strand
GCAATCCCGTGGAACACCTGTGGGACGACGTGCGTGAAACGTCCTTCCATAACCGTGTCTTTGACAGCATCGAGTCCCTGGAAGCGCACCTCGAACAGGCGCTCGCTGACTTCGAGAAGTCCCCCAAACGTACACGAGGAATTACGGGGTGGCCTTGGATTATTAACGCATTATCTACTTAGAAATGGAATTACCCGTGCGTCTGATCGCAGCCCCGATCTTGGGGATTTCTTTCTCGACATTCTTGGCCACACGGTTCGACGGTAGACTGAAGTCTGTTGAATTTTGAGGCCTGGTTCCTTTCGTAAAATACGACCCCGGTAGCGAGAACATATGGAGCCACAGATGCGAGAAGCCACGAGGCAGCGGAAGCACGCCATCGTGGGATTGGGAGCGATCGCGGGTGAACAACAGGTGTGGAAAGAAGCTGGTCTTGGGATTCTGGGAGGGCTCCTCTGAGAATCACGAGATCTGCGAGGCGTTGTTCCACGCTCTGGAGCGCTGCGGCCTCGCGCGCTCGAACCGGATTCTGTTCATGCGCGACGGTGGGAGCAGCCTGTTCAAGGCGCTACGGGAGCGGTTCGACACATAGCTGGTACCTCAACGTTATGCGTTCCATAGGAGGCGGAACGTGCAACGGTATTTAGCCAAGAGCTACCACACAGAAGCCCATCGCACGCGCATCCCTGCGCTGGTTCAGATGTACGGTGCCGAGGTCGAGGACATGTTGCTGGAGCTGGAGGCGTGGCTGCGGACCAAAAACGAATCAGTGGCGGATCCACTCCTGGAAGCCTTCGAAGAGTCGTTGCCGCTCCAGAGACTGAACGTGACGTCGCGACTGCGCAACACCCTGAGGTCGACCAACTTGATCGGGAGCATGTTCTCGCTGGTTCGGCACTGTGAGCGGACTATCACACACACGAGCAGCGGTTCCCGCTCAATCTCTCGAATGACACGGGATGGCATGGCGGAGGGGGCGAGATTTGAACTCGCGGACCCCTTGCGAGGTCTCCAGTTTTCAAGACTGGCACGTTCGGCCGCTCCGTCACCCCTCCATATCCTGCCCCCACGACCAGGAGCCCGTATCATAGCTCTTGACGAAGGGATATGCACTTCCCAGTCGTCTACTCTTTCTGTATCCGTTCCATCCCGCGCATGTACTGACGCAACATATCCGGTATCGTGACGCTCCCATCCGGTTGCTGATAGTTTTCGAGGATGGCCACGAGCGTGCGGCCGACGGCGAGTCCGGATCCATTGAGGGTATGCACATACTCTGTTTTCGCGCCCTTCTTCCCGACGGTGTTCTTATATCGAATACTGGCCCGCCGGGCTTGAAAACCTTCAAAGTTGCTGCAGGAGGAGATCTCTCGATAGTGGTGTTGGGAAGGAATCCAGGCTTCGATGTCATATGTTTTTGCCGCAGCAAATCCCATATCGCCGGTGCAGAGGGTGATGACTCGGTAATGCAGCCCTAATCCCTGCAAGATTGCTTCGGCATGGCCGGTCAATCGTTCCAGTTCTTCATACGACTGTTCAGGTCGTGCGAACGCGACCAACTCCACTTTATTAAATTGGTGCAGGCGAATGAGCCCTTTGGTGTCTTTTCCGTAGGATCCTGCCTCACGGCGAAAACAGGGCGTATAGGCCGCATACCTGATCGGCAGCGCACGCTCGTTGAGCGTTTCATCACGGTGGAGATTGGTCACGGGGACTTCGGCAGTTGGAATCAAGAAATAGTCTTCGTCCCGTAGATGAAAGAGGTCCTCTTCGAATTTTGGTAATTGGCCGGTTGCAGTCATGCTTGCCCGATTGACCAGGAATGGCGGGAGGACCTCTCTGTAGCCGTGTTGTGTCGTGTGAAGGTCGAGCATATAGTTGATGAGGGCACGTTCGAGTCGCGCGCCGGCTCCTGTCAAAACCGCAAAACGTGCACCTGAGATTTTCGCCGCACGATCGAAGTCCAGAATGCCCAGCGCTTCACCAAGCTCCCAATGGCTCTTAGCCGGTGCGGTCAAGGTGGGTGGGGATCCCCATCGCCGAGTTTCTATGTTGTCGGCCGCGTCTTTTCCTGGCGGCACCGATGTATGTGGAAGATTTGGGATGCGGAGATTCAGATCAGTCAGGGTCTCTTCGACTGTCCGCAGCTCATCTTCGATCGTCTTGATCCGTTCCCCGATTGCCTTCATGGCAACCATGGAGGTATCCGCCGGCTGGTTCTCTCGCTTCAGCTTGGCAACCTCGTCAGACCCTTGTTTCAATTCGTGGCGAAGTTGCTCAACCTGACTCGCCAAGGTCCGACGTTGTTCGATCAGTGTGCGCAGTCTCTCCCAGGGGACGTCGCCGCCGCGCGGGCCAAGTTGTTCTCGGATCACGTCAAAATTGTCACGTAAAGAGCGGAGATCATACATCGGCTTGTGTTCCAGTCGGCGGCTGAAACTTAACATCGGGGTAGAGGTTAGTCAATCAATCGAGCCGTACGATTCCCTGGGGCAGGTGGTATGGGCTTTGTTGACAGGAGCAGGCGGATCGAGGACCATATCCCGATGCGCGCGGTGATGAATCCACCTAATCCATTTGAGTCACAGCACCGAGATCTCTTGGAGCCTGCGCCTCATGTGCAGCTGCAGATGTTTGACGATGCGACCCGTGACATTCTCAGTCGGAACGAGAGCCCTGATTTGCCGTTTCGATGGAGCCTGAACCCGTATCGCGGTTGTTTCCACGCCTGCGCCTACTGCTATGCCAGGCCGACGCATGAGTATTGGGGATTCGGCGCTGGGACTGACTTCGAGTCCAAAATCATCGTGAAGCGGGAGGCCGCGGCCTTGCTCCGTCGGACGTTCGAGAAACCTTCCTGGAAGGGCGAATTGATTCTGTTCTCGGGGAACACCGATTGTTACCAGCCGCTAGAAGCCTCCCTGGAGTTGACCCGAGCCTGTCTGGAGGTCTGTGTCGAGTATCGGAATCCGGTCGGGATTATCACGAAAGGGGTGTTGGTGCTGCGTGATCTGGATCTGCTGCGTCGGTTGCAGCAGGAGGCGTCGGTCCACGTGTATTTCAGCATCCCGTTTTCAGACGATGAGATGGCGCGCAAGGTTGAACCCCATGCGCCGTCCAGTCAGAAACGCTTTGAGGCGATGGCGACCTTGGCGAACGCCGGAATTCCCACCGGCCTCTCGCTGTCTCCGATCATTCCTGGTCTCAACGAGGAGGATGTGCCTGATCTGTTGGCCCGAGCAAAACAAGCCGGGGCGGTGGAAGCAATGGCGACGTTGCTGCGTCTATCCGGCCCCGTCGAGCCGGTATTCATGGAGCGAATGGCTGCGGCGTTTCCCCATCGAATCGCTAAAATCACACATCGGATTCGGGCTGTGCGAGGCGGAGCGATCAGCGAGGGAGCGTTCTTCGAACGCCATCGTGGCGTAGGCCCCTATTGGACAATGATTGAACAGTTATTCGAGGTCTCCAGACGCAAGGTAGGATTGTCGGCGCTGCACGACGTAGCGATTCCAGACACGTTTCGCAGGCCGGGGATCGAACAAACGACGTTATTCTGAAGCACAACAAAACAGGAAGGGAGCAGGAATGAAGCATAATCCTGGGTTTCTCAAGTTGATGGATGCGGCACGAACGCGAGTCAAGGAATGTACCGTGGCGCAGGCGAAGGCTCGGCTCGATGGTGGTGAGGCGCTGCATTTTCTCGATGTGCGTGAGGACCACGAGTTTGCGAAAGATCATGCAACTGGCGCCCGCCATCTTGGAAAAGGCATTATCGAGCGCGATGTAGAAACGCTCATTCCGAATAAAGAGGAGGCCATTCTGTTGTATTGCGGAGGCGGCTACCGGTCGGTCTTAGCCGCAGATGCGCTTCAGCAGATGGGCTATTCGAATGTGGTGTCGATGGAGGGAGGAATCACAGGCTGGCGGAATGAGGGCTATCCGATGGAGCATTGATGGAACCTCGGAGAGGCCGAGGTCCCATTCGCGTTGGATCATACCGTCACACGTGCGCGTTCAGGAGTGTTATTTGTTGTTGGTTCGATCGAATTCCTTGGTGATCTGGTCGGTTAAATCGATGGCGTCCTTGTTGTAGATCACGATCTTGACTGTTTGTTCGCTGCCTTTGTCGACGACGAGCGCAAACCCGTCTTTTTCGGCCACGGTCTTCGTCGCCGAGGATATTCTCTTCATGTAGTCATCGACCAATTCCTTCTGCTTCCCTTGTAACTCCTGATTAAATTCTTGCGCGCGTTTCTGATATTCCTGGACCTTGGTGCGGAACTTGGCCTCTTTTTCTTTTTTTTCGACGTCGCTTAACTTCGAGAGTTCCTCTTTGAGCGTCTTCTCCGTGTTGCGCAATTCCTCTTCGTCACCGGACAATAATTTCTGCCTGGTGGTCACGTATTCTTTGAGCCCGTCCAAGGCTTTTTTTCCCGCTTTGGATTTCTCTAAGACGGCTTGAGGGTCGACCACGCCCATCTTGAAGGCCTCCGCAGCCTGTGCAGCAGAAAGAGAGGCAAGCCACAAGATGCTGGCGGCGACCAAGGGGAGTGTGATCCGACCCAAGGGGATTCCCATTATTGGCATAACGCGCGCTCCTTGTTTGTAAATACTGCAGTCAGCATAACCGTTGCGAGAATAGCTGGGAGGCTAGGCCCTGTCAAGGGATTGGGTTGTGCGGGGGTTACACGAAGTATCGGCTGGTATCGAATTGATATTCCGTGTTGTCGATCAACCGAATAATGTTGTATCGGAAGTCTCCGTTCTCATCTTTTTCTGTCAGGTCGATCTCGCGCCCGTGATCGACCTGATTCCCCTGCGAATCTGTGATGGCTTTGATGAACGGTCGTTCGGCATTCGCTTTATCGACAGCCGGCTTGAGCACGACCGCCAACTCGCTGGTTTCCAGCATCACCAGGCTGCCGATGGGGATGATGCCGACACAGTTGATGAACAGCTTGAGCAGCACCGTGTCGAATGCCTTCCCGGACTTTGCCAACATCATCTTTAACACTTTCGACGGGGACATGGGTTCCCGGCGATAGACCCGGGAGGAGGTCATGGCGTCGTAGCAGTCTGCGATCGTGAGGATCCGGCCGGTCAGTGAGACAGTCCAGGGCACGGTCAATTTCGGATATCCGGAGAAGTCCAGATTCATATGGTGCTCGAAGGAGGCGGCCGCCATGCGGCCAGGTAGATTCGTGATGCCTCTCATTTTCGACAGGCTCAGCACTCCCTCCGAGGGGTGGCTGCGCATGGCTGCCCAGTCGTCATCGGTAAACTCGCCTGGTTTGTTCAAGATCTCCATGGGGATAGTGGATTTGCCCATATCATGGAACAGCGCGGCAAGACCTAGATCGGCGAGATCTGCTTTGGGATAGCCTACCCGATTGGCCAGCGCCATGGACAACAACGACACGTTGACCGAATGGTTATGGGTGTACTGATCGTGGCAACGAAGGGTGGTGAGGCCGAGGACTGCAGTCTCATCATCCACCATACGATCGATGATGTTTTGAATCGCCCGCTTCGCCTGCTTAAAACTGACCTTCCCACCCTCATGGGCCGATTGTGTCAAGGCGCCGACCGATCCCGCCAATTTGGCATAGCCGTTCTTGGCGTTCAGTTTCTGCCGAGCCTTGAGGTCCGCGCCTCCCAGTTCTGGTGTTTTGCGGATTTGCAGCTGCCGCTGTTCTTCCAGCGCAATGCCGTGAATCTTCCGGTCGGTGATTTCTCTCCGAAGGTCGCCGAGGGTGTTGTTCGCATGATCGAGACCGACAAAGAGCGCTGCAAACCCACGAAGATCTTTTGATTCTACGGCCAAGGAAAATGTGATTCCGCCGATTTTCCAGGAGTTCAACACATCGATGATGCTGGTGGCGACGGCCATTTGCTGCGCATTCACTTTCAAATGACTGTCACCGAGAAACAAGAAATCGTTCTGTAGGCGAAGGGAGACCGGATGGTCGTGTGTCATGGTCTTGATCAAGGTCAGCATGGCATCGACTGGTTTATCCAAGGCCGCGTTCGTGGGCTCATAGATGCGGGACGTCTTAATCAAGACGTTCAATTGTGTCACCAGTTGAATGCCCAGCATGATCATCTGCTGGGCAAGAATATCTCCGGCCTCCGACCCGCGAGCAATTTTCTGAGAGAGAGATTGTTCGTGGGTCAGGATCGGCTGGGCCTGCTCATCCTCGACCGAAACGTCGTTGATCTTGCTGTCATTCACGGCAACGGTTCCTCACGATGCTGCTGTCTGTTTGAGCTGCTGCTGTCGCTGAGCCTGCGCGAGTGCAGCCGCACAGGCTTGCTTGACGGAATTGCCCCCTTTTTTTTCCCCCAGCTCCAGAGCGGTGATGGCGGCTGGGCTTGGGAATTTCCCCAAGGCTTCAGCCGCGAAGGCGGCGAGTTCTTCTTTTTTCTTCCGGTTGGTCCAAGACCGTTCCGTCAGCAAACTTTCAAAGAAGGGAATGACTTCATCGTGACTGGTGGCGCGCATGGCTTGAAACACCGCGCGTTTTTCACCGACGGTTCGATCCATGAACGTCTCAGCCGAGACGATGGGAGACCACGCAGAATACGGGGCCTTGTATTGACCGTTCATGAGCAGCTTGAGCGCGGCAAACCGGACCGATTCTTCGGTATCGTGCAGGAATGCGACGAGTTTGACTCCATTCCCGTTGGGACGAAATATTCCGATCGCTCGGATGACGTCCTTCCGCACCTGCATGTCCGGATAGCGGACCAGTCTTTCAACCGCGTCTGAAAATTGAGGATTGTTCCATTTGAGAAGGATGGCGAGCAGGTGCTTCACATAGCGGGGGCGGCGGTCGGATAGACCTCGAAGCACAGGGTCCGGCTGATCTTTTCCCAGTATCGTGATGGCGTCAGCCACGATGGCCTGATGGATTGGCGCCTCCAAATTTGCCAAGAGGGCACAAAATGCAGGAACGGCCGTCGCCGTCATCGACAGCAACACGGCCGGCAATCCATCCATGGCTGCGCCGGGCGTCTTATTCAAATAGGTCTCGACCATTTTTACACGTTCGGGGCGCCCAAGGTTGTCGAGCAGCACTGCCAGTTGTGTCTTCTGATCGTCATTGAGATCCGGTCTGATCTCTGAGGCGACATGTAACAGCCCCAGTACGCTGTCTAACAGAGTCCATTTGCCTTGAGCCGCCAATGCGTCGAGGATGTGTTCCCAAAGGTCGAGTAACTTGTTCAGTACCACAGGAGACTTTTCCGAGGCCAGGATGGCTGTGAGCATATCCAATACATACGTCACATTATCTCTGACACTCTCAGCCGCGACCTCCGTCGCCAAGTCTGCTAATTCCGTTTCGGAGATGTCGTAGCCCTGGCGCCCGGACTGGAATCGTCCGGCTGCTCCTGCTGCCTTGTCGTCCGATGGACTACGTCCACCCGCTCCAAGGCCCTTCTCCTTCCTGGCTTTGGCCTGCTCCCGATCCAGAAGGTCCCGTAAGTCCGATTCTGATGCGGCCATGGATCCGGTAGTATGGAGCGCAAAGATGTCGTCACTGATTGAGGCTTTGGCGACTTCTTCGGCGGTGACGATGGTGATGGTGGGGAGGTTTTTTGACCATAAACGAGTCACAATGTCGTCATCGTCTTCTTCTTCTGGATTAAGGCTGCTCCACAGCGAATCGAGAAAAAAAGAGAGATCTTCAGCCGCAAGACCTTCGAGAAATGTCAGTTCCCGAATACCATCGGCATAGAGCTTGAAAGCGATGTTTTCATTACTCGAATCCTGCTTGGAACGGTAGACGGCTTCTCCATTGAAATACAGCTCGGAACGTTGAATCAGAAACCCGAGTTTGGAGTAGTCGGCGAGGTGAGCTGTGAGCCCCTCGAATAACTCTTGGAAGAACTTCTGCGCGACAGGGTTTGTGGATCCGTACGTCCGACTGGATTTCGCTGTCCTGTCCAAGAGTGCGAGGAGTCGCTTCACGGAGGCCAATTCCGGATCGACCGGTTCTTTTGTCGACGTCATCGGCAGTACGGCGTCCCCTGTCTTCGGTTCGTCCATGATGAGTATTCGTACCCCGGAGGTGCTGAATCGTCAAGGAAATAGCCGCTCTGCACCTACCTCGTGCCGAGGCAGGCTCAAGGCACTCCTGCTTCCGTGAGCCTGCGCAAGAGGGGATTGTGAACTCCGCGGCAAGGCCGGTAGAATCCATCGTATCGTGACGACGGCATCGAGCCACATTATATGTTTCGGAGACAGCCTGACGGCAGGGTTTCAATCGCCCACGGCTGAGAATCCTCAAGGCGCCGAGACCCCGTATGGACAGTTTCTACAAGAATGGCTTGGACCTGCCGTGCGCGTATCTGTACAGGGTGTCTGTGGTGAATTGACCGGTGACATGGCCATGCGATTTCGGTCGGTGGTCCTGGCGCACCAGCCAACGTATGTGGTGATTCTCGGCGGCACGAACGATCTTGGGTGGAACGCCGCGCCGGCGGACATTATGCAAAACCTTCTCGGTATGTATGAGTTAGCGGCAACGGCTGGAATCAAGCCGGTGCCGATGACCGTTCCATCGATCAGGGTCGGGGACGATCTGTGCCAGGAGGAAGGACGCCGATGGTTTCTCGATCATCTTGATCGGCGGCGTCGGCTGAATGAATTCATTCTTCGCTACGCAGCATCGAAACAGTTGACAGCCGTTGATCTGTTTGCCGCCACGATGGAGCCGGACACGCAACAACTCGCGGCCCGATATTCCAACGACGGGCTCCATCTGAGCACCGCTGGATATCGGCTGGTGGCTGAGCGATTGTCCCGTGACGTGTTTGGTGTGGCGCCGTCGAGCGGGTCGTGACGATTGGAGAGACAGATGCGTGACGTGACCGATCGGGACTTCGATCGTGTCGTCGCAGAGGCAACGATGCCGGTGCTGGTGGAGTTCTGGAAACCAGGATGCGGAAGTTGCCGAGCGCTGCTGCGAGAACTCGAGAGACTGGAGCTCGATGTGAGGGGGAAGGTCCAGATCCTCACCATGAACGTCGACGAAAACTTCCAGATTCCAGCGGAGCTGGAGATCACATCCTTGCCCGTGCTCGCCCTCTATCGCAAGGGAATGTTTGAGCGGTTTATCGGCGGGTTGGGGACCAAAGAGGAGATCCTCAAACGATTGCCGTTGACGTAACGTGAACCGCTACAAGGTTCGCCAGGTCCGTCCATCCTTCTCGATGAGCCGATCGGACTCGACCGGACCACAGGATCCTGCCTGGTATTCAGGCAACCATCGCAGCCCTTGCCGGTTCCATCCTTCCAGAATCTTGGTGATCCAGGCCCAGGAGGCTTCAACGGCGTCGCGCCGCATGAATCGTGAAGCATCGCCGGCCATCACGTCCAAGAGCAATCGTTCGTAGGCTTCGGGCGATGGGCGGCCGAAGACGTCGCTGTATTGGAAGTCCATTTCCACCGGGTGGGTCTGCGCGCGGGTACCAGGCACGCGCGAGACGATCCGTAGCGAGAGCCCTTCCTCCGGCTGGATGCGCAGCGCCAACACGTTCGGCGGTTGCGGCTGCTGTGCATTGGCGTTGAACAGGATGTGCGGAATGTCCTTGAATTGTACGGCGATTTCGCTGGCTCGGTGGGGGAGTGCTTTCCCCGTGCGCAAATAGAAGGGCACGCCGTCCCAGCGCCAGTTCTCCACGAAGCATTTGAGCGCGACATAGGTTTCGGTTGTGGAATCAGGGTGGATCCCGTTCTCGCGACGATATCCCGGAATGGGCACACCATGGGCCATGCCGGCGCTATATTGGGCACGGACTGTGACATGCTCGACATCCTGATCGGTAATGGGCCTGAGGCAACGGAGGACTTCCATTTTCGCATTACGCACCACATCGGGATCGAGCGAGTAGGGGGGCTCCATGGCAACTAAGCAGAGCAGCTGCAGCATGTGATTCTGCACCATGTCGCGTAACGCCCCCGCTTCTTCGTAGTAGCCGGCTCTGGTCCCGACCCCTTCTGCTTCGCTCACCGTGATCTGCACATGGTCGATATATTTGTGGTTCCACAGCGGCTCGAAGATGCTGTTGGCGAACCGGACGACCATGAGATTCTGAACGGTTTCTTTTCCCAGATAGTGGTCGATACGGAAGATCTGCGATTCGTCGAACACGCGCCCCGTCACCTGGTTGATGGCTTGGGCAGAGGCTAAGTCGCGACCGACAGGTTTTTCGACGATGATCCTGGCATAGGGCGTATGAGCCTCCGGCTTCGTGGCCAACCCTGCGTGGGCAAGTCCCTCGCAGACAGGCGCAAATGAGCTGGGAGGGATGCTCAGGTAGAAAATCCGGTTGCCGGGTAATTGGAGATTCTTCTCAATCTCTTCTGCTCGAGATTTCAGTCTGCTATAGGTGTTGGAGTCATCGTTCCCCCCCGATACGTAAAACAGTCGTTGCGCGAAGTCTTTCCACTTGTCTTCTGCCAAGGCTTGCCGGGAATGTGTCACGACGCCGTCACGAAGCGTGGCGCGAAACTGCTCGTCCGTCATTGATGTACGGCCCAACCCAATCACCGCGTAGTTTGGCGGAAGGAGACCGTCGAGGAGCAAATTATAGAGGGCAGGTATCAGACGCCGACGGGCCAGATCGCCGGACCCTCCGAAGATGACGAGGGTGCAGCGCTGGACTGGAGGAATCGTTTCCTCCGAGGGGCTGATATCGATTCGTGGTCTATTCGGTGGCATAGGGCTCCGGTGTTAGTCGGCTGAAGAAGAGCTCGGTCGATACATGACACACCGAACGTCTGAGCAAAGCGAGCACGCCGCCGGCGGACTGTTTCAGCATCCTGTTACCGGCGAACCGCATGGCCGCCAAAGGCGTTCCGTAATGCAGCCAGCATCTTTTCCGCAAAGGATTCGCTCTGCCGCGATCGGAATCGAGTGAATAAGGCCGTTGCAAGCGTCGGGACCGGTACATCCTTCTCGATGGCATCAGCGATCATCCAGCGGCCCTCACCGGAATCCTGCACGTAGCCTTTCAACCGTTCCAGCCGCGGATCCTCTTTCAAGGCGCCGGCCGCCAATTCCAGGAGCCAGGAACGGACGACACTGCCGTGCATCCAGAGGTCTGCGATGTTGGCGAGGTTGAGTTGGTAGTCGCTCTTCGCCATCAGCTCGAAGCCTTCCGCATACCCCTGCATCATGCTGTACTCGATCCCGTTATGGACCATTTTTACATAATGCCCGGCGCCGACTCCGCCGACGTGAGCCCAGCCCTGTTCGGGCGCCAACGTCGTGAAAATCGGCGCCAGTTGTTTCACCGGCGCTTCGTCGCCACCGACCATCAGGCAGTAGCCGATCTTCAATCCCCAGACGCCCCCGCTGGTGCCGGCATCGACATAGTATAGCTGCTTCTTATTGAGTTCCGCAGCCCGTCGCACATCATCGTGATATCTGGTGTTCCCGCCGTCGATCACCGTGTCGCCAGGCTGGAGCAGAGCGGCCACGGCTTGAACAGTCTCCTCCGTCGGCGCGCCGGATGGGACCATAATCCAGACCGCCCGTGGGGCCTTGAGTTGACCCACGAGGTCAGCTAATGAGGAGGTCCCGACGCAACCAACGCCTTCGGCCTGCTTGATCAGATCCGCCGATCGATCGTAGACCACGACCCGGTGCCGGTCGCGCTGCAACCGAGTGACCATGTTCATACCCATCTTCCCAAGCCCGATGAATCCGATTTCCATTGTGACTCCTTCTCGCAGGGTGCTGAAAAATCCTTTAGTTTTCTGCAATGTTACGGTTCAAGTTCAGGGTGAGAGTTACATAAGTCCGATCTTCGCGCCCCCTTGGCCTCGATTTCAACCAAGATTCGGACAGTGACGCGTTGCCGGACGGGATCGCAGGGGTCACAATTCTTGCGAAAAACTGTCCTCTGTGCAGACCTGAAGGACGAATGGCTGACAGGCTCCATGCGACAGCCGTCAACGAATCGACCCGAGAGTTCTGTCAGTCGATTCTGGCAGGATTCGGGACGTCCTTAAAGAGCGTATCGGCAAGGTCGCGGCCAAAGTTGAGCCGTTCAGGTAACGTGGCCGCTGTCAGGAACCGCCCAATGAGGTCACCCAGTCCCGCATCACGGGAGGCGATGAACTTTGGCACGTCAACCGGTGAGGTCAGCCAGACGCCTCGTAGCCGGAAGAACGCGTTGATGATGTCATCGAAAAATATCGAGAGCAGATACTGCGCGGTCGCCGGCTTGTCGGCCAGATCTCGCGCTTTTCCCAGCGAATGGAAACACTCCGCCTTCATCCGAATCTGCTCATTGATGCTGACAGGGGGCGGTCCTTGTCGGAACCGGTGGTTCGCACGCTCGATGAGCCTGGCGCCGATGTTGTCGTGATCGAAGAGGATACGGGCTTTCCGCAAGAGCGATGGAAGGCGTGGCGAATAGGGAAGGTCCTCTTCAAACTCTTGGTGTCCACGATAACGGATGTCGGCCAGACGATCGGCAACACGGACGATCTCGTGGCCGTCGGCCTGTCCTTTCACGAGCGCAATGAGATCGATGTCGCTGTGGGTCGTGATGGCGCGCCGCACGCTGGACCCCACCAGGATCACACTCACGAGATCACCCCCGCGGCGGCCACGAACGTGGCGCGCGGCCACCTCCACCAGCTCTTCGAACCCCGGTTCATCGATTGGGTCCGGCTGTTCCGGCGGCTCCGGGATCGCCAGCAGTTCTGCCTGCAATTCTTCTGACGTAGGGATAGAGTGGGCGACGGGGCTATCCATGGCTAGGTTTCCTGTATGAGCTGAATGTGTTTGGGGAGCGATTCCAGCCAGTCCTCGAACGGTTGGTCCGCATCGACGATGATTTCCAATTTGCCATTGGCCAATCGCCGGACGACACCGGGGCTTTCCGGGGACAACGGGATTTCAACCCACTCGCGGTTCAGTCCGAGCGAGTCGGTGATCCCAAGGATCCGGCTGATGTGTGTGAACGACACAACCTCTAACGGCATTGGTGCTCCATCTCGGGCATTCTAGGTTTCAGTGGGAGAGGTGTCAATGAGGGGGCGGCTCAATTCTCCAAGACACGGGTAAAGATCTCGCAGGCTTCTTCGGTCATGGCGCTGGAGATATCCAAATGGGTGACGGCACGAAAGTTGGCGCCGCCGATGGCATTGATCAAAACCCCCTCCTGCTTCAATGCGGCGACGAGCGCCGGGGGGCTCAGGCGGTGGCCGATCACCTGGAAGATGACAATATTCGTCTCGACATCTTGAGGGTTGATCCGAACCGTTGGAATCTGTTGCAGCTGTCGCGCCAACCGCTTGGCGTGGTTATGGTCCACTTTCAATCGCCCGATATGGTGTTCGAGCGCATAGATGCCGGCGGCAGCGAGGATACCGGCCTGCCGCATTGCACCGCCATACATACGGCGCAGTCGCTTGGCCTTGGCGAGGAGCGTCAGATCGTTCATCATGAGGAGTGAGCCGACCGGCGCCCCCAGTCCTTTCGAGAGACAGACTGAGATTGTGTCAAAGTGCTGGGCATAGGAGGCCGGCGGCAGGGTGGTGGCGGCAATGGCGTTGAACAATCGTGCTCCGTCCAAATGCATCGGGATACCGTGAGTGGCAGCCACCGCACGAATCCGTTCAATCGTTGCCAGGGGATAAATCGTTCCACCTCCGCTGTTATGGGTGTTCTCCAGACAGATCAGTCCTGTTTGTATGGTGTGCGGCTCGTTGGGGCGGATTGCGGCGTCAACCTGTTCGGGTGAAATGAGGCCTCGATTCCCCGTGATCCAATGGAGTTGGACACCTGCTAACGCTCCGGCGGCGCCCTGTTCATACCGGACGATATGCGCCGTGCTTTCGACGATCACTTCCTGCCCCGGTTGTGTCTGAAGGCGAATGGCGAGTTGATTGCCCATGGTGCCGGACGGCACGAAGAGGGCCGCTTTTTTCCCGAACATCGTGGCCATCATCTCTTGGAGGCGATTCACGGTGGGGTCTTCACCGTACACATCGTCTCCCACCTCCGCGCACGCCATGGCTCTTCGCATGGCGTCAGTAGGCTGTGTGACCGTATCGCTGCGTAAGTCGATCATGAAATGTCCCTCAGCATGGCGCAAGTCCGTTCGTCCGGCGCATTCTAGCAAATTTTGTCCTTGCGTGGGAGCGTCGGTCTCGGCAGGATGCCGGGTGCATGGCCTGGCTTCAACACGTGCGTCCGTCGGTGGCCGATGCAGAACCGGGCGAAGCCGTTCCGGTAGGCTGGGCATGCCTCTATTTTTCTGCCTCCTCTGCGGCACGACAGGAACGAGGTCACCGGACCACTTTCGACAGTCAACGACTCAGCCATGCCGATGGTTGCCTCCGCGCCTGTTCGCTCCCTTCTCCCTGCTTTACGTACGAAAAAATCGCATGCTATAGTCCACCGCTCAGTCCGCCACATCGATGGCGTTGGCTCACGGTTCATGAGGTTCGAAATGCCTGAAGTTCCAGTTAAGCTCTATCTCGATAAGCTCTTGAAGGAATGCAGAAGCATTGTGCGATCACTCGCGCTGTTGCGTGGCCCTCTCAAAGAGAAGGCCTTGCGCGCGATGGCCGATCGATTAGCGGCCGATGAAGAAAAGATTCTGGCGGCGAACGAGAAGGATGTGGACGCGGTCGGGAAGTCTTTTGAGGCCGATGTCATGAAGGATCGGATGAAAGCCGCCGTGGCCCGTCTGCGCCTGACGGCAGACGATATCAAGGAGATGGTCGATCGTGTCCACATGATTGCGGATCTGCCAGATCCGGTCGGTGCGGTCACATCACGATGGGAGAGGCCGGACGGATTGCAAGTCAGCCGTGTCCGCGTCCCGATCGGGGTGATCGGTGTCATCTCGGAACTGAGTCCACTCATTACCGTCGAGTCGATTGCGCTCTGCCTCAAGGCTGGGAACCTCTGTGTCTTTCGGGGGGCCCCGGAGTGGGGCCTGACCCAACAGATTATCGGGACCGGTCTGCGCGAAGCCGCGGAGCAACATGGGGTGCCGTCCGGCGCATGGATTCTTATCGAACGTCCAGAAAAAGAGGTGGCAGTCGAGCTGATTCGGGCAGGCAAAAGTCTTGATGCAATTATCCCGCGTGGCGGGGCCGGCCTCCGGAAAGCGGTCATTGAGCAGGCGAAGATGCCGGTGCTGTGCTACGACGGGGGGCTCACACAGATGTATGTGGATGCCGACACCGATATGCCGATGGCTCAGAACGTGGCGATCAACTCGAAGGTACAGAAGGCCATGGCGTCGAACTCGCTCGATACGTTGCTCGTGCAACAGGTGATTGGGCGGCAGTTTTTGCCTCCGTTGGTCAACCGCATGCTCGAAGAGTTCAAGATCGAAGTACGGGCTTGTCCGAAGACCATGGCCCTCATGGGGCAAATGGCGATGACCGGACATGCCTCAATCATTCCGGCACAGGAAGAAGATTGGCACACCCAATTCCAAGGGCCTGTGATGGCCGTCAAAATGGTGGCGGACCTGGACGAAGCCTTGGCGCACATTGTGGCGCATGGCCCCTGTCTTACCGCCGTCATTGCGACCACGAGCTATGAGTCGGCCTTGCGGTTCACGCGTGAAGTGGATGCCAGCGCGGTGTTCGTCAATGCGTCGTCCCGCCTCAATGCCGGTGACAGCTACGGGATGGGTGCCGACGTCGGGCTCAGTGGCTCTCGTCTTCATGCCAAGGGTCCGATCGGTCTTGAGCAATTGACCTGCGAAAAGTATGTCGCCTTCGGCTCGGGCCAGTTGCGCTATCCGCATCCGGTACCGGAGGCGTATTTCGACGCGATCATGCTCAAGCGACCGTAGTCGCCTGCTGAAAACGCTCTCCAGCTTCGTTCTCAGTCGGGCGAACCACTCGACGTACCCTCACCGCGTACGACTCGTGGTTCGCACTCCTTGCGGCCTCGCTGGAAAACGTTTTGAGCAAGCGTGCCGAGGCTGCATCAATGACCAACGACTCACTGTTGCAATCGCTCCATTCGCACTTGGCCTGGTGGGGCCTCCAGCAATTCACGTCGGATGAGGCCTATTTCCAGTGGCAGCGGGAGACCCTCTCACCGCCAGAAATCGCAGCGCTGCATCGGCACCTGGAGCAGAAGCGTGGCGGATCCTCTGCAGATGAGATCGCGTTTTACGATGCCACCACCCATTCGAACATCCTGCCGGTCCTCTATAGCCAACAGTACGACTATTATCTGGCCATCGGCGCGCGGGTAGCCGATCGCATCGGTGAAGCCCGGTTCATCATAGATGTGGGCTGTGGGGTCGGCATCCTCACGACGTTCTATGCAAGGCACCATCCCGACAAGACCTTCGTCGGGATCGATCGCTCACCAGCTTCAATCGCGCGCGCGCAAGAACAGGCGAAGGCACTTGGTCTGACCAACGTGCAGTTTGAATGTCTCGATCTCGATCGCACGGCGCCCACGTGCTCCTCCGATCTGGTGCTGGCCACGCATGCCCTCGTCCAAGCTGAACAGGACCCAGGTATTCTCAGTCGCAGTTGGAGCTCCTTTGAGCGTGCCGGCGATGGTCAACAGCAAGCAGAATTTGAGCGGCGAACGGGCATCGACGTACGACTGGATCGGCTGAGCGCGTTGTTAGCCCAGAAGGGCCGCATGATCGTGTGTGAGAAGACCCGTCGGTTGGCCAGACGCGTCCCATTGCAGCGGGCTTTGGCGGCACGAGATCTTGCCCTGATCGAGCCGCCGGAATTGATTCGATACCGGTTGGTCGAAGAAGTGGCCGACGATGGCCCCTTGTATCTGTTGGGGAAGGGAGCCTTGTGTCCGTGTCACTGGGATGAATCGCCGGAGCCAGACGAAGGCCGTCCGTTTAATCGAGCTCAGCTAAAGGCCGGTTCAGCCGATCTGGACGTGCCGCTCTATGAGAACCATTGGCCTTCCGCGCAGCGCGTCTGGGAGCAGCTGCATGATACGCACCTTCTGCAAGAGACCACGCGCCAGGAGTCTGACGGGCGTCAGCTGCATGTCGAACTCGGGCAAGCAGAGGAGGGGGTCTATCTCTATTGCGCCAACACCTTGGACCAACGCCAGTTGGTGCTTGTCGAACCAGCCCGTAGGGGCATGCTGGAGTCTTACTATCAGGAGATTGTGCATGGCGCACCTTAGCAGGCTGCTGAAAAAGCCCGCCAGCGGCGTGCTTACCTCGAAAGCATCCTCAACGTAGCCCCGAGGCTACGCCTCCGCGGAACGTGTCAACGACTTTGAGACACTTGCCCTGGGAGTTTAGTGTACAACCTCCTCTGTCTGCGTCGTGATCGTGTGAGGCGAGACGATCACGGGATCTGATGAACCCAAGAGCCCCTCAACTTGTCGGGCAACCCGTCGGTCGTCTGCGGTCGAGATCGTGGCTCCTGCGCCATTCTGCGAGGTCGATGCGTCCTTCGGCGGGTTGATCCAGACCGCATGAGGCAGCCTGGGTGGCTGGGGCGGCTTCCTCACGACGCGCTCCGGGTGTGCGGCATAGGCGGCACTGAGCACCTGCTGCCGGGCGTCACGCACCGTCGAGGCCTGCCCGTCATGCACGGCGGCGGGCGTCATCAGCCCAATGCCGGAGTGGCGATGCTCGCCGTTGTACCAGGCGAAGAACCCCTGGCAGAAGATACGGGCGTCCTCAAGGCTCCCGAAGCGTGCCGGGAAGTCCGGGCGGTACTTCAGCGTCTTGAACTGGGCCTCCGAAAAGGGGTTGTCATTGGAAACCTGCGGCCGCGAATGGCTTCGCGTCACCCCGAGATCCGCCAGCAACAGCGCCACGGGCTCGCTGGTCATGGACGTGCCCCGATCGGCATGGAGGAACAACTGGCCTGACACGATCCCCTGCCTCGCGCAGGTCTCGGCGATGAGCCGTTGGGCGAGTGCGGCCGACTCGCGTGGCGCGACCATCCACCCCACCACGTATCGGCTGAAGATGTCGAGGATCACGGAGAGGTGGAAGTCGGTCCACTTCACCGGGCCCAGGAGTTTCGTGATATCCCAGGACCAGACCTCATTCGGTCCCGTGGCCAGCAGTTCCGGCTTGTGGTCGCTCGGGGTGACGCCGCTGGTTGCGCCGTTCCCGAACCAGTCGGCTCTCCCGAAGGATCCGGTACATCGTGGGGATCGAACAGAGGAAGGTCCCCTCGTCCAACAGGGTGGCGTACACCTGTGCGGGTGCACGGTCCGCGAATCGGTCGTCGTTGAGCACCGCGAGCACCTGCGTTCGTTCCTCGGGTGGGAGGGCCCGGGGGACGAAGCCCGGGCGCCGGGGCCGCGTGCTCTTCGGGTGCGGCCGTCGGTAGAAGCTCGCCCGCGCCACGGACAGGGCCGCGCACGCCGCGGCGATCCCGATCACCGTCCGCTGTTGCGCGACCACCGTCATCAGGGCCTCTCGCCGTGCCGCTGGAGCGCGACCCCCAGGATCTCGGAGACTTTTTTTTGGAGTTCGACCAGGGCTTCGGCGCGTTCAGCACGGGCGGTCAGCCACCGCGCCTCCTTCTCCAATGCCGCCACCGTCGCGGTCAGCGGATTCGTTGCTTTCGGCACCGGGCCTCGTCTGGCAGGGGCGAGCCCCATGAGCTCCCTCGCCCGCCGCTGTTTGCGCCAGAGGCACAGATGGGAGGTGTACAATCCTTCCCGCCGCAGCACGGCACCAATCTCTCCTGGCTCCGTGCAGGCGTCTGCTTCCCGCAAGACCCTGAGCTTGTACTCGGCGGTAAACTGTCGCCGCGTCGCCTTCGCCATGACTTCGACTCCCCGCGGTCGATCATCCAGCGCCACGGTGGAACTGTGTGCACTCATCTTCAGAATCCTTGCTCGCCCTGCTCAGTAAACTTTATGCCGCTGACTGTCTCACTCATCTTGACACGGAGAGCTCCTAACAATCGCGCGCAACGATCTGTCTGCCATTCTGCCCCTGGACTGCCATATCCTGCTCGACCCTCATTCCATTGAACAGTTTCTTGATGCCCTGGATGGAAGCCCTCCGAACGGGGATCTGGTCTACGGCCATGGCCATCACGATTCTGGCCTCGATGAGCGGTTGTTCACACTCAATCGGGAACGGGATGCGAAACGTGAAGGGAAGGAGGCGCTTCAGTGGAGGGTGGTTTTTCTATGGTCAGGGGAACTTTCTCGGTACGATTCAACAACAGGTGGATTCAATCTGGCCATTGGGCCGATCTTCACACCCACCAAGTGGGGCATGGTCCGATTCAAACCAGAAGAAGTTCCGAGTAATCTCATCGCCATTCCTCATCCCGACAGCCGTGACCGCTTCCGTCGACAGCTTGCCGCCGGACGAACAAACAATATTGAGATGGCTATGGTGGGGCGGCTTGTCCCAGAAGAGTCTCTTGTCTACGACTTTTCACATGATGAAGAAGGTGTGGGCATCATCATGCCGGTCGTGAGGATCGAACGGATTGAGTATCTGCTGGCCCGGTGAGATCCCGCAGGACGCTCAAAAAGGCCTTCCAGCAAGGCCGCAGCGAGCGAAGAGGCGAGGCGTACGCTTCGGTACGTTGAGCCTCTGAGCGACGCGAGAACGATGCTGGTGGACTTTTTCAACATCCTGCTAGAAGCCTGTCCGGCATTGACCGTTCTATTGCCGTGAACAATCCGCAACCATCGGCGTCGTTCCCAGCCCGGGAAAATCCTCAATATATTTCAGCGAATACACCTCCGGCTCTTCCGGGCCAGGCACCTTGCATTTGACCGCACCTCCTTCGCCCAGTTAAGAAGACAATATCGGACAGGCTTCTCTATTTGCATTACTCATGAAGACTTCTTCTGCAACTTCCATCTGCTGCTTTTGCGCCTGTTCAAGCACCTTTGCGACGAACTGCCTTGAGCACCCTCACCTGCCCATCCTACACCCATCATTCCTTCAGGAGAGGTGAATCAGTTTGGATTCACCTCTGAATCGAAAAGGATTCACCTCAAAACTGAGTTTAATCCTGTGCAGTTCAAAACCCCACATGTTTCACCATACGTAGGCGCCATTAAGCGTGGCTCACAATTTGCTTTTACTGCGTGGCGTGAACGACAGCGACCAATTGAGCAATGCGAAACAGACGCAAGCAAAGAGGCCACAGGCTCATTCCTTGAACCTGGCAACATGATGATATGGCTCCTGGGCGCCAGTATCATCTCCTGCCACCAAGACCTGGCCTCTGAGGAGAGATCCCAACATGGTTAGGACCATTATGATAAAGCCGAACGCCTCTAAGCCGACAAACTTCGCAGAATGTACTTATCCCCTAAAGAGGGGATAGATAAAAATAATACGTGCTACCTCCTCCCCTGAATGAGGGGGAGAGTTCCTATACGTGTCGGATTACCACAGAGGTGCGTAACAGTATAGTTACTTAATTTTCCGATTACATTCGGCGTCGGCTGAACATTGTTGGTTGAACGAAAGGAGGAAATAGCTTAGGGTAAAATATTTTAACGCGCAGCAAGTGAGGCCGTGTCTTTTCAATTTCTCAACACGGAGGTCATCATGACAATCACGGTGAAGAAAAGAAATTTTCCAGCCTTCCAAAGGTGGGGAAAGATTGCTTGCATGGGAGGGCTCGTCGGGCTTGCGGTTATGGTCCAGCTCAACGGGCCGACGCAAGCACAGGAGCAGGAGGCATCGGTAAGTTCCGTCGGGCAACCTATGACCTCGACGACTATGTTGACGGTAGAAAAGGCGGAAAGGCGGTCTATCGCAGATATGCCATCGGCGGCGGCGGATGTTTCGGCCGAGAGATGCCGCAGATTCCATTTTTATCGGATATACCCGCGGATACGCTTAAGGCGATGAAGGAACAGGCCGGATTAGCACCGCAAGGGACACGTGGCCTGAACGGAGCCCTGGCGCCGCTTGCCCCTCCCGGGGTTGTGTCAAATAACTTCAACGGCGTGAGCCAGGATGTGGCCTTCCCCGGGGGCTTCCCCCCCGATCCTCACGGCGCGGTTGGGCTATCGCACTTCGTGCAGGTCACAAACTCCCATGTTGACATCTACACCGTAGCCGGTGTGTTAGGCCTCGCGCATAAATAACGTGACTAAGTATTCTTTCGTGCTGGCGGGACCGTGTAGTTCCAATCACCATGAAATTTGTCCAGCTTGAGATTGAGCGAGGCAACCTCCGCGTCGGTAATCTTGATGCCCGTCGGGTACTTGCCTCGA
>Ga0163151_10003794_pt1 | contig 21240 bp, 16 predicted proteins | sample OliLakLV19MP5IB2_FD_145596 | JGI IMG/M metagenome (GOLD analysis project Ga0163151, IMG submission 145596) | Freshwater microbial mat bacterial communities from Lake Vanda, McMurdo Dry Valleys, Antarctica - Oligotrophic Lake LV.19.MP5.IB-2 | ecosystem: Environmental > Aquatic > Freshwater >... | reverse complement strand
CAACCGTTTCTTGGCGGACGGCGCAATCGCTCATGGAACGCGACATGTCCGTTGCCGCTTTTGCCGATCCCCGCTATTACTACATAACCCGATGGATGGGCAGGGCAATGCTCGCTGACGACCGCGCAGCAGAAGCCGAACCGTTTCTCAGCGCCGCATGTTCACGCCAGGCTTTGATCTACTCATCGAGAAATGATGACGTGATCGCAACCGTGGCAATTTACGCTGAAATTCTGAACAAGAATGGGAAGCCCGGACAGGCACAAGAAGTGGTGGCATTGTGGAACGAAATCAACGGCAGGGAAGCCCCGGCGATGCCAGCGTTATCGACGACACCAAGCGCAGGCCAAGCAACTCCAAGCGCATCCTCAAGCACACAAACAGCGTATTCTGCGGTGAATGGGGTATCTGATCGAAACAAGGCCATCGAACAGCTAAAGCATGATTTGCTTGGTGCACCATTACCAGCGCCCGGTGGTGCCCCTGCGAAGTGACGGGCTACCATTGCGGCAAGTCGAAGTAGGCTAACTTTAACCTTTATCGTTATTCAGTTGTGACATCGCGCCAGCAACTATTTTCCAACCTTCAGGCTTTTTGACCCAGACGCGCAAGAAATTCATCCCGAACTTGCCAGCCGGGCCTTCGTAGTTGCCGATGCAGGTCACAACGGCTCCATTGCCCTGTTCGAGAATTTTCATGTCGGTCATCTCCACACGATCAAATTTCTGTCCTTTACCGGGCTGGTGCGATTCAACTATGTGGGCTTTTGGTGAGCATATGTCGCCGTCCGACATTAGTACCATCCGATCATCCAGATACGTTCGGAAAAATTCGGGATCGGGTCCTAAGTCCGCCTGGCGCAGATGCTCTTCAAGTTCTGCAATTTCGATTTCAACTGCGCTCATCCTGATACTTCACCCTTTTGTTGTGGTCATAATTATATCGTCGGCTCAGCCCCGGGGTCATGCATAAGCTCGACCGATAACGGTTCACGCAGACCGCGCGGTTCAAGGTTCAACCGATAACGGTTCACCTTTCTTTCGAATGTGTAAAAACCAGTAGAAGAGTAGTGGCACGGGGAATCCTATAAATGCGCTGAGAAGTATTACGATTGTCCAGCTGCATTTCAGGGCGGCGCTCAAGTCTTTGTTCTTGTGGATGAGAACCAGATAGATTGGAATCACAAAGAAAGTAAATAGGCAGGCAATCAATGACAGATTCTCTCCCCACGTGGGAAACGGCTGGAATCCAAAGGTGGACGTTGCCGGACCAGGCGGCAGCGACGTATCTCGGCACCACATCCTTCATGAAGTCAGCGACGGGGTGATTCAATCAGCGGCAGCATCTACGCTCCGAAATCCGTTTCTATTTAGCGTGCTAATTGTTTTTCACACGGCGCTTGTATCTTGCCAAACCGACAGGTCTATCCATCGGAACGGTTAGAGAGCGAGCTAATCGTGCTTGGTGGCGATCCACAGCCGAAAGAACCGGTCGACTACGAAGTAGTGCCCACTTTCTTGATCGATAATTTCCCTCTGCGATAATGCCTTTGCTGCTCGCTGCGCGGTTGATGCGCCTTTCAGGTCATAGGCACTGAGGAAGTCGGCACTAAAGATCTGCACGTCCGATGGTTCCACCGCCAACCCTTCGACCAGGCGTCTCTGCGTGACAGTCAACGATTCCCAAATCATGCTGTAAGCGTAGTCTTCTCGGGCGAGCAGCAAAGTCAGCGCTTCCTTAATGCCCGCATCAGTGACAGAAGCCTCGGTGAGTTCCCACAAAGCATGACAAAGGTGTTGCGTATAAAAGGGGTGTCCTTGAGTGAGATCACACAACGCACGGATATGCGCCTCGGATATCGCCTTATTGGAATTCTTGAATCGGTCTGTGATGAACGCCAACCATTCATCAGTGGCAATTGGACCTAAGGATAAGTGGGGACCAGCCTTGTAAAATGGTCGCGATTTATCTAGCACCATTTTGCTGATGAGATGTTTGCGACTGCCGAGAAAAATGTAAGCGACATTCGGCTGCTGCTGCAGAATGCTTCTAAGGCTGCGCTCAATTACATCGCTTTCGTATTCAAAGAGTTGCTGAAATTCATCGAAAACGATCAAAAGTTTCTTGTTAGTTCGTTGTGCAATCTTCTCCGGCGCATTTAGCAATTCGTCCAAAGTTGGCTTAAGGTCCCGCCCGCGAGTGACCGAGAAGTTCACTTCCGGTTTTCCTTCATTATCCAAAGTAATACTGGGAACGAGTCGAGCAAAAAAACTGCTGGCAAACTCAAGCATCTTCTGCGGGGTGGTGCTGGCGGACTCGGTTAAGGCCGACGCAAATGCTTCAATAAACGATGCCTCATTGTCCGTGGGCCATAGGTCAACGTAAGCAGCAAGATAATCCTTCTTGGGCAACTTCGAAATCAGGAGCTTGATGAGCGACGTCTTTCCCAATCGCCTTTCGCCAGACATAAAAACCCGCTGCCCGTGGTCCACCGCGCGGCGCAATTCGGCAAGCTCCTTTTGCCGATTGCAAAACGAATCAGCCTCTACGATGCTGCCATATTCAAAAGGATTTCTCATTACGCAGCCAGCGTAACGCAATCCGCATATTATTGCAAGCGCCACCTGTACGCTCATTGCCGCCAGCGGGTGAATGATCCAGGATTTTCCCGGCTATGCAATCAGGGTAACGCAATCTGCATAACGGATCGATCGGCAAGTCTTAGCGATGAGGCGCTAGCTGTAGTGAGGTTCAATATACCGAGGAGTAAATTCCACCAGTCACTACTTCATTAAGCCATGGTGGTGATATCGGATTTGCCTACTTTCCAGTTTGTTAGCTATCTGATTCGCGTCTTCAAGTCCGTGAAACTCTACCAGGCGCATGTGCGCCATTGTGCTCCGGTTTGATGTTAGGTGCATTCTGAGCGTAAAGTTGCTGCTCCCATCGACAGTACGCTTTTCCATCGATGCTACATCTGTTGGTGCTAGGCTCCAGAAGAATGCGCCGGCTTTCGATTCGCCAGTTGGTGGACTCATGATGATGATGCGCAAGTCGGTAACTGCGATAATCCAATTTATATTGCCCATAACGGACAGGCACGGATAGGCCAGGCAAGGTATGACACCGCAAAACGTAATCAGACCGATTATCCTTTGTGTCGCAAGTCCTAAACCCAACTTCGGTCCTAGCCAGATCATTACCGCCACGAAAGCAATAGCGCAAACGCCAAGGATAAGCGCACTTCGAACGATCTCTTGGTTGGTTTTCATCCGAAACGAATCGATTAGTTCAATCTGTTCCTCCGGCTCAAGAAACGCAGCGACACTATCTTGTGCTTCGCGGCGCTCTTCAACAGTCATCATTCAACTGGCTCCTGTGCTTTGAAATCCCGGGGTTACCTTCCGATTGCAATCCCCGCTGAGCGAAACTACCGCAGAAAAAATGATACAACCGTACAACTATAGCAAAGCCTCCGAACAGCGCCGCGAACGGGCGAAGCAGTGCAGCGGCCGTCAATCGATAACAGTTGGGCGACACATCAATAAATGTCGTTCAACCGATCACGGTTGGGCGACACATCAATAAATGTCGGTCAACCGATAACGGTTGGGCAACACATCAATAAATGTCGGTCAACCGATAACGGTTGGGCGACACATCAATAAATGTCGGTCAACCGATAACGGTTGGGCAACACATCAATAAATGTCGGTCAACCGATAACGGTTGGGCAACACATCAATAAATGTCGGTCAACCGATAACGGTTGGGCAACACATCAATAAATGTCGGTCAACCGATAACGGTTGGGCAACACATCCGAACAGTTCCATTCAAGAACCGATCAAGAGATTGAAAGCGAATCTCCCGCAACAGGAACGCGATCAACGGGAAGGCCCTTCAGGCCCCCTTCCCAGCAAACAAAAGCCCCCGAGCTATGAACTCGGGGGCTAATATAAACCTGGCGCTGGGCTATCTTTGCGGGCGGTCTCCCACCAACTATTGTCGCTGCTGACCGTCTTTACGATCGTGTTCGGGATGGGAACGGGTGTGTTCCGGTCGCATCAGCACCAAGACCTTGTAGGGTACATGGTATTACATACGGTGCATAGCATTTGTAATGAAATGCACCCTGCAAAACCGTACCCTGAAAACTGCATATTGAGTTTGCGTTATTCACGCGGCGTCTGTATCTTGCTAGACCTACAGGTCAAGCCCTCGGACGATTAGTAATGCTCAGCTACACACCGCCTTTGCGCGGCGTTTCTACCTGCATCCTATCAACCCGGTGGTCTTCCGGGGTCCTTACTACCTTGTGGTATGGGAAATCTCATCTTGAGGTGGGCTTCGTACTTATATGCTTTCAGCACTTATCCGCTCCGAGCACAGCTACCCTGCGTCTACCACTGGCGTGATAACAGGTATACTGGAGGCTCGTCCGTCCCGGTCCTCTCGTACTAAGGACGGCTCCTCTCAAATTTCCTACGGGCATGCCGGATATGGACCGAACTGTCTCACGACGTTCTGAACCCAGCTCACGTACCGCTTTAATGGGCGAACAGCCCAACCCTTGGAACGTACTTCCGCTCCAGGATGCGATGAGCCGACATCGAGGTGCCAAACCTCCCCGTCGATGTGGACTCTTGGGGGAGATCAGCCTGTTATCCCTATGGTAACTTTTGTCCGATGAGCAACGACCCTTCCATGCGGAGTCGTGGGATCACTAAGCCCGACTTTCGTCCCAGCGCGGGGTGTCCCCCTTGCTGTCAAGCTCTCTTCTACCTTTACGCTCGATGGCTGATTTCCGACCAGCCTGAGAGAACCATTGGGCGCCTCCGTTACTCTTTAGGAGGCGACCGCCCCAGTCAAACTGCCCAACTGAAACTGTCCCTCGCCCAGATTCATGGGATCGAGGTTAGTACGCTAGCTACATCAGAGTGGTATCTCAACGTTGTCTCCATCAGGACCAAAATCCTGACTTCAAAGACTCCCACCTATCCTGCGCAAATATAACCCGCGGACAATTTCAGCCTACAGTAAAGCTCAATAGGGTCTTTCTGTCCTGGCACGCCTAGTCCGTATCTTCACAGACAATCCTATTTCGCCGAGTCTCTCTCCGAGACAGCGCTCAAATCGTTACTCCATTCGTGCGGGTCGGAACTTACCCGACAAGGAATTTCGCTACCTTAGGACCGTTATAGTTACGGCCGCCGTTCACTGGGGCTTTATTTCGCAGCTTCGCCTTGCGGCTAACCGCTCCACTTAACCTTCCAGCACTGGGCAGGAGTCAGCCCCTATACTTCACCTTACGGTTTTGCAGAGACCTGTGTTTTTGTTAAACAGTCGCTTGAGCCTCGTCGCTGCGACCCTATCATGCTTCGGACGCGTGGTCCTACACACTACCAGGGCACCTCTTCTTCCGAAGTTACGAGGTTATTTTGCCGAGTTCCTTAGAGAGAGTTATCTCGCGCACCTTGGTATTCTCTACCTGACTACCTGTGTCGGTTTCGGGTACGGGGACCTATAAACCTCACTACGCCCTTTTTCTCGACAGCATGGCATCAACACGATTGGAACCGTAGTTCCTTCCTTACTTGGCCTCAGTTTTTAACGGAATTGCGGATTTGCCTACAACTCCTACCTACGCCGTTGGACGCACCATGTCCATTAGGTGCGCCGTGCTTAGCCTCCTGTGTCCAGACTTAGTTGATAACGGTTTAACGGTCGTACGGGAATATTAACCCGTTGTGCATCGACTACGCCTTTCGGCCTCGCCTTAGCCCCCGACTAACCCCACGTGGACGAACCTGCCGTGGGAACCCTTAGTCTTTCGGTGCATTGGATTCTCACCAATGTTTTCGCTACTTAAGCCGACAGTCTCACTTCTACTTCGTCCATACGTCCTCGCGATCGTACTTCATCCTACAATAGAACGCTCCCCTACCACTCAGATAAACTGAGTCCACGATTTCGGTGATACGCTTAGTCCCGTATATTTTCGGCGCAGAGTCGCTTGACCAGTGAGCTATTACGCACTCTTTCAATGATGGCTGCTTCTAAGCAAACATCCTGGTTGTCTATGCAACTCCACCTCCTTAATCACTTAGCGTATGCTTTGGGACCTTAGTCGGTGGTCTGGGCTGTTTCCCTCTTGACTACGGAACTTATCTCTCGCAGTCTCACTGCCAGATAATTACATTACAGGTATTCGGAGTTTAACTCGATTTGGTACGGATTTTCTCCGCCCGCACCGAACTAGTGCTCTACCCCCTGCAAGATACATCTGACGCTGTGCCTAAACGCATTTCGGGGAGAACCAGCTAGCTCCGGGTTCGATTGGCATTTCACCCCTAAGCACAGCTCATCCACTGATTTTTCAACATCAGTTGGTTCGGACCTCTACGCGATTTTACTCGCGCTTCATCCTGGCCATGCCTAGATCACCCGGGTTCGGGTCCGCAACATGTAATTATTAGGCGCCCTATTCAGACTCGGTTTCCCTGTGGCTTCGCGTATTAACCGCTTAACCAACTACACATCGCGACTCGCCGGCTCATTCTTCAACAGGCACACTGTCACACTATCTAATAGTGCTCCAATTGCTTGTATGCACATGGTTTCATGTTCTATTTCACTCCCCTCACCGGGGTTCTTTTCACCTTTCCTTCGCAGTACTTGTTCACTATCGGTCGCCAGACAGTATTTAGCCTTACCGGATGGTCCCGGCTGATTCGTACAGAGTTTCACGTGCTCCGCACTACTTGGGATACTCCTGAGGTTCAGACACTTTCGCTTACCGGACTGTCACCGTCTTTGGTGCTCCTTTTCAGAAGTCTTCGGCTAGCGTCTTCCCATCTCGTCTAGAGTCCCGCTACCCCGCTAATACTTGCGTACCAACGGTTTGGGCTGTTCCCCGTTCACTCGCCGCTACTGAGGGAATCACTGTTTTGTTTTATTTTCTTCCCGGTACTAAGATGTTTCAGTTCCCGGACTTACCTCGCTCTACCCTATGTATTCAGGTAGGCGTTACTGGACATTACTCCAGCAGGGTTGCCCCATTCGGACACCCGCGGATCTACGTTTGTAACAACTCCTCGCGGCTTTTCGCAGTTTACTACGTCCTTCTTCGGCTGCTGGCGCCAAGGTATCCACCATGCGCACTTAGTAGCTTAGACCAGTATTCCAGCGATACAACACGGACTTCTTCAAGCGCTGCCAGGCGACTCGAATCCATCCGTATCTTTACTGGATTGATCTATAAGATACAGACACTCAATATGCAGTTTTCAGGGTACAGGGCCGGAATTGCGGCTTCCGGAGCCGTCGGGTATTAGCCTGACAAGGGAGCAATACTACCAGATTGATTGTTCGTCTCGCAAATTGCGAAATGAATTGTCGTTCAGAGTAGATACGTCAACTTTGCTCGGTTAGCTGCGTTTTGCGCAACACCCGCGAATAGAAATAGTACCAAACGGGAGCGCGGCGCGCAAACTGGGATCTCAACGAAGCAGAGTCCAACGGAGACTACGATTCCGGCTTTTCATGCGGGTTTTGAGGGGTCTTGGGCGCTTCTGTGCTTTAACAAAGTCTTTAGACAATTGGATCTTTTCGCTGGAAACGGCCACTATAAGCGGTTCGCGCTGACGACCGCATGCAGATCGCAGCCCGCCGGAATACTTGTGCAATTTCAAACCCACATCATTTATATGTTCGAATGTCGGTAAGCTAACTACCAAACCTCAGCTACAAGTGTGCTCACTTTTTACCTAAAGAACCGGAGCTGCCCCAGCTTTCGCTTGTTCACGAGTTCGGCAAGGTCCGCATTCGACTCGGAACGCCCGTAACGGTCGATCACCCTTTCGGCGCCTCGGACGTTTCCACCTCTGCAAAGTATGCGAACGGTCGAAACCAAAGCCTGCGAAAACAGTGCCCGTCGCGTGGGCACGTTCGAGATCCGTTCTGCGATCTGGTCGGCAGCCAGCAGAGCTGCGGCCGCATCCTCCTTGCGCCCCAGCCCAACAAGCAAGAAAACACGCATATAAGCCCCAAAGCCCTCCGGATGTGTCGGGTGTGGATGGGCTGCCGACTGTTTTGCTTGTGCGTCGAATAATGCTAGACCGCGAAGCCATTCACCGCGATAAAGAGCGATCTCGGCACGCTTCTCGTTTATGTCTGGCATTGGCTCACAGCCTGAAGACTTCAGAACCATCTCCGCCCGATTGAGAACCAGATCTGCCCTATCTAGGGCTCTAACTGCAACCAGTCCTTCCACAAGCAACGCGGCACCCTGAGTGAAATCATCGGTCGCTCCTTTCGTCGGGGTCACACCTTCCCAAATCCGCATTGCCGATTCCAGGCGGCCGTCCGTGGGACGTTTCAGCTTGGAACTTAATATGTGTAAACGGATAATAGCCATGATTCGCAGCCGCGCCAGAATCGGGTGCGAAAGACTTAGCTGTTCAACCTTTTCAAATTCGGCGGCCGCGCGTTTCCAATCACGCAACACCTGATAGCGCTGCGCAATCTCAACGTGTAGTCCAGCGAGCGCGTCTGCGCATTCATCGCTGACCGCGCCCGGCAACCTTTCCAACATCAATTGCACTTTGATCAAAGGAGTTATTGACTTTGGACAGTAGTCGCCACCATTTGCCACCATACAATTCCAAGCGATGAGCGATGCAATATGCATCCGCCTACATGAGCTGAAGCTTGCGGGCAAGCTCCGAAGACGCTCCGCCGATTCATCGAAACTTAACTCCTGTATGGCGCCCGCAATCAATGCTTCAGCTTGTTCTCGGCGTCCGTCGGCACTTGAGACCTTCATGGGCACACTTGCCACCTGGGACATTATGAATTCCGCCAGCTCCCATTTTGCAACCGCCAGTTCTTTCCCTTGCAAGTTACGAGCACCCAGAGTTTTGAAGCGTTGATTAATATCGTAATGCACGGCCAACGCTGGGTCCGGAGCAATTCCATCCGGAGCAATCCGATCCAGCTGCGCCCGCTTTTGCGGAGCACGCGAACTAACGACAAACCAAGCTGCACAGAGCAGAGCGACGCTGAGGACTGCCACGAGGCTCCAAATCATCGATACCATTCGCGTACGGGTATTATTGCTGGCTCCCTTTGGCACCTTTGTGACCGGCAGTGCTGCCATTGCAGCAAGCGGAAGACTCTGCGATAGGCGACGAATATCGGCAGCCAATTCCCTGGCAGATTGATAACGATCGCTTGGAGCTTTGGCTGTAGCAACATCCAGAATCGATTGCCAACCATCTGGAATTGTTTCACTAGGAACGACTTTTGCTAGGCGCGGGATCGAGTCGTTAAGCTGTTGATGCATGACCGCAACCGAGTGGTCTCCCGTGAATGGTGGCATGCCTGTTAAGCAATGGTAGATAACGCATCCAAGTCCGTATATGTCGCTACGCTCGTCAGACGATTGACCAACACACTGCTCTGGACTCATGTATAGAACGCTACCAATTGCTGTTCCTGCTTCGGTCAATTCTTGATTTTTGAGCGCCGCGCTCGGCAGCAACTTGGCCAAGCCAAAATCTATCAGCTTCACCATGCCATTTTTATCGATCAAAATATTGTTCGGCTTTAAATCGCGATGAATGATTCCATTTGCGTGGGCACAACTCAATGCATCACAAATTTGTTCAGCGATTTCGAGCACGAACTTAGGTTCGAGTGGCTCATTCGTTCTCAACATGGATCCAAGGCTGCATCCATCGACGAACTCCATCGCAATGTAAGCGCTTCGTTGATGTTCGCCGTAACCATAAACGCTGACGATAGATCTATGGTGAAGAACGCTCAGGGCTTGTGCTTCGCGCTCGAAGCGCAGCTGCGCATCAGCATCCGGATGAACGTCCAGTTCAGCATCTAATAGCTTGACGGCCACGAGCCGGTCAAACCCTCTTTGACGGCACAGGTAGACGACACCCATCCCTCCGGAACCAAGCCTGGAAATTACTTCAAATCGGTTATCGATAAGGGATTTAGCCGCAGTGTCATCCATAGTGTCATGCCGAGGCGCTTTGATCTACACCGTGCCCAATTTTACCAACAAAATCTCGGGCTCAGACTCGCCTGCTTCACCAATGCTTTGCCCGGAAAGTGTTCAGCCTACGCAGGTCGAGCATGTGAGCCAAATCTGGTGAAGGCGGATAGGCCTTTCCGTAAGCGTCGAGAATCAACTCGGCCTTTGCGAACTCACGTTGCTTAGCTAACTCAAAAGTGCACATAACCAGGGCATGGTTATACACCGCCTTGCGAACCTCAGCGGAATCAGGGATCTTCTGACTAAGCCGGTTGGCATTTTCAATTATTTTCGCCGCACCTGGACGGTCTAAAGCAGTAAGCAAGAATGCTCGCTCATATTCAGATGTGATGCTCAACTCCAGCTGCTGAAGCTGGAGCGATTTTCGCGAAGCATTCTCCAGATCAATCAAGGCTTGCGACCAACGTCCCCGCCTCACAGCAATTCGCGCGTGCATGGCATCAAGGTTCAGCGACCCCTCTAATTTAGCTTTCTTGATCTTTCGCTCCGATGCCAGCAGCGTTTTTTCCGCTCTATCTACCTTATCGCTCAACAGTTCACTGTCGAATGTGGCATCAAGAGCCGGCATATAAAAACCTGGCCCGGGAAGAGCAGGATCTGCGTCCTCTAGTATGATCTCTGCGGTCTCAAGTGCTCCCGGACTGGCGTGATTAAGCCTTATCCCAATCTCGTGCAAACGAGCAAGTGCAGCTGCACGGAAAATATGATCTTCGTTGTAGCGCCTGCAAACACTGTCAAGTTTCAGATATTTCCTTTCGGCCTGTATCCAATCATGCTTTCTGAGAAAGGCGCTTGCCCACTCATTGTACAAGTAGCATCCCGCATTGACATACTCTTCGCTTGAGTCGGATACCATTATGTGCTGCAATATTTTCTCCGCTCGATGGAACAGCTGCAGCGAGGCGCTGTAATTCGGTTCGGCAGTGGCTTGGCGAATAACGACAGTTGCAGCGTAGCAGATAAGATGTGTTCGTACTGCCGGTGAAATTTCCCGCACAGATGCAGATTGCAAGGCCCGATTGACTGCCTCATCTCCACCAATTGCCGGTAAAGCTAAGGTATACAGCACTGATGCTTTCGATTCGTACTCCCTGGCGAGCTTTACGCTCTTTTGCTGCTCGCCGGCCAAGAATATTAGAGTATCGGCCAATTCCCATTGGATCAGGGCGCGCTCCTTTCCTTTGAGATTGGAATCCTGCAAGCGCTCTTGCAATTCACTCATTTGCAAAATCGGATTTGTCATCGAGGTGATTGCTGGTATAGGGCGCTTCTGTGCATACATTACAACTAGAATTAATACGCTGGCCACAGCGGTGCACAAAAGGAGAACCACCGCCTTTCGCGGAAGACGAATCACGCGCAACTTTGGACTAATGGCCTTGCCGACAATACTTTCTGCCTTCACCGGCAAATTTTTTGACAATCGCTGGAGATCATCCGACATCGCTTGCGCGTCCTGGTATCGATCTCTGGGCTCTTTAGCAGTTGCCGAGTCCAGTACTTCCTGCAAACCGGATGGGAAAATCTTATTCGGCGCCACTGCGGCAAGACGTGGCAGGGCTTCGTCAAGGTGTTGTTGCATAACAACTACTGTGTGATCGCCTGGGAATGGTGGCACACCCGTTAAGCAGTGAAACATCACGCAACCCAATCCGTAAAGATCACTTCTGCCATCGGCTGACTGGCCGACACACTGCTCCGGGCTCATATACAAGACTGTTCCCAATGCAGTGCCGGCTTCGGTCAATTGCTGATTTTTGATACCAGCATTCGGCAACAGTCTAGCTAAACCGAAGTCAATCAATTTCACATCGCCATCTTTGGTAAGCAAGATGTTGTTCGGTTTCAGATCGCGGTGGATAACACCATTGGCATGCGCGCACGTCAAAGCATCGCAAATCTGGGAGGCGATCCGCACAACCTCAGTTGGCTCGACCCCATCACACTTTTCCATCACGCTGCTCAAACTTAGACCATCGACATATTCCATCACCATGTACGGATTATGCTGATACTCACCGTACGCATAAATAGTGACAATTGATTTATGTCGCAGGGCGCTCAGAGCATGAGCTTCGCGCTCGAAGCGCAACTGCAAATCGGAATCAAACTCGCCACCCGATTCGGCGTGCAAGAGTTTAACGGCGACGAGGCGATCAAAGCTCTTCTGCCTGCACAAATAGACAGTGCCAAAGCCTCCCTCCCCGAGACGAGAAAGAAGTTCAAACCGATCATCGATAAAAGCGCGTCCAAGGTCCTGGTTCATGGGTGCCGAAATTCACCGCTGCCTTGAGTCTTTTGCCCAATTTCAGCGGCAAAATCGCGAAAACCGGGGATTCTAATAGAATTCCTAAAATCGAACCTAATTAGATTTGGCAGACATCAGCTTTCTCAGGTCGGCACTCCGCTATCTCTACCTGAACAGTGGTGTGATTCAGCTCGAATTTTTCCCGCAAAGTCTCGTTGATCAAGCCAAGTACAGTCTCTGCCGAAGCATCAGCATTTAGAACCACGTGCCCTGACATAGAATACTTGCCGGACGTAATAGTCCAGACATGCAAATCGTGGACGGCTTGAACTCCAGCGACGGCACAAAGTTCGTCATGCAGCTTCCCAAGGTCGATGTGTGATGGTGCTCCTTCCATGAGGATATCGACGCATTCGCGCAATAATAACCATGTCCTGGGCACAATCATCACGCCGATCAGTGCACTGATCACTGGGTCGATAACTCGCCATCCTGTGAACATGATGATCACCGTACCAATTATGACTGCGCCCGAAGCCAACAAGTCGCTCAAGACTTCAAGGTACGCACCTTTGAGATTCAACGACTCCTTCGATCCACCGGCAAGAATTTTTGCTGAGATAAGGTTCACAGCCAGACCCGCGATACCGGTAATCAGCACCGGGGTTGTGAGAATCTCCGGCGGTGAGCTGAATCGTCGATAGGCTTCCCACAAAATGAACGACGACACCGCTAGCAAAAGAACGCCATTGAGAAAAGCCGCCAGAATTTCAGTGCGATAGTACCCGTAAGTCATCCCAGTTGAAGCCGGTTTTGAAGCGAACCAGATAGCGAGCAGGGCAAGAAGCACGCCGGCGACATCGCTGAGCATGTGTCCACTATCGGCAATCAGGGCTAAGCTACCGGAGTAAACACCGGCCCACAATTCGATTAGCATAAATCCAGCAGACAAACACGCAACGGTGATTAGTGCCGAGGTGTTCTTTCGCCGCAAACCAGCAAAGTCGTTGTGATCATGCGTATGTTCGTGTTCGTGAGACACAGATGCTCCTGCTCGTTTTCCGGCTTGATTCAGCCACCTTCCGGTTGAACTAAAATCCAGCGTGATTAAACACCAATGATGCTCAATGGCTTAAGTATAGGATGGCTTGCACATACGAGACAAGCTAGCAGTTGGGGTACAAATCTCTCGTGTTCACCTGAACATCAGCAGTCGCCCCACGCAATGAAAACCACAACCATTTCACCCCGGACCATCACATGATGATCCGCCTCTAGCATTCGCTATCTAAAATGCTTATCCAGTGCTTTGGCTGAAACATCCGTGAGCCTATGGGTTGCGATTTAACAGAGTCAGAACCACAGTCACAACAAACAATAGAAGGCAAACTGCCGCTGACACCAAACAGTAACTGCAGAAGGCTTGCAATACGAATGCTTGAAGTGCAACAAGATAGATTGACACCGCCAATCCCATTGCAGTCAACCATGGCAAGTAGCGATACAGCAGGGATTGCCACTTCTTCGAAGCGACCGTTACAGCGATAACGGTTGCATAGTAGATTGCTCCCAGGGCCGCAATTGGTATGCTACCCAATGCGCTGTATTCGCTGCCTAGCACCTCCTCGCAACTCGCGTTCGGAGAGCAGGCCAGATATGCACCGGCCAAATGGTTGACACTCAGATAAATAGAATCGACCAATCCGACCCCTGCAAGAACAATAAGCAGAACCATGCCAGGAAAATAGATTTTACTTCGGCTAGGAGCGCTTGTTATGGTTGCTGAGTGACTCATCAATGACTTGCTCCAAGCGGTTGAGGTTTTTGCCTGTTAAGGTCTTTCCATCCAAGACGATCGTGGGGGTTTGCGTGACGCCAAGGGACTCTCCGCGCCTGCGGTCGGCAGCGACTTTATTTTTCACCCCAGCTGAGCGAACATCAGTGCCAAATCTGGCGACGTCAAGGGCTAGCTCTTGTGCATATTTCGTAAACAGAGATAGCGGATCTTTTTGGCGCGACCATTCTCTTTGCCCAGCAAATAATCGATCATGCATTTGCTTGAATTTGCCTTGCCTGCCGGCAGCTTCGGCAGCATAAGCGGCACTCAAAGCGTTTTTGTGTTGTGGCAATGGGAAATTTTCGAAACTGAATTGAAGTTCCCCACCGTACTTTTGCTTGAGCTGATTTAGCCGTGGCAAAATCATGGCGCATGAAGTGCACTGATAATCGCTGTAGACGCTGATAGTTTCCTTGGAACTCCGTGCTGCTGACGGCTCGGCATCCGGTGAAACCATAAGTAGACAGGCGAAAACCGCCAGTCCGCTATAAATGCGACGCACTAACATCGGGAAACCTCCGCTAACCTGAGCTCACTTTCTGGAAACACAAGATGCTTTTGTATGACCTGTGGTTCCTTGCTGAGATAATGTAGCAACCAGAAAATAGCAATTTCGGCGACCCAAAGGTTCATCCAGGTTGGCCTTAGCTTCATCGCGCGGACCAAATCTTCAACAAGACTAATCAAAAATAGGAAGTCTATGTCAGTTGTTCTTTATATAGCGAGCACCGTAGATGGTTACATAGCCGACTGTGATGGTGGCATCGACTGGTTGAAACTCCGTTTGGAATGCCGAACTGGCACACGACGAGAAAGCCGGAAAACTTGTTCCCGGCTTTCTCTGGTTGTCCTACATCTCGACGTCTGCAAGGGCGCCAGAAAAACGACCTTGTTCGCATACTGCTAATTGCGCATTTTGCAACTTGTCGAGGCACGCAAGCTGTCGCGCAGTTAGCAATGTTTGCTCTAAGGACTTGTTCCTAAAATCCGAAACGGGTCCTAAGTGTTGTTAGCAGGGACGGATTATTGTTGTGGACGTAATCCAAAAACTGAGGATCGTTGTATTGCGACCAGCCGTACTGTCCAGTCCACTTATTGTTGTGATATTGTTGCCACTGGGTTTTCATCTGGGCGTCCAGCTGTTGCTGCTGCATCCTAGAGAAATGGGCGTCGTTGTTCCATTGCCAATTCGATCGCAACTGAGCTCTCTGGTCGTTCCAATTATGCTTGTCCCAGTTCCAACTATTGTTGTTTTTCCAATGGTCTCTGTTGTTGTTGTCGTTGTACTTATTCTTGTACTTAACTTTGTTATGTTTCGAATAGTAGACAGTCTGATTTGAGTAACGGCCCTTCCCATTGTCATAACCATAGTGCTTATTTTTGCCGTTGCCGCGATGGTTATCGTGATCGGCAAAGGCTGCTGGCGCCGACATGCTCAGCAAGGCCAGACCAGCCATGAGTTTTGAAATAACTGAAGTTTTCATAATCGCCCCTAGGGATAAATTTATGGATTTGTCCATAGATTCAGTATAACCAGACCACGTTAAAACTGAGTGAGACAATGACAACACTGGCTTAAGTCGACGATCGTACTAAACGCGAGGGAGGCATCATATATAGTGGCGCAACACTGCCGTCAACTCACTCCAGGCGGGCCGTTCAGTTGAGCTTCTTCCAAGTCCAACTCATTTTGCAAAGTTCGGAAGACGTCTTGGCCAATTTCATGACTGTCACGCATACCCACCAGTAGCCGTCGCTGGGAATTGACAGTTTCACCGAGGAGCAAGCGCCATGTCTCGCTTTTGGTCAAATCCTGTGAATCTGGATGAATATTGGCTATTGCTCTTTCAAGGTATCTGTTCAAAATCTTTTGCAAAGTCGGGTCTTCCAGATCGATATCCCTTGCTCTTGCGACCTCATCGATTGTTCTAACCGCTTCTCGAGATAGTGCAAGACGCGCCTTGCGCTCTACTTCCTCCGAATCATCCAAGTCGGGAGTAAAGCCAAATTTCCTCACAATGGCTGGTAGCGTAAGGCCCTGCAATAGAAGAGTGGAAGCAATGACCACGATAGTAAGAAAGATCAGCAAGTCCCGATAAGGAAATTCTTGACCGCTTGCAGTGGTGAGTGGCAGTGCAAGAGCAGCTGCTAAAGAGACGACACCGCGGGTGCCTGACCATGACAGAACAAATAGATGCTTCCAGCTCGGTCGACTCTGTCGCTTAATCAGACTGTAGATAGGCGAGATGGAAAAAGTCCAGGCAAAGCGGATCACGATGGGAGCAAAGGCAGCTGTTGCTGTCCAGAGCAGAAGCTGATCAGGCGAATATGATTTCACTGTTTCTAGAATCGGTTCTAGCTGCAAACCCATCAGCAAGAACGAAAAGCCATTCAATATATAACCAATAGTTTCCCAGGTAGCGGTGGCTTGCAGTCGAGTTTGCGAAGACTGCAGTTTCGGGCCGTGCCAACCCAGCAGTAACCCCGCCGTCACAACGGAAAGAATGCCCGAAACATGCAGATGTTCTGCAGTCAAATAAGCGATGAAGGGAGTAAGAAGAGAAACTATTATCTCTACTGGTCTGTGATCAAGCTTTGTTCTGACCTTTGATAGAACCCAACCTAAGGCCAACCCAAGTGCGATGCCACCAAGACCTACAATGAGAAATCTCCTGCCCGCTTCAGACAACGAGAATATGCCGGTCACTGTGGCTGCCACCGCAAACTGATAAGCGACTAGCCCAGTTGAGTCGTTGACCAGACTCTCGCCCTTAATGATATCCATCAATTTTTTAGGAAGATTGACCTCTTTAGCTATCGCCGAAGCAGCAACTGCATCAGTTGGAGAAACGATAGCGCCGAGCACAAATGCTGCGGTCCAGGGCATGCCAGGCACAACCGCATGAATGGCCACAGCCACACCGGCGACAGTAGCCAACACCAGTCCGATTGCCTGAAGGGTAATTACTTCAGCGACATCTTTCAGTTCTTTCCACGAAGTGTTAAATGCGTCTAAATAAAGCAGCGGCGGCAGGAAAATGAAAAATATTACGTCCGGGTCAAGCCTGACATCAGGAATTTGAGGGATGAGCGAAATCACCATGCCGGTCACAACCAGCAAAATTGGCAGTGCAATTCGTAGTTTTTGCGAGATTGCTCCGACGATGCCGACAACAGCAAGGAGCGCCACTATTAGTTCGACTTGCTGCATTGATTCGTTTTAGGTATTTCTTGCTTGGTGAGGAATGTATTGCGTTCCAGTGATCACTGTCCTCACTGCCGATTGATCAGGCTTCTTTTTTGCGACGTGCTTTGATAGTCCAATGCAGTGCCAAAGCTGGTGCCAACAGCATGAATATGGCATAAAACTTGATGGCAGTAAAGAACGTCAACATCAATGGACTGAGCACAGCAGGGGTCGTGTGAAACGATTGCGATATGAGCGTTGTCCAAGTGTCCCAAAGCAAGAACGTGGCTACCGCCATTAAAACGGCAAGGCCATAGGTGATAGCCGCGGTTTTCAGTAGGATGTTTCGAATTAGTTCAAGCAGTTCAGAGCTCATAGGTGTAAGACTCCCGTGTTGTCTTAAGCATAGACGACAGAAAGTAGAGACTTATACCCGTAGAAGCCGAACATGCTTGTATTGGTCGAACATCAAATGAATATCCACCAATTTCCAAATACCGTCGTTCCAATCGTTAGTATAAATTCGGGTGCCACCACCCATGATACCGCAGTGAGCATTCCCCCCGAGGTTCGGCTTCGTCGGACCCTCTGCAAAAGCGACCAGAACATCGCCTGGCCGACAAGCCGCGAGCAGCTTGGCATCATTGATTCGTCCGGCCTCGCCGTTCTTGATCACAAATTCCTGGCACTGAGTTGGCCCGTGCAGCAGTTGAGACCGCATGATCGTAACGGCGGCGCTGCTCACGCCTTTAACGCCAGCCTTCTTCAGTACATTGCAGACGGCGGCAGAGCAACCCAGATATCCGGTCTTGAGTCCGTAGCCATGCCACATCTCACTGCCCAGTCCACTATGGGCCGCGCCGACAATTTGCTTGCTGGAATTCTGCGCCGCGATTCCCTGCGGGAAAAGCACAATCAAGGAGACCATCAAGAGAAATGGCTTACCGGCTTTTTTGTTACACGGCAGCGTCGACCCGAAAACGCCAAACGAGACCAAATTCGACCTCAACTTACTTTGCAATCATCTGTTGAAGATTATACACACAGCCCTCTGGTCTGCGCCCGCAAAGTCTTCGGAGCAATGGGCTTGCCCGTTGAGAACACCGAAAACAAAAGGTCATAGCGGAGTATTGACTTTCAATCATCAACAAATGGTTTCATCCGGAGCATGAGCATGGACACTGCCGCATATTTTTCAACTCTTTCAAGACGCGGCTTTTCGAGGCGGATCCGTCCAAGAAAAATCACTCAACGAATAGGTTGTGATTTGACTGCCCAGGGAGTCATTCTTTTGAGCGTTTTGCGGAATGCAATCTTCTAGCTCCGCCCAAAATCGATTGGCATCAAACCCAGAAAGCAAAATATACTTGCGTGCGCCGAGAGCCTTACCAGCCGCCATGATCCCGCTGGTAGCGTAGCGGTCGCAACGCTCTTTATCTGTGCAATAGAAAACGAAGGCAAGGTTTTTCTGCTGTTCGCCATTTGTGACTCCGTGCAACACTTTGAACACATCACTGTTTTCTAAGTTGACCGCACTAAGTACAAGATCCATTCCGTACTTCCGCAAAAACTCAAACGCCTCAGCAATTGTAAAGGCGCGCCACGCTTTGTGCCCATTCGTTTGCAAGCACTGCTTTATCTGTTCAAATTGACGGTTGTCTTCTTCAAGGACTAAGATTTGGGCCACCATGCGCACCTCTAATAGTAATAAAGCGTTGACGTAACTACTCAGCCAAAAGATGCACTCTGTTTAAGTCATTGTCCAAAGTTGAATCGATCGGGCAATTGCTTTGTGCCAATCTTGCTTCGTCTACGGCGCAGACAATTATCCGCAAGTGCGATGGCTACATAAGATCGAATCTGTTCTTTGAAGTTAAGCTGAGTACTGTCCCGAACGTCTTGCATTGCCTTGTCAGCCCATGGGCAATGGCCTGGAACCGTGCTGAAAGTGCCATTTGGACGCTCAAATCCTGTTGTTTTCTCGGTTTAGGAGTGATAAAAAATTGTCTTTGTAGCGAGAGGAATCCCTTTGTGAAAAAGCACATTCTGATGCTGACTGCTGTCATCGCCATTCTTTTTACTAGTCCTTCGGCATCTGCACAAGCGGTCGGCAGCGTAGTCGAGTGTGCGCCTACAAGTCGAAGCGACTGGAGGCGCGGGGTAGTGGTAGAAAACGACCCAAACAAGCATTACATGCGCGTAAGAGTTGAAGCCGAAAATGGCAAGACAGGTGGCGTCTTTATGGTGGCACGCGCGGAAGTTCGTTCGCCCGGTGGAGCACAAAACCCACAAAATCAAGGAGCATTGACCGGGACTGCTGGCACCACAACTGGTACCGTCCTCGCGACACCTAGCGAACCAATCCATCCAAGGGCGCAACCGAGCGGAAACTGGTTCAATGCTCCCCAAGCCGCGGTGCAAGCACCGCAGCAGGCAGAGCCGCAACAACCACAACATCAACAAAATCCCATTGCCAAACAACAAACTAACCCGAACTGTGCTTGCGCTCCAATGAGCGACCTCAGTGGTGACGGTATGGACGGTATTTTTAAACGCGAAATTCGCGACGTATACATCATTAGCGGACAAGACATCGCTTCCAAGAATCCGGCGACAATTAACTTCAAGAGCTTTCAAATTGGCGCCTCTCGACCATATCGAATGCCGGAAGCTTGGGCGTACAATACCGGAAGCCCGGATGGTCCCGGCGGAAGAGAAGGTACAACCGTGTACCCAGTCCACGCGCGCTTCACTGTGTGTGTTGATTATCCAGGCTATCCGAAAAACGGATATATGGGCCGACTCGCAGTGAAAGAACTCGACAACACTTACTGGTGTTTCAAGAATGCTTTCGGAAAATGGCAGTGCAACCTGGGATCTCCAAGTAAGCTACTTGAGTCCAAGTACATCGATAAATAACGATATTAGTTATCGGCTAGCCTGCTTTCATTGCAAATGCGATTTCATGTATGAGCTTGCCTACTAGTCAAGACTTAAAGCCCATCGCTGGCAAGATCCCGCGTTGGAGCCGTTCTACTGCGACTGCGTCGTTAAATCCATCAACCTCTTCCGCGCTTCTTGCGCCCTTCCATCGGCCGGTGCGATCGACAAGAAATTCGACAACGCTTCGCGCGTGGCTTCCATGTCGCCTTTCTTCTCCGTCGCCTGGCTCAACAAAAACCAGGCGTCGGCATTCTTTGGATCTTTCTTCAACACGGTCCGATAACTTTCCATTGCGTCGATCACATTCTGCTGCGCCAAGTGAATCGAGCCCTTGTTCAACCATGCCGACGTCAACGCAGGATCCAGCTCTGTAGCCTTTTGTGCGTGCTTCAGCCCGTTGTCCAAATCGCCGATCATCGTGTCCACATACGACAAGCGATCATGCAATGACGCCGAATTCGGATACAACTGCACTGCTTCGCTCAACAACCTCACAGCAGTCGTATAGTCTCCCATGCCAACGGCCTTGCCGGACAATGCCTTCAAGACCGCACTGTCCTTTGGATTCAACTGATACGCATACTCTAACTGCTTAACACATTCGCCCTTGTCGCCAGTTTGATCCAACGCACGCGCTAAGTTGGTCCGAAAGAGAACATCGTTCGGCTGCAACTCAACTGCACGCTGAAGTTGCACAAGCGCTTCTTTCCATTGTCCCTTCAAACCCAAGGCCACGCCGTAATCCGACACAGCATCGGCATACGTCGGGTCGGCGACAATCGCCAACTTATATTCGATAATCGCGTTATCTAAATCGCCGGCGCCGGCAAACCTGCTTGCTTTCAAATAGTGCGATTCCGCTCCGAGAAAATGCTCGACGTCCGCCGGCACGTTGGAGATGCTCTCCAGCGGCGGCGTTCCGAGAACGATGTCCGTGCCGGTCCACTCCGACT
>Ga0163151_10003793_pt1 | contig 21241 bp, 13 predicted proteins | sample OliLakLV19MP5IB2_FD_145596 | JGI IMG/M metagenome (GOLD analysis project Ga0163151, IMG submission 145596) | Freshwater microbial mat bacterial communities from Lake Vanda, McMurdo Dry Valleys, Antarctica - Oligotrophic Lake LV.19.MP5.IB-2 | ecosystem: Environmental > Aquatic > Freshwater >... | reverse complement strand
TGTCCGCGGCGCCGCCAACAAGACTTCCCAGTTGGGTTCGCCCAGAAGGCTCCCGTTTTCCCGACGCCACGAATCACCCAGGATGTTCACCATCACGCTCGGTTCCCGGAGGGTGACGTCACCCAATGGCAGGCCGCATACCGCCCGGATCTGCTGCTCAAACTGACTGGTCTCGCAGCCATCCAGCGTCCAATGGCCGCTGTTGTGCGGGCGCGGCGCGAGTTCGTTCACGAGCACGCCACCTTCCGGAGTTACAAACATCTCGACTGCCAGCAAACCGACGACTTCGAGTTTTTCGGCGATCGCAATCGCCAGTGCTCCCGCCGCCCGTGCCACCGCCTCGCTGATCCGCGCCGGCACAATTGAGAAATCGAGAATGTGATCGGTATGGATGTTCTCCGCCACCGGGAAGGCGCGCACTGCCGAGGGTTCGCCGTTCGCAGCAGTACTGGAGCGCGCCACGATAACCGAGACTTCCGCGGTGAATTCAACCCAGCGCTCCACCACACAGCGGCGGCCCCGAAAGATCGCCCGGGCTTTGGTCAGATCCGCCTCGTCGATCAGTTTCATCTGGCCTTTGCCATCGTATCCAAAATCCGCGGTCTTCACCACACAGGGCAGCCCGACTTCGGCGACCGCCGGTGCGATTTCCCCGTCCAAGGCCTCGGCATACGGCACATGCGGGAAGCCGTGGGCGCGCAACCACGTCTTCTCCCGCTGCCGGTTCTGGCAAACATGCAGCACTCCGGGCCGTGGAAACAGCGGCACATGCGGAGCGATCATCTCGAGCGGAGCCGAGGGGATGTTCTCAAACTCATACGTCACCACGGCGCACTCCCGCGCAAATGCCGTCAACGCTGCGATGTCCTCGTAACCCGCGTTGACCTCTTTATTCGCCACCGCACCGGCCGGACACGGCCCCACCGGTTCGAATACTTGCATGCGATAGCCCAGCGACTGGGCCGCCTGGCCCAGCATCCGCCCCAGTTGCCCGCCACCAAGGATGCCAATCGTGTTACCGGGGGAAATCATTCCGATGCGTCAGAGGTTAAAAAATTAATACTCGAAAGGCCCGATGCGGTCGGCACCCGGATCCTCGTTCAAGGGCTAAAACGCCGCGATTCACCGCGCACCGGCCACCACCGGCAACCGGGCCTTCATCACCTTCCCGGTTTGCTCGCGACGAAACGTCTTTAAGGCGGACGCGATGGCGGGATCGGACGGCGCCAGGATCGCCGTGGCAAACAGGGCTGCATTGATTGCTCCCGCTTTGCCGATGGCAAAGGTCGCCACCGGCACGCCCCCCGGCATCTGTACGATCGAAAGCAGCGAATCCATGCCCCTCAACGCATGGGACTCCACCGGCACCCCCAGCACGGGCAGGGCCGTGAGCGCCGCCGTCATGCCCGGCAGATGCGCCGCCCCGCCCGCTCCGGCAATGATCACGCGCAAGCCGCGGGCTTCCGCCTTTTCGGCATAACTCACCATCAGCTTCGGTGTCCGGTGAGCGGATACGACCCGCTTTTCGTAGGACACGCCCAGCGCGTCCAACTGCGCCGCCGCATACTGCATCGTCTCCCAATCCGAGGTGCTGCCCATGATGATCCCAACCAAAGGTCCGCTCATATTAGGCGGTAAGGGGTGATGCCTTCGCGATGTCGCCGCAATGCAAACTTGCGCCCCGGCCGCGTTTCACCGCGCCCCCCGCCCATCACTCCGGAGGCCGGAAAAGTCGTACCCGCCAGACTCTGACTGATCAGGAGAACCGTCAGCTGATGGGTTGGTGGGCAGTGGATCTGTTGGTGGACCGGATCATTCATCGCGACTCCGGGGCCCCGGCTAATCCGGGATCACGATGGTGAAGCGCGAGTAGATGGATGGAAAACCCTGCGCGTGCAGCCGGCGAGGCACCTTGGGGCCAAACTTCAGATCGGTCCGGAATCTTAACGGCGCGACGACCAATCGGAGCAAATTGCTGAATTGTTTTTCGAAACGGTTTTCGGAGGGAGGAACTCCTCAGTGCCAAGCCCGTTGACAGTCAAAATCGCTGGAAACAACGGGCTCCAGGGAGCCGGCCGATCAAACCGCGGCGCGCCGGAAGCCGGCGGTATTTTCCCACTGATCCAAGCCATGTGTCGTGCCGCAATCGGGACACGGAATTGCCGCCTTGGCGGACCGGCAGTGGGGGCAGATTCCGCGGGTTGAAAATGGATCGAAGCCCTGCCCGCAACTTCCACATTGCCAGATCGGTCCGCCAGTCGGCGCCTCGCGGCAGGTCGGGCAGGCGAAACCCGCATGTCGCGGCCGCCGGGCCAGTGCCATCATGGCCTGCGCCTGGCGGAATCCCGCGAGGCATTGCTGGCCGAGAAAAATCGAGAGCAGGCCGATGATCAACCAGCGGTCCGGATTGCGCCAATAAAAGTAACCGCCGATTCCAATGATACCGACAAAGCCGAGGCTCGACGCCACGAGCAAGCTCCGGGCCCGGCCGATGACAAACCAGAGGAGCGAACGCAGAATCTGTCCCCCGTCGAGCGGATAGACCGGGAGCATATTGAAGACCAGCAACGCAATGTTGATGAAGAATACTGCCCGGAGGAAACGGCCGAAATCAGGATAATCGATCCCCCATCCCAGGTTGACGCGGGCCCACATCAGGCCGGCGATCACCGGAATCAGCAGGACGTTGACCAACGGTCCGGCCGCAATGCTCCACAACTCAGCGCCAGGCCGCGGCGGTGGTTGCACGAAGGCGACGCCTCCCAGCGGCCAGAGAACAATCTCGTCGGCTTTTCCGCCGGTCTGGCGACACGCCAGCGAGTGCCCAAATTCGTGCATCAGCACGATGACGAACAACGAGAGGTACTCGACGATGTTCCACACTTGGGAGGAGTACGCCTCGCTTCGCAACGTCACCTGGATGACCGCGAACACGAACCACCACCAATGCAGGTAAACTTGGATGCCGGCCACGCGAAAGAGGCGGAACGAGCCGGAACGGGAAGGGAGCATCCACGAGAGTGAAGGCCGAAGTGCGCGCGTTGAAAGGGCGAAGTAGAAAACCCCGACAGCCCGCGCCGGGAAAAGAGGTGCGCTCCTTCTTCGATAAGTGAGACAGACATTCCGGTCTGGCCCAGCCCTCGATCACCCAACGGCCTCGCTCCATTGTGAAACAATCAGGATCGGTTATGCTTTTAAATGAGCCGAGCCTTTGTCCGCGAGTCGGACGTATCACCCCTGCCGGAGTTACCGGCCTTGATTTCACCTCTGCCACCGGGAGCAAAAAACTATCTGACGCCAAGGGGCGCTCAGCGCTTGCGGGACGAACTCACCCAGCGCCTCGAACAGGAGCGCCCCAGGCTGACCGCGGCTCCGGTCGATGACATTGATGCCAGACGCGAACTCCAAGTATTGAATCAACGGATACGCTACCTGCAGGAAAGCCTGCGCACTGCAGAAATTACGGAACCACCGCCGCCACCCCACGACGTCGTGCGTTTCGGCGCGACGGTGACGGTGCGCGAGGCCGGCGACACCGAGACGCGGTACCGGATCGTTGGAGTCGACGAGACCAATCTCGAGCGCAACGAGGTCAGCTGGCTCGCCCCGATTGCCCGCGCACTCCGGAACGCCCACCTCGGCGAACGCGTGGTCTTCTCGACGCCGCGCGGGGCGAACGAACTCGAGATCGTCGCCATTTCCTACGACGCCTGACGTCCCGCCCAACGGAACCGAACTGCGTTTGGAAGAATGATACAGGCATTGCTGCCTGTTCCGTCTTTCCGAAGAATGATGACAGACAGGAATGTCTGTCTCACTCCGAAATACAGCTCACGCTCACCGGGGAACCACCCGATGCGCCAGATCGGAAGCGCCTTGATGACCGCGCCGGAAAAATATAGGCCAAGTCTGGTGACGTTCCACGGTAGGACCGAACCGGGTCCCCCCGGCTGGACAGCCACCCGGAAAAAACGCATCATCAGGGATCAATCGACGTCTACTCCAGAGTCGCATCTCCCCATGGCGTTTCTCAAAAAATTCCTCGTGATCGATGACAACGCGGACGGTCGCTCCCTCTTGGCGCGCACCCTCCTCCGTAAGTTTCCCCAGTCCCTGACGATCGAATGCGCCGAAGCGGCCGCAGCCACCCGCACCGCCAGCTCGGAACAGCTCGACGCGATCGTCGTCCACCGCGCGCGCGAAATGGAGGGAGTGGATTTGATCCCGCTGTTGCGCATGATCAATCCTGACATCCCGATCATTTATGTGAGCGGCCCCGACCGCAGTCAGGCGGCGCTGGCCGGCGGCGCCACCAGCTGCCTGAGTTACGATGCGTGGCTAAGACTGGGAACCGTCATTGCGGAAGCACTCGATCCCCAACCGTGGCCGGTACCCTCGGTGCAGGCCACGACCGCGGCCTGACCTGGATCCAGCCACTACCGCGACTACAGCAGGTCGCCCCCCACTTATCGCGCGAGGCGCACTTTGCCGCTTACGCCAGCGTGAACGGATGCACGCTACGCACGATGGTGGTCATTGTTTGCACACACGGATACTTCACCAGATAACGATGAGCGCCAAGAGCGAGCGCTTGCGCCATATCCGCCGGTCGGCTCGAGTTTGACAGCACCACCATTGTTAACGGTAGAACTCCCTTTTGCTCCCGTGCCCATTGCAGGAAACCGAACCCGCCGAGTCCAGCCATCCGCAGGTCGAGAAAGAGGAGACCCGGACGATGATGATTCGGATCGGGACTCGCCAAGCGCGCTCCCAGGTAATTCACGACCTCAGAACCGTCGTTGAACGTTTTGATCGGGTTCTTCACCCCGGTTTTCTTGATCAAGCGCTCGATGAAAAAGAGGTCATCCGCATCATCGTCCGCGACCAAAATCGGAGTCTCGCAATCCACGGCAAGATCCAGTCTCCGCGCGGGGGGCCAAGCCGAAGCGGACTCGATCGGAGCTTCGGCACTCTCAAGATAATCGCCGGAGACACCGGGCACGTCGCTGCGCATTTCGAGGCGGTGGGAGATATGGGAGTATTTCATAACAAACAGAATTAAGGTTTCGAGACCGGGAGAACGCGGGTGACGTCAGGACCCTACAAAAACGCGGCGGTTCGCCGCGCGGAGATCGGGTGTTGACCCACCCTTCCCTAGGTTATGAACCCCATCACTGAACGGCGGTTCACCTTCGTCTCGCTGGTAATCGACCAATTGCCGCTTGGCCCAGGATGGGGCACATACCCACGTCGAACCGGGGTTAAAAACCTCGTGCTGCGATAACTCACCGGAACAAAGGGATTGGCTTCGCCGTCGCTCCGGGTGCATTCATCCCGCTTTTCACCGTGATTTCTCTCCGTCGTCCTCTTCTCGCCCTGCTCGCGCTCGTGGCCGCTCCCGTGTTACTGGCACAAACGCTCCCGACGTTGACCCAACCGTTCACCGCCCGGTCGTTACTGCTCACCGAGGGTTCGGTCTCGATCGATCTCCGCGCGCATTTCGGTCTGCCCACTGTCACCGGACAGGTGGTGCAGATCGAGACGGTGGCCGGCTCGTTCAACATCGAGTTGTTCGACGACACGCCGCTCACCAAGGCCAACTTTTTGGCGTACGTGAATTCCGGGCGTTACACCAACACGATCGTTCACCGCTCGGTGCCGGGACCTCTTCCGACCGACCCGAAATTTGTGATCCAAACCGGCGGTTACTTTTCCCGCCTTCCGTTCGAACACATTCCCACGTTCGCCGCGGTGAACAATGAATTTCGCCGCTCCAATCTCCGGGGAACGCTCGCCATGGCCAAGCTCGGCAACGACCCCAATAGCGCCACGAGCGAATGGTTCGTTAACCTCGGCGACAACTCCGCCAACCTCGATAATCAGAACGGTGGCTTCACCGTGTTCGGCCGCGTGCTCGGCAGCGGCATGCTGATCGCCGATGCAATCGCCGCCTTCCCCCGATTCAACATCGCAGGCTCCTTGTCCGACCTCCCGCTGCGCGACGTCGCCGCCAGCCAGGCCAACGTCGAAACCCGCAACCTGATTACAGTAAGCAACGTCCTCGCCATTCCCATCTATCCTCCCGCGACGCGCTCCGTCCTCACGTTCCTGGCGCAAAGTTCCGACCCGACCGTGGTCGGGGTCGCCGTTTCCGGGAGCACGCTTACGCTGACGCCACTCACCAACGGCACCTCCGTCCTCCTGATCCGCGCCCGCGACACCAACAACAACTTCGCGGATGCCAGCCTGGTCGTGACCGTGAGTTCAGGCTTCTCCATCGTCACTCCGCCCCAATCCCAGCACGTGCAGCCGGCGGCGCCGGCGCTTTTGAGCGTTACAGCGGCCGGGACTGGCGTCACAACCTATCAGTGGAACAAGAACGGCGTACCCATCGTGGGCGCCACCGGCGCTGCTTATCTCGTGGTCAGCGCGTCGGCCGCCGACATGGGATTTTACTCGGCCACCGTGACGCGAAACGGCACCAGCGTCACGTCAACCCCGGCGATCGTGACCGTAAACCTCCCCGGCACGAGCCGACTCGTCAACGTCTCCACCCGGGGCCAGGCGAGCGCCGATGAACCGCTCACCCCGGGCTTTGTGATGCGTGGAACGGGAACGAAGCGCCTCGTGATTCGCGCAATCGGACCGACCCTGGGGGTCTTCGGGGTCAACGATGCGATGACCGATCCGAAGATGGCCGTGATTCCGCTGAGCCAGACCAACGTGGTCCTGGCCAACGACGATTGGCAGAGCCAGCCAGCCGCCGCTGTGAGTACGCTGATTGCGACCAGCGGGTCGGTCGGCGCCTTCGCGCTTCCTCCTCTTGGTTCGAAAGACGCCGCGGCCGTGGCCTCCCTCCCGGTGTCGGGCGTCGGAGGTTACACCGTCGGAATTACGCCTTCCGGGAGTAGCGGGCCGGGCGTGGCGCTCGCGGAAATCTATGACGCCGATGCCGCCGACTCTGCCGTACGCATGATCAACGTTTCGACGCTGGGAACCGTGACGGCCGATGGTTTGACCCCCGGGTTTGTGATCGGCGGATCCGCTCCCAAACAACTCTTGATTCGCGCGGTGGGACCGACGCTCGCCTCTGCCTTCGGCGTCACCGGCACCGTGCCAGACCCGCAGCTGACGATTTTCGATCAGAAGTCTTCGGTCGCGATCGCCTCGAACAATGATTGGGCGGAGGGAGGCCAGGGCGCCGCGCTGCAAGCCGCCTTTGACGCCGCGGGCGCGTTTGCCCTGCCGACCGGCAGCAAGGATGCCGCGATCCTGGTTCGCCTGCCTCCGGGGGCTTACACGGTGGTCGCCAGCGGGGTGAATGGCGGCACGGGGCGCGCGTTGGTCGAGGTCTACGATCTCGATCCATAATAGAAAATGCAGTTGAATCCACAGATTCCACAGATGAGCACAGATTGCCAAGGCATTATAAATTACAGTCCCTTCACCTTGCGGGTGAATTGCGGCTAGCAGCCTCTTCATTAGTAATTCTCTGGATCCGTGCTCATCGGTGTAATCTGTGGTTAAAAGAAACTGCTGACTTTAGGATAAGCACCTCGCGTTGTCGCCGGCACGCTCCCGAGGGCGAGCACCAGGCCTCAACCGCGCCCTGGTTGTCGCCCCCGGAAATCCGCCAAAATCCCCTCGTAGTGTCACTTATTACGTGACGCTTTCCCGGGGAGAAAGGCCGCGGGGCGCGACCCGTTTTGCGACCCGCCGGAAAGAAGGGTCCTTGCGGTCTGGCGAAGCCCTGTACCAATCGGTTACTTAACTTTTCCAAAATTGGCTAAATCCTGCGTAACGCCGGACCGTTCCGTTCGTCTCGCAGACAACTGGATGCCTATGATCACCCTAAACCCTTTTTTTCGCCGCCTCCTTCCGACCCGAAGTCGTTCACCGTGGAGGGTGCCATCGGCATCGATTCGCGCGCGTTCTCCTGACCTGCGAGCGCGGGAATCGACCCGCGATTTCAGGTAGAAACGTTTCGTTTTCCGGACGATGTCGGTGCGGCAAAAACCCTGCAGGGGCAAACCTTCGCATCTAACCCGCCTCTGAATTCGTACTGACTCCACCGCACTTGCTTCGATTCACAACGTACTTGGGCCTTCTGGTCGGCGGTGCCCTAAAAGTCACTCTCCCGTTTCGAAACCTTTGACCTGCTCGTCGCGTTTCTAGAAAAACCGCCTCCCGCGCTCAGTCGCGGTCCCTTTTCATCCCCGTTTCATTCCGTGTCTCTTTTCCCGCCTTTCCCTCTTTCAATCGCCCGCGCCACGGCTGCGTGTCTTCTGACTTCGGCGTTATTGTTCTCTGGTTGCAACCGGGGTACGAGCACCGCGAATTCGCCCGCAGCACCCGCCGCCTCTTCGACGGCGGCCGCCACGTCAACCCAGAGTAAATCCCCGCCTCCCGCCCAGAGCGCGGGAAGCGTTCGCCGCGCCGCGGACTCGGAACGGGATCGGGCCCGGCAAGCCGCCGTCGAGATGGTCCCGGTGGAGACGGCGCTGGTCACCCGCGGGCCGATCTCCGCGTTTTTGAGTTTCAACTCCACCGTGGAAACCGAAGCGATGGTCGACATCTACCCCCAAACCACCGGGCAGGTGGAGAAGCTGCTGGTGGAAGAAGGTCAGATCGTAAAAGCAGGCGATCCTCTCCTTCAGATCGAAGACCGCGAGTTGCGCCTCGAGGTGGAGGAAAGCACCGCGAACTTCGCGCATCTCGAGCGGAACTTTGGCCGGTCCGAAGATCTGTTTACCCGCAACCTGATCAACAAACAGGATTACGAAAACCAGAAGTATCAGGTCGAACAGGCCCGGCTGCGCCTTGAGCGGGCGAAGATCCGCCTGTCCTATGCCACGGTGCGCGCCCCCTTCGCCGGCGTGTTATCCACCCGCGAGGTCCAAGTGGGCGCACGCGTCGCCAACGGCACCAAGCTTTTCTCGTTGGTCAAACTCGATGAACTCGTCGCCCGGGTGTTTGTGCCCGGACGTTATTTGCCCGCGGTGGCGGCGGATCAACCCGCCATCATCACGTCGGAGTTCCTGCCTAACCGCACCTTCGAAGGCTTCGTGAAACGCATCAGCCCCGTGATCGATCCCAAGAGCGGCACGTTCAAGGTGACCGTCGGGGTCCGAGGCGAAACCCCCGGTGAACTTCCTCCAGGGCTCTTCGTCGGCGTGCGCGTCATCACTGATACCCGGAAGGACGCGGTTCTAATCCCCAAACGCGCTGTGATCTACGAGGGCGGCGAGCGTCACGTGTACTTGGTCGTCGACAACCGGGCGGTGAAAAAAAAGCTCACCGTCGGCTACGAAGACCCGAACTATGTCGAAGCGCTCGGCGGCTTCGAGGTCGGCGCAGCCGTGATCGTCCTCGGGCAGGGCGGCCTGAAGGACGGCGCCTTGGTCCGGGCCGTGAACACCACCGGCCCGATTGTCCTGCCTGATGCCACGACCACGCCGGCGAGCGCCAATCCCGAGCGGCCGGCTCAGGCCACCACCGCTCCGCGCGAGGCGGCGGCCAAGCCTGGCGTGTGATGGTCCTGCCCGCACCGTGCCCTGCCGGTCGTCCCGTCTTCTGCTCCTCCGGCCCCTTCAGGTGGCGCTAAACGCCATGCACCGGGCAGGGTCGCTCCCGCCCTTTTCCGGTTTCCGTCGTTGCGCAGCCACCCGCCCATTCTTTTCCGACTCCACCGTCCGGTGTAACCGGCGTGCGATCACGGCTTTTCCTTCTTCGTCTTGAGCACTCGTCCGAAAAATTTTCGCATCAGCGATTCCCACTACGCCTTGGTCGTGCAGCGACCCGTTGCCATTTTGATGGTGACGATCGCCGTCGGCGTGTTTGGGTTCGTCTCGTACCAGCGCCTCGCGCTGACGCTCATGCCCGACATGAGCTATCCGGCGCTCACGGTGCGAACCACCTATCCCGGGACGGCCCCGGAAGAGATTGAGAACATTATCTCGCGTCCACTGGAACAACAGTTGGGCATCATTCCCAAGCTCGTTTCCATTAGCTCCGTTTCGAAGGCGGGGCAGTCGGATGTGACACTCGAGTTTCAGTGGAAGACTGACATGGACCTCGTGGCGCAGGAGGTCCGCGAAAAAATTGACCGGATCCGGTTCCCGGAAGGGGCGCAGCGGCCGCTCCTGCTGCATTTCGACCCTTCGCTGGATCCCATTCTCCGGCTTGGTCTGGCCGGCCCGCAATCCCTCTACGATCTGCGCCATCTCGCGGATCACGAGGTGAAGCGTAAGCTCGAAGCGATCCCCGGAGTTGCGGCGATTCAGATCAAAGGCGGCCTTGAGGAACAGTTTCTTGTGGCGCTCGACGAGAGCAAGCTCGCCACGCTTCGGCTCGATATCAGCCAGATCGCCAGCCGACTGCAGCAGGGCAATGTCAATATGTCCGGCGGCAATCTGCGGGAAGGACAAACCGAGTACGTGATCCGGACCTTGAATGAGTTTCGCTCGATGGACGAGATCGGCACGCTGATCATCGGGCGGCAGAATAATGTCGATATCCGCTTGAGCGACATCGCGACCGTCTCGCGTTTTCATGAGGACCGCACCGTCATCACGCGGGTAAATGGGCAGGAGAGCGTCGAGGTCGAAGTCTACAAGGAAGCCGACGCCAACGTGCTGGTGGTCGCCGCCGCGGTCAAAGAGGCGATCTTTGGAACCGCGGAGCAACGAGCCTACATTGCCGGCAAACCCGTTCAGCCCGCACCAGAGACGGTGCGCGGCAAAACGGGGAAGACGAGCCGCGGCAAAAAACAGTCGTCCCCGGCAGAACTGGCGATGGCCCAACAGCTCGCCTCGCGCACTTCGGCCCAAACTTTGGTCAATCACCGCAAGCTAACGGATTTTCTCGGTTATCAGCTTCCGGCAAATACCACGTTGCAGGTGCTGTCAGACCAATCCGTGTTCATTCGCAACTCGATCAACGAGGTGCAGTCAAATGCACTTTTCGGCGGCCTGATTGCGATCGCGGTGCTGTTTCTTTTCCTGCGCAACCTTACGCAGACGATCATCGTAAGTCTCTGTATCCCGATTTCGATCCTGGCGACGTTCGCCCCGATGCATATGTCGGGCGTTACGCTCAATATCATCTCCCTCGGTGGCCTCGCTCTCGGCGTGGGCAATCTGGTCGACAACGCGATCGTGGTACTCGAGAGCATCTTCCGCTGCCGGGAGGAGGGGGATGACCCCGTTACCGCCGTCGTCCGTGGAACGAGTGAAGTGGCCGCCCCGGTCATCGCCTCCACCCTGACGACGGTCGCCGTCTTTTTTCCCATCGTATTTGTGGAGGGCGTGGCCGGCCAGGTGTTCGGCGACATGGCCTTGGCCGTCGTCTTCTCGCAACTCGCCTCATTGGTCGCCGCGCTCTATCTGATCCCGATGCTGGCGGGGAAAGCCGCCGGCGCCACGGTCGCGCTTAGCGGCGCCCAAGGCGGGGCGCCGGTGCTGGCCAGTACGTTGCGCAGTAGTGGATTTCTGCAATTCCCCGCTCACGTCCGCGGCAGCCGCATCGCTCATTCGTTGCGACTAAGCGGGATCGTCCTCGTTCGCATTTTTTGGGGCCTCGGGCTGATTCTCGCGGTTGCGATCAAGGCAACGTTCGTCCTGCTCGCCTTTGCGCTGGCGCCTTTGTGGTTGTGGGTCGATTTGGTCGGGCGCCAGCCGCGGCTCTGGTCGCGTTTTGCCACTTGGGCCAACGCCGACCATTTGGGACCGCTGCAAAGCGTGCGCGTCTGGCCCGGAATGCTGGCCTTCACCGCGGCAACGCGTTTCGGACAAGACATCTCGGCCCTTGCTCGTTGGTTCGCCGCACGTCCATGGCGCTGGATCGGGTTACTGGCGATTCCAGCCGTCGCGGTGGCGGCATTTCTCATTGCCCGAAATCAGGGAGTGTGGGCGACAACCGGCACGGCTTCGCTGGGAAGTTCAGCCGGCTTCAACCCGGGATTCGGCGGCGCCGCGATGCCGGAGGCACCGTGGTACGCAGGACTGCGGAAATGGTTGCTCGGACAACCCTGGTGGCTCGTAGCCGGAGTTTTGGTGCCCGGCGTGATCCCGTTTGTCTTTGTCGTCGGCCGGTTCGTGGTGGAAGTAACGCTCCGTTTGGTGGGATCGATTCTGCAAACCTCGGCGTTGGTCGTGGTCCAATTCCTGATCGGCACCTTCCGCGCGTTGGGTTTGGTGATCAGCCCCGTCGCCAACGTGGCGCTGGATGCGTTCGAACGAGGCAACTCGGCCGCGCAACGGAATTATCCCGGAATTCTCGTCGCCACCCTGCGTCATCGCTTTGCCGTCCTCGGCGGAGCGGCGACAGCAATGGCAATCTGTGTGTTTCTCATTCTGCCGCGTCTCGGCAGCGACTTGATTCCTCAAGTCCATCAAGGCGAATTCAACCTTGATATTTCCCTGCCGATCGGCACGCCGATCGAGCGCACGGGCGAGATCGCCGAGCGCATTGACACCAGAGTGCGGGATCAATCGAACGTGGCCCGTACTGCGATCACCGTCGGAGCCGAAGAAGGCGCGAGCACCTCGAGCGATGTCGGCGAGCATACCGCGCGAATCACCGTGCGGATGACAGAGGGATCGGACGCGGAGGCGGAGATGGCCCTGATTGATGAGATCCGCGCCGAGTTTCGGAGTGTTCCTGAGATGAAACTCGAGGTCTCCTATCCGGCGCTGTTCAGTTTCAAGAGCCCCATCGAGGTCGAAGTGCGCGGACACGACCTCAACCTGCTGAAGCGCCTGAGTGTCGAAGCGGAGGACGTGCTTTCCACCGTACCCGGATTGGTCGACATTCGATCCACCCTGCAAAGCGGACACCCTGAAATTCAAGTCGTCTATCAACGCGACCGCTTGGCCGAATACGGCCTGAGCTTGCGCAATGTCGCGGATATTGTGCGCAACAAAGTGCAGGGGCGCGCCGCCACGCAGTTCCGCCAGGAGGATCAGTTGATCGACATCGTGGTGCGCCTGCGGGAAGAGGATCGCTTTGGCATCGAAGAGTTACGCCGGTTGGTCGTTAATCCCAGTGGCGCCGTGCCGATCACGCTTTCATCCGTGGCCGAGCTCACCGTCAATGAAGGCCCGAGCCAAATCCGGCGCGTCGACCAGCAACGAACGGCTCTGATCACCGCCAACATTAAAGGGGCCGATCTCGCCTCCGTGTCGCGCGACATTGTTTCCGCCATGGAACTGATCACGTACCCAGCGGGCTTTTCGTACAACCTGGCCGGGCAAAACAAGGAAATGAAGACCTCGCTCAACAGTCTTCTGCTCGCGTTCGCTCTTGCGGTGTTCCTCGTCTATATCGTCATGGCCAGCCAGTTCGAATCCCTCGTTCAACCGCTGTTGATCATGATGACGGTACCGCTCGCCCTGATCGGCGTGGTCTCCGCGCTCTGGCTCGCAGCCATTCCGGTTACGATCATGGTGTTTCTCGGTCTCATCATCCTCGTCGGCATCGTTGTGAACAATGCGATCGTGCTGGTGGACTATATCAACACACTGCGTCGTCGCGGCGTGGAAAAAAAGGAAGCCATCATTGAAGCCGGGCGCGCCCGCCTTCGCCCGATCCTGATGACGGCCACGACCACCATCGTGGGTCTTCTACCCATGGCTTTGGGCATGGGCGAAGGCGCGGAAATTCGCGCGCCGATGGCCATTACGGTGATCGTCGGCCTCACCACCGCCACGGTCCTAACGCTGATCGTGATCCCCACGCTCTATTTTCAATTCACTTCGAATCGCGCCCTGGTTCGACCCGGCGACTCAGATGTCGCGGCTGACGCGCAGCCAGAGCCCGTTCCGATGGGCAAGTAGACGGATCCACGCGTCCCCACTCTGCCCACCATGAGCCGCGAACCTTTCACCACCGCGATCCCGCGCTTCTCCGTCACGCGGCCCGTCACGGTCACGATGCTGCTGCTCACGATTCTCGTCGTCGGCTACATTTCCTACACCCGCATCCCGCTTGCCCTCCATCCGGAGGGCTACGAGGGCTCGATGCTGCACGTCAGCGTGCAGTATTCGAACGCGTCCCCGCGCGAGGTCGAAGAGAAGATCACCCGCAAAATCGAGGACATCATCGGGACCGTGCCCGATGTGCGACGCGTCAACAGTTATTCGAGCAGCGGCTACTCCTACACCCGCGTTTACTTCCACACCGGGACGAACCTCCGGGCCGCCTATGCGGCGCTCAGCGATCGCATGGATCGGGTGAAACCGACCCTGCCCGACGATGTCGACCGCATCAGCGTCCGACGCTATGATCAAAACGACCAACCCATGATGAATCTAGTGGCGCAGCTGCCACCGGACATGGATGACGCCGCCTATCGTCTCGAGCACTTCGTCAAACCCGCTCTGCAGCGGATCGAAGGGGTGGGGAATGTGGAAATCTGGGGCGTGCAGGGGCGCGAGATCCAGGTGGAACTGCTCGACCACAGTTTGCGCAGCCATCGCATCGATGTGCCGCAAATGATCAGTACGCTGCGCAATCAGAACTTCTCCTTGTCAGGTGGGTACGTTTTTGAGTCCGGCAAAAAGGTATATGTGCGGTCGCTCGGTAAGTTCACCTCCGTGGAGGAGATCGGATCGCTCATCATTGATCCCGAGCAGCGTCTGCGACTGAGTGACGTCGCCAGTATATCATTCCGCGCTCCCCGCCGCGAATGGGTTTATCGGGTCGACCGGCAGCCCGCCGTCGGCATTCAGGTCACCCGTGAGTCGACCGGGAATATCGCGCAAATCAGCGAAGAAGTTCGTGCCACCCTGCTCAAGCTGCGGGAGCTACCCCAACTCGCGGGGATCAATTTCGAGGTGTTTTCCGATCAGGGAAAAGACGTCCGCGATGCGATCAACAATCTGGAGGAAACCGGGCTGTGGGGCGGCCTCTTTGCCGCGATCATCATCTACACATTTTTGCGAGCGCCGCGCATGACGGCGATTCTCACGTTGGCCATTCCACTATCATTGCTCTGCACCCTGGTCGCGCTCTACTTCATCGGCTGGTCGCTCAACATGGCGACGATGATGGGCCTGCTGCTCTCGGTCGGCATGGTCGTGGATAACGCGATCGTGATCGTGGAAAACATCTATCGACGACGACAGGAGGGGCTCGAAAGTGCGGCCGCGTCGATCCAGGGCGCCGGAGAGGTCGGTCTGGCTGTGATCATGTCCACCTTCACCAGCATTGTTGTCTTCCTCCCACTGATTCTGATGGGGAGCGCGCAGGAATTCTCCTTTTGGATGTTCCGCATCGGCATCCCGGTCATCATCTCACTGGTGGCCTCCCTGTTCATTGCCCTCGTGTTCGTTCCCCTGGCCGCGCAGCGGTTGTCCCGGGGCAATCAGCATGGAGAGTTGAAAGTGGTGGTCTGGATGCGCGAGCGCTACCTGCGCAGCCTGCACTGGGTCCTCACCCATCGGGTGGAAACGCTCATGATCGTTGGTCTCGCCCTGGCGACGCTTCCGTACGCGAAGGGCAACGTCCCGCGCTCCACCAACAGTGGGATCAGCAGCAACAACAACAGCAGCAACAGTTCCATGCACCTGTACTTCGACCTGCCCACCGGCAGCACGCTGGAACAGGCGGATGTGTTTTTCTCCAGTTTCGAGAAGTTTCTCGTCGCACAGAAGGAGCGCTATAATATCGAACGCGTCGAGACCCGCTTCCGGAACAACAACGGTCGCTTGCAGCTGAAATTCAAAGAGGACACCAACACGGCGTGGTACGATAACGCCTGGAATTCCCTGCTCCTCTCGCTCGGCCGCCGCACCCCGCCGATGGACCGCGCCGCCATCGAACTGGATGTTAAGGAAAAGTTCAAATTTGCCCCCGGCATTACCTCGCGTTCCCTCCAACGCGGCAGTGGCGGCGCTCCACAGGATTCGGTCATTTCCCTCAGTTTCTACGGTGAGGACACCACCACCCTGCTCGCCATCGCCGAGGATGCGGTCGTCCGCCTGCGCGGGATTCCCGGATTGCTCTCCGTCGATACCGACATGGAGCGCGCCACCCAGGAGTTGCAGATCCAAGTCGATCGCGATCGAGCCCGGCAGATGGGCGTGAACCCGTCGACCATCTCAAGCAGCATTAGCAACACCATGCGCGGCGTCGAAGTTGGGCGGATCAACGGCGACGACGGCCGCGAACTGCGCATCTTCGCCCAACTCGGCGAGGCCGATCGCACCGGCCTCGACGACCTGCGCACCATGACGTTCCGGACGGATAGTGGCGTGGAGGTTCCACTGGAATCGCTGGCGACGCTGAATGTTTCCCGCGCCATGGGCCAGATCCAGCGCGAAGGACGGCAGACCATCGTGCGCGTCACCGCCCGCGCTCCCCGGGCCGACGCCCGTCTGCTCTTCCCCGCCATCGATCAGGCCATGGAAGGCTTTGAAATGCCCCGCGGCTATCGCTGGGACAAGGGCGGCTACTCGTCGCAACAGAGCCAGAACGACAAAGCGATGCAGTTCGCCTTGGGTCTCGCCGTCGTTTTCGTTTTTCTGCTGATGGGACTGCTGTTCGAGTCGTTTGTGCTCCCGCTGGCGGTCATCGTCGCCGTCCCGTTCTCCATGCTCGGCGTCTATTGGACGCTGAGCCTCACCTCGACCCCGCTGGATATGATGGCCACCATCGGCATCGTGATTTTGGTCGGGGTCGTGGTCAACAATGCGATCGTTCTCGTCGACATGGCCAACCGCCTTCGCTTCGAGGGAAAATCCCGTTACGACGCCTTGGTGAATGCCGGCCGGCATCGCTTCCGCCCGATCATGATGACGACCCTCACCACGGTCTGCGGGATGATCCCGATGGCCGTGGGAAATTCAAAGATTGTGGGAATGTCCTACTCGCCGCTCGGCCGCACCATGATTGGCGGGCTGCTCGTGTCTTCGATTCTAACGCTGGTGGTCGTGCCGCTGTTATACACCCTGCTCGACGACCTCCGCGAACACGTGAGTCGGTTGATGGGGTCCGCCTGGCGCAAAGCCGCAAAGCCGACCCCGCCGACCCCCGAGATCACGGGCGGGGCCGCCGCTGGCGTGGGTCGCGCCAGCCGCGTGGACGAATAAGGACAACCCATCGCGGGAGTCCTGAGCGCGGAGCAGCCAACCAAGCCACCAATTCGACGGAAGCTTGCGCGGCGGTACCTTCCGCGTCGCCGAAAACTACGGCCGGAGTCGCGGGCGTCCGGAACTCGACGATCAAGACATCGATTTTCGTGAGATCAGCGCCGGCATCGGCGTGCGTTGGCAACTCCAGCCGGGACAGACCCTCACGGCCGGGGGCGGCTGGATGATCGATCGCCGTTTCGAGTTCGAAAAGCGCAATCTCCTGCTCAACGGCGATGGCGCACCCACATTCCAGCTCGCGCTCAACGGTTCATTCTAGTTCGCATTATTAATGCAGGAAAACCGCCGCGCCGTCTGGTCTTGGGCTTTCATTGACTGGGCGAATTCGGCGTTCGCGATCGTGGTGATGACGGCGTTCTTTCCGCGCGTCCTCAAAACCTACTGGGCCGACGTACCCGGCATCACCAGCGAGAAGAGCACGTTCTATCTGTCCCTCGCGAATACCGCCGCGAGCATCGCCGTCGCGCTCCTCGCGCCGTTGCTGGGTTCGATTGCCGACCAGGGAAACTCCAAGAAGAAATTCCTGGTCACCTTCACGCTACTGGGCGCCGTCTCCACGGCCTTGCTTCCGCTCGCGCAGCAAGGCGACTACGTGCTCGCTCTGAGTTTGTTCGCCATCGCGACCCTGGGCTTCGCCGGCAACAACATGTTTTCCGACGCCCTGATCACCGACGTCGCAGAACCGAAAAACTACGACCGCGTTTCCTCGCTCGGTTATGGTCTCGGCTACGTCGGCAGCGGCGGCCTGTTCGTCTTCTGCGTTCTGCTCGCGAGCAAGCCGCAGAGCTTCGGCCTCGCCAACTCCATGGCCGGCGTGAACGTCGCGTTTCTGCTCACGGGCGCCTGGTGGCTGCTGTTCACCGTTCCCGCTTTGCTCTGGGTCCGGGAAACCCCGGGTCGCCCGGCCGTCGGCCCCGGCTCAGTCATCACCCGCGGGTTTCGCCAGCTCTTCTCCACCTTTCGGGAAATCCGCCGCGATCGCCGCCTCCTCCTGTTTCTCGGAGCCTATATCCTCTATATCGATGGCGTGAATACCGTCATCAAGATGGCCACCGACTACGGCCTCGCGATCGGACTCGACGGCGACGCCCTGATCCAGGCGTTGCTGGTCACCCAATTCATCGCCTTTCCCGCCGCCATCGCCTTCGGACGCCTCGCCGGAATAATCGGCGCCAAAACCTGCATCATGATCGGCATCGGCGTCTATGCCGTAATCTGCGTGTTCGCCACCCAGATGACCACCGATCGCGAGTTCTTCATCCTCGCCGGGGTCGTTGGTCTGGTTCAAGGCGGCGTCCAGGCCCTGAGTCGTTCCCTCTTCGCCCGCCTCATCCCCGCGGAAAAAGGTGGGGAATACTTCGGGTTCTATAACATGGTGGGCAAATTTGCGACGATCCTGGGCCCTCTACTCATGGGCGTCACCGCCTTGCTGATCGACTCACGCACCTCCATCCTCTCCCTGCTCCTTCTCTTCGGTGGCGGACTGTGGCTTCTCGCCAAGGTCCGCCCGTGAGGATCATCGCCTTCCTCGTTGAGGCGTGCGAGCCTCCCCACCGTTCCTAAACGTCGTCAGAACCGGAAGCACCTCTCCCGGAACGTAAGCTGAATTCGCCTCCGCGATTGCAACCCGCGGCTAGAATCGTTTCCTACCCAATTCCGATGCGACCCACTCCCCGATTCCCATCCTTCACCCGTTGCGCGCTTGTCTCGCTGCTTCCGCTAATGGCCGCGACCTTCGCGTCCGGCCAAACGGAGCGCCAAGGCACGGTCGCCCAACGTTACCAGCAGCTCTGCTCGAACTGTCACGGCGCCAACCTCGAAGGCGGCCAGGCCCAATCGCTCCTCGACGATGTCTGGGTCGCCGGCGGCGATGATGAGAGCCTCGCCCGCAGCATTCGCCAGGGGTTTCCCGACAAGGGCATGCCCACGTGGGGCGACGCCATTCCCGAAAAAGAGATTCGCGCCATGGTGATCTACATTCGCGAACTGCGGGCCAAGCATCAGCGCGGCCAGATCACCTTCGCCAAGCCCGCCGATTCGATGGCGGTGACCAGCAAACTTCACGAGTACCGCCTCGACACCTGGGTCGGCAAACTCGACCAGCCCTACTCGCTCGCCTTTCTCAGCCCGGAACGCGCCATCGTGACCGAAAAGCGCGGCCGCGCCTACCTGATCGAAAACGGGAAGATCGCCGATCATCCGATCGCCGGTATGCCCACCGTGGATACGGCCGGTCAGGCCGGACTCTTCGATGTCGTGCCGCATCCGAACTACGCCACGAATGGCTGGCTCTACTTCGCCTACTCCGATCTGCAGGACGGCACCAGCATGACCAGGATCATCCGCGGCAAATTGCGGAACTCAGACCTCGTGGAACAGGAAACCATTTTTCAGGCGCAACCCGAACACTATATCAAAGCCGGCGGCGTCCACTTCGGTGGCCGCATCGTTTTCGACGGCAAGGGCTATATCTATTTCACCATCGGCGAGCGCGGACAAAAAGATCAGGCCCAGGATCTCGGCCGCCCGACCGGCAAGGTCCATCGCCTCTTCGACGACGGCCGCCTGCCGCCTGATAATCCCTTCGTTAACGATGCGACGGCCCTGAAGTCCATCTGGAGCTATGGTCACCGCAATCCCCAGGGACTCGCGATCGACCCACGCACCGGAAACCTCTTCGATGTCGAACACGGCCCCCGCGGCGGCGACGAACTCAACTTCGTGGAGAAGGGGAAGAACTATGGCTGGCCGGTCATCAGCTACGGGATCAACTATGATGGTACCACCATGACGGAGCTCACCCACCAGGAAGGCATGGAACAGCCCGTTGTTTATTGGACGCCTTCACTCGCGGTCTGCGGCCTCAATTTCTATTCCGGCAATCTCTTCCCGAACTGGAAGAACAACCTGTTCCTCGCGTCCCTCGCCGCCCAGGAACTGCGCCGCATCGAAATCAAAGGCAGTCAGGTGGTCACCCAGGAAGTGATGTTCAAGAACCTCGGCCGTATCCGCCACGTGGTGGGCGGTCCCGACGGCGCCCTCTACGTCCTCCTCCCGGAACGCATCGCCCGCCTCGCTCCCGCGAAGTAAGCGCACGCGCTCCGGCCACTCCGCCGGTTTCAGCCTTTCAGCCCGACGCCTGCGCGCCGGGCTTTTTTGCGCCGCGGCGTCAGCAATTTTCAGCGCCGGAAACAGAGCGTTTGCCGAAGCCCAAGCGACGCGCACACTGCGCCTATGTTCCTCTTGCGCTCCCGACTCGTCTCACGGTGTTCACGAATCGTCGGAGGACTGAGCCTCTCCATCCTGCTCGCCGCGCCGCTTTCCGCGCAACGACCTGCCGTCGAGGCCCGCCACGGAATGGTGACCTCCGCCCACGCCTTGGCCTCACAGGCCGGCCTGGAGATGCTCCAGCGCGGCGGCAATGCAATCGATGCCGCCGTCGCCACCGGCCTCGCTCTCACCGTCGTGTATCCGTTTGCCGGTAACATCGGCGGTGGCGGCTTCATGATCGTACACCTCGCCGATGCCTCCAATCACGGTCGCGGGCGCCAGATCGTCATCGACTATCGCGAGACCGCCCCGGGCGCGGCCACCCGTGACATGTATGTGGCCCCCGACGGCACCGTCAGGCAAGGCCCTGGATCGTCGATCGTCGGCTGGCGCGCCAGCGGCGTACCGGGCACCGTGGCCGGCTTCGCCCTCGCCCTCGAAAAATACGGCTCCGGCAAACTCACCTGGGCCGAGGTCTGCGAGCCGGCCCGCCGCCTCGCCGCCGATGGCCACCTCGTTTCCCAAGGCACCGCCGCCAACCTCCGCGCCCACGAAAAACTCCTCGGTCAGTTCGCCGACTCCAAAAAGATTTATCTGCACGACGGCGCGTATTGGAAATCCGGTGACATCTGGAAACAGCCCGAGCTCGCCGCCACGTTTGTCCTGCTGCAAAAGCACGGCCCCCGCGAATTCTACGAAGGCGCCACGGCCCGGAAGATTGCCGATGCGATGACCAAGCATCAGGGCACGATCACCCTCGCCGACCTCAAGGCCTACTCGGCCGTCGAACGCGTCCCGATCCGAGGCACGTATCGCGGCCG
>Ga0163151_10003789_pt1 | contig 21258 bp, 17 predicted proteins | sample OliLakLV19MP5IB2_FD_145596 | JGI IMG/M metagenome (GOLD analysis project Ga0163151, IMG submission 145596) | Freshwater microbial mat bacterial communities from Lake Vanda, McMurdo Dry Valleys, Antarctica - Oligotrophic Lake LV.19.MP5.IB-2 | ecosystem: Environmental > Aquatic > Freshwater >... | reverse complement strand
GATGGGCCATGAATAGAGGAGGTTGGCTTCACCGGGGGAGTGGCGGGCGATGAGATGGGGGCGGACATCTTTCACCGTGCGGAGCGACTCCGGCTTGACGATGGTCTTGCCGCCGGCAATCTCGGATTGAACGGCTTTATCGAGGTTATTGTTGGGGACGAAGAGGCGATAGCCCTTGGACGGATTCGCATGCCGAGCGGCGATGGAGGGAGGCGGGAGGCGCTCCATCCATTGCAGCGCTTCGGTTTCGGCTTCGCCCCACCCGTTTCCAGCGACGCCGGTGTTGCCGCCGGAGACGAGCGCTTGAAAGAGCGTGGCGGGGGCGGGCGGCCAGAGGGCGCCGTGGTAGTGTTCGGCGAGAAAGCGGACGGTGATGACGAGATGTTGGGCCATTGAGCGGCTCCTATTTAGTCTTTTTCTGCTTCTTTTCGGCCCGTTTGTCCATCAGGGCTTTCGCGGCGGCGGGATCAAATTTCACATTTTGGCTGGCGCCGACGCCGAAGGCGAGGGCGGCAGCGGCGGCGAATTTTTCCAAGGCGGACTGGTCGAATTCGGTCTGTTCCCGTTTTCCGTTCCGATGGACGATGGTGGCTTCGAAGGGGCGGGAGGCGTCCTGGACAAGGAGGCAGCCCTGGCGCAGGAAGAAGTCATCCTGAGCGGCGGCGGCGATGAGGGCGAGGGCGAGGATATAACGCCGAACGGCGAGGGCGCGGTCCTCGGTCTGGGAACCGATGGAGCGGAGAGCGGTGAGGTTGAGGATGGTGGTGCGTACGATGTCGCCGTTGACTCTGATTCCGCCGTGGGTTACGCCGGCGGGGGAGTCGAGGAAGCCTTCGGTGCTGAGGGCATCTTTCTGCGTTTTATCGCTGGTATTCATCTCAAGGGATTCGACTACTTCGTCGGGTGTGAGGGCGGCGAAGTACTGCGCTGAACGGCGCAGGCGTTCGACGTTATAGGCGCGAATAGAGGATTCCAGGAGGCGGGGCATCTTTATCTGCGTATCGCGAGAGTCCCAAGCGCCGAAGACGAGGCTGGTGGGAGCCAGTTTTGCCATGGGCTCGGCGTCGCCGGCATCGTAGGCTTTGAAGGCTTCGCGGATTTTGGGTTGCAGTTCGGTGGAGCGGACGACGGCGTCACCGGCCCGATGGCCTGCCTCCAGGATAGAGACGGCGCGGTCCCCGATGAGAACGTTGATCTGCGGGACCCAGTCGCGGTAGAAGGGTTTTAGGAAGATCGGTTCGAGGCGATTGGCCTGGGCGCCGACGGTGTCGATGAGGCAGGAACTGTTTTCCTTTTCGCCATCAATGACGTACTGTGCTTTCTTGTCTTTGGACTCTTCGTCCGGAGCGAACGTAGGCGGGAAGATGACGGCGCCTTGGCCGGCCGCGGGTTCGAGAAATTCTTTGATAACGATGGCGCTGGGGCCGCCATTTTGGAGCCATGTGTCGAAGCGGAGGAGCAGTTCACTCATTTTTCAAGTTCCTTTGCGAGTAAGAAAGTTTTGTAGCCTTGGCCGCGGCCGGCCATTGAGAATTCGAAGCGGATTACGGAAAGTCCGTCCCAAGGGGGAGCGACGGCGGCGGCGCGGGCCGCGGGCAGGCCGAGGGGTTGGAGCCAGGTGGAGTACTGATAAGCGCGGCCGTTTCTCGAGGGGCGGAACCCTTGCAGGCCGACGACGGCGAGGACTTCAACCCAGGGGAACGTGACGGAATTCTGGCCGATGTCGTTAGGGGAGTAGCCGACGTCGATGGGCTCCCAGGCGGTGCGGGCGTCGACCCCGAAGCGCGTTGTCGTGTAGCGGGATTGCTGGAGAATGCTTTCGATGGGAACATTGGGATCGGTCTGTTTCAATAGCTCATCGAGCATGGCGCGCGGCGTCTGTTGCCCACCCCAGGTTTTGAAAACAGTTTTATCGAGTTGGCCGTCCTTGAGCTTGTATTTGAGCCACCAGTTGAGGAGGAACGGCGTTTTGCAGCCGGGATAACGGAGGCCGATTTCTTCGAGCGCTTTGGGTACTTGAGCAAATTCATCGGGCTGGGCAAGGTGTAGTTGGACGGGAAGGGTGGCGTTGGTTGAAAGCGAGAAGGTGCGGCCGCGGTCATCGAATCCAGCGACGGCGCCTGGGTCGAGTAGATCGGCGATTTCGAAGAGGCCGCAACAGGCGAGGAATTGGCCGGGGTTGCGGGGATCGAGGGGAATGCGGTACTCAGTCATTCGGGTGTCTTGTCCTCCAATCCGCGAGAGGCAATGGCGTCGGCAGCACGGAGGATGGATTCGATGTAGGCGAGTGTCCATGGGCCCCAATCGCGTTGGAGGCGGGAGAAGCGTGGGGCTGTTTCCCGGGCGATGCGTTGGCTTTTGACGACGTTTTCGCGATCGACGGCTTTCTCCGGGAAATGGGGGCGGGCGAAGCCGTGGTGGCAGGCGATGAGATGGAGGGCGAGGTCGCGCTGTTCGTTCGTCCATTCGGGGGGCAAGTGTGGTTCAGCGTCGATGAGGGATGCGAGTTCATGGCGGAAGCCGGAGAGAGCCCGGCCGTTTATGTAGGAGATGGCGCTTTTTGCAAGGACGATCTCCGGGTAGCCGCCATTCCCGAAGACGGTTTGCCAGATTTTCCGATTCTTTCCCAGGTCGTGGTGTTTTGCGCTCCAGGCCAGGATTTGCGGGATTACCGGGTGGATCGCGGCGAGATTGAGGCAGCCCGCGAGTTGGTTAGCGACGGCCTCGGTGTCAGTCAGGTGAGGGAGTAATTCCTTTAACTTGTCGTCATTCCCGGCGCGAACTGGCTCCGCAGTCCAGAAGAACCAGGAATGATGAACCGTTTCGGAGTCGGCGGATTCATGGACTTTCAGGCGGAATCGTTGTTTGAAAGCGTTATGATTGGCGAATTCGTCGCCATCCACTTTGCGCTTCTGGCGCTTGTCCGTGTTGGCCACGTCACGGTTGGGGACGTTATCGTTGGATCTTGCTAACGAGGTCCATTCGACCATGCCGTGTTTGTCGAGGGCGCCAATGTAAGTCGGGAGGATTAGAGTGGAATAGGGGAAGGGGTTGGGGTTTTGGACGCGGAGTTCACCGATCGTTCCCCGGATGACTTCGCCGTCGGCCAGTTGAAGTACAACGCGTTCCTGATCGTACTCTTTTTCAAGAATTGGGAGCAGCTCAAAGGTATTTTGCTTGAGTTTTTCACGGGACTGGATGGGGAAAGCATCGAGAACCAGTTGTACGTCGCCGATGGGGACGGCGCTATTGACGAGATCCGGGGTTTCCTCGCGCCAGGCGACATAGGTTTCGGGGGTGGTTTTTTCTTCGGCGCCGCGGAGCCATGGTTCAACTTGGGGACGATCGGGCCACTTGAGTTGGCGGATTGAAGTCATGGACCAGACATCGATTTGCCAAGGGAGGAGGGGCGGACAGGGCGGGGCGGGCTCCATTGTTTTTTGGGCGTCCGGGGGCAGGGCACGGAGTTGCTGGGGAGAGACGTTTGCGTTCAGGGTTTGCAGGTAGTTCCAGGTGGCCTCGAATAGCGGGTTGGCGGCTCGCTGCTTTGCCGCGCCGACAACGATGGCTTGGCCCTGAGTTACGCCGAAGCGGTTGAGACGGCCAAAGCGTTGAATGAGATGGTCAGCGGAATCGAGATCGGTGATGAGACGTTGGACGGAGAAGTCCATGCCCACTTCGGCGGCGGAGGTGGCGACGATCCAACATGGCGTTTCGTTGTCGGATTCGGGTTGTCCGAGACGCTTGACGATTGGGTTTTCCAGCACCTGATTTCGTTCCAGGCCGCGCATTTCCCCGGTGATGACGACGACGGAATCTGCGGGGAGTGTTTTGGCGATGTCCCGGGCGTGTTTGGGTGAGCGGACGAAAACGGCGGTACGTCCGGCGGGGACGGATGCGATGGATTTGATTTCTTTGAGAGGGTCGGCGACTTCGCGGAGTTCGAGGTGTTTGGGGGCGTTGACGCGCAGTGCGAAAGTTGAGTTGGCGAGGTCGGCGTCGAGGCTGGCGGGGAACGATGATTTGTGGTTCCCCGCAGTTGGCGTCGCCGTCATGAGAATGGTGCGAAGGGGGGCGTGAGTGCCGCTTTGCTCTTCGATTTGGCCGATGAGAGCGGCGAAGGCCGGTGTGAGGTGGGCTTCGTCGTTGACGATGAGACTGTCCTGGGCGAGGAGCGCGGCTGGGATTGCCCGCGTTTTCCAACTGACGCCATAACCGGAGAAGAGCAGCCGGCTGCCAATCATGTCGACGGTGCCGGCGATGATGGCGGGGCGAGAGGGGTCATTGCTCCAGGCTCGATTGTCTTCGAATTCGCCACGGAGCGTGCTGGCGGCGATGGCCGGTTCAGCGGGGTCGGAGCCAGAGACGGACATAGATCGTAGGATTTCGGCGAGGTCTTTATTAGCGGGTTCAGCTAGGGAGTCCCGGATACGGCGCGCTTCGCCTTGAACTTGATCGACAACGACGCGGCGGTCTACGACCCAGACGAGACGGCGGGGGAAAGGGCCGGGCCTGTTTATTTGATGGCGGGCCGCGAGGGCGAGGAGCCATATGGACATGACGGATGTTTTCCCGGTGCCGGTGGGGAGGTCAATGAGGTTTGGAATTTCGCCGGCGAAGAAGTTGTCGAAGAGGAGTTGCTGCCACGGGAAGGGTGAGCGGCCGTGGTTTAGAGCGGCGAAGTTAGTGGGGAAATTGAATGCTGACATCAGTTCCGATCAGGCGCAGTTCGACTTATAGGCGGGCAAGCCAATGATGTGCATCGGCCTGCCTGCGGATGGTTAAGAAATGCTGAGCTTGCTGCCACTATAGTGTCTCTTTAGGTGGCAGCGTTACAACTATTTATCAGCTCTGCTTACTTCTGGTGGCGACGATCGGTATGAAGGTCGGGAGGATATGCGTCTGGACGCCGGCGGCGGACAAAGGCTTCTTTGCACCCAGGGATATGGGTGGGTGGGCATAGTTTTGGCAATTTATTTCGCAAATTGGGCACCTTTCTATTAGGAATCGGATTTTGCCCAGATGTGACGAGCGGCGAGACCGTTGCCTGTGCGTACAAAGATTTCCCCGACCATTTAGGCTTCTTCCTGCCGCTTGCCGGCATTTCGACCGTCAGGCAAATCAGTGAGAACGCCTTCGACATCCGCGCCACCAGCCGCCTCAACCGGCTCTATGTCCTACTCTTAAAGGAAAACGCCGAATGGGGGACTACAGAGCGCCGGCATGACATGAACCATTTCATGGCGCGCCTAATTTTTTGCTTTTTCGCGGAGGACACCGGTATCTTCTTTGGCGGCCGCCTCTTCACCGACACCATCGCCCAGATGAGCGCCAGGGACTCATCCAACACCCATGAAGTAATCGGCGAGTTGTTCCGTGCAATGAACACGAAGATCGAGGATCGGGCGAACGCCAAGCTGCCAAGATGGGCAGACGCGTTTCCGTACGTCAACGGCGATCTCTTCTCCGGTAGCTTTGAAGTGCCGCGCTTCAGCAAGATCGCCCGCTCCTATCTTCTCCACATCGGCAGTCTGGACTGGACGAAGATCAACCCCGATATCTTCGGATCGATGATTCAGGCGGTTGCGGAAGACGAGGAGCGCGGCGTTCTGGGTTTCGCTTGGACTTGTGCCATATGGTTATCGTCCTCTTTTTATTGTCCCAGGACCACGATGCAGCCAGCAAGGGTATTTCGATTGGCCAAAAGCGCGAATAAGATGAGTCATCTCGTTTGGAATCATGCGCATGCTGAACTCACCCCAGACATTGTGCTGTTCCTCTATACCTGCAACCCCACAAAGGAGACACGCCGCTTCGCCGGAGAAAACTCCTGGAAGAACAGACCTAAGCCAGCGCACCGGCTAACACTCGATAGGCGGCCTCGCGCTGTGCGGTGGGAAACTCGTGTTTAGCATCCGGATATTGAACGGCCAACTTCTCTCCAGCGTGGAAAATATTGCGATAAATCGGGAGGGCAGCTTCCACGCAATCGCGGACGCCTGACACTTCGAAGTCGGGTTGGTCATGCAGCGGCGCATTCACAAAGACGGAGCGGGGCGCAAGAGAAGCAAGTACCTCCGTAAAGTCAAACGGAAGGTTTGCCGGATCATTTCCATACACCGACTTAATGCGTGGCATATAGTAGCGCGACGACCATGCTGAAATATCGCCACCCGCGTGCTTAGCAAAAACGTTGAAGCCACAACTGGACACAATGGCCTTGATACGCTCGTCGAAAGCCGCAAGAAACAGCGCGTTATGGCCGCCGAGCGAATGGCCAATTACGCCGATGCGCTTCGGCGCAACGTACAGCAGGGATTGCAAGACGTCGATCCCGCGGCGATGATTCACGATGCCCTTCATGGTGGCGCTCTCATAGCCGATGGCATACGGATCCGTTCCGTATTCCAAAGTGTGAACCAGAGGGTAATCGAGCACCAGACACACAAATCCGAGTTCGGCCAGCTCATGCGCCCAGACCTGATCGGGACGATTTGGCGCCAGTCCTACGGGAACATCTTTCCCCGGCTTGGAGCTGCCCGGCAGACAGATCATGGCCGGACGCGGTGTCGCGCGGTCATGGGGAATCAGCAGGAACGCAGGTACTCGATCGCCCTTCTCGGGCGCGAAAGTGACCCGCTGCCGGGTATAGCGGTACAGGCGAGTTTCTTCGGCCACACGTAGATCGAGGGGCTCGGCGCTTACAGGTGGAAGCGCGCCCATTACCAGTTCCATATTGGCGCGAAGGTGCTGGACTCTATGCTGCCAATCCGCGGCCGTACGCACGGGCCGCGTCCGGCCCTTCGAATCGACATAGAAGAGGAGATTCTTCTTGTCCTGGTAATTCACTGCGTCCGCCGCCCAGGCCGCCGCGGTTGCTAAGGAGAGAAAAGCACGGCGGTTGATCACTTGGCTGCCCCCAATTCCGCTTTGGCCTCGCGGACGAGTTCCCGCACCTTCCCGGCGATCACTTCCTCAATAGCATGGCCATATGGACCCGGAAGACCATACTCATACATCCCTTCCGTGCCCTCATATCCGCCTTCTTTCAGTACGCGCAGCGAGGGAATGTAGGACAGCAGTTCGTTGTGGTAGCCGGCTACCCAGGTGTTATCAACTCCGTATTCACTCTTAAACCGGAGGCAGTAATCGACCACGCTTTCGCCCGTGAGTCCGATAAAAAGGAGATCCTTTCCGAACATCCAGACGTGAACCGGATACGGGTAGCTGTCGCGCAGCTTGCCTTCCTTTGCTAACCGGGCCAGAAGGTAATCGTTGAAGCGAACCTGGCTGCCTTTTAAGGACTTCCCCCGTTCCAGCAGTTCGGCCTTGGTCGGGGGCTTTTGAAACGGAACGGTGGCGATCCCGTATTTGTTCATCAGCGGGCCGGCCACCGGCTTCATAGGACCAGACAGCACGATCTTCACCGCGGCGGCCAATATCCGGCCGTACATCGCCGCCAGTTCGACCGCTTCAGGGGTGCTGGAATTCATGATGCGAGGAAGCGGATTGGCATCTCCTCCACATCCCATCACGAAGAGAGCGATGGCGCCGGGATTGGCCTTCTCGATTTCCGCCTGCGCATACCCCGCGTAGTCTCCATTCACCTGATAGCCGGACAGTGCGGTGGTGTGGCACGAGTATCCGAAGAGAATCGCCTTTGCCTTGCGCGTTTCGTCTCGCACCGCCATCACCGGAACATCGTGATCGACGGGGCCGGGAAGTGAACGCCCGCCAGCGCGCGCGCGGCGGCGATTGACGGCGAATCCGGCCAAGCCTTGCTCGAATTCAATCGTAGCCGGGGCGATGGCGGCGATCGCATTTCCAATCACCTCCACATATTGATTGTGAAGGCGCTGGGTGTAGCGCTCGATCACGGCGCGCTGCTGGTCATTCACCGGATAGTAGAGCGGAAGCACGCCGCTGGTCACCGGGCAGCTATGGTTGTGGGAGTAATTAAACAACAGCCGTTCGCGGGGGATGCCGTGCTTCTTCGCGACGCGTGTGGTGACAACATCAATGGTCGCCGTATCCAGCCCCACCAGATCCGCCGTTGTGATGACAGAGATCGTTCCCGTCGAGTCTTGAAAGGCGGCTGCCTTGATCCAGATGTCCTGGATAATACCTTCAGACGGCCGGTCGCGATGGCCGTAGCCGGCGAGCCAGATCGGCTCGGTGGGGTTGATGTTGACCTTGGCCGCACCCACTTTCCAATCGGCGGCGGACAAAGAGAGTGTGGCCAACAGCAGCGATAAAAAGCGAATCATAATCATCCTGACTCTAGAACAGGAACTTCAGTCCGATTTGAGCGTTGCGCGGATCTCCGCTGGTGGAAGTTACGCGTCCGAAAGTCGCCGAGCCAAAACCGGTACCGGGATCGCCCCAGTTCGGATGATTCAGCACGTTGAAAAACTCCCCGCGCAGTTGAAACATTTTCGTTTCGCTTATCCTGAAAAGTTTAACCAGAGATGCGTCGATGTTCCAGGAATTGGGACCGTCGATGATGTTAGCGCCGGCGTTTCCCAGCGTGTAGCGGGCCGGCGCCGTGAACGCCGCCGTATCGAAGAAACGGCTTTCCGTGCGATCGCCGCCGGAGAAATTAGGATCCGAAATCCGGTTGGTGACCTGCGTAATTCCACCGGCGTTCGCTATATCTCCGAGAACGCCATTGCCAACGGTGAGCGGGAATCCAGTACGTGCCACCATAATGCCGCTAATCTGCCAACCTCCCAGAATCCCGTTAACGACAGGGCTCATCCCTGATCCCCAGTGACGGCCACGTCCAAATGGCATATCCCAGATTCCCGATTGCGAGAAACGATGGCCGATATTCAGTGAAGAACGGCTCTTGTTGTTGCCTCCATACCAGATGTCAAGGAGAATACGGTTATCGATGGCCTTCGAGAATGTATACGAGGAAACGAAGGATACACCCCTTGAGAACCGCTTCTCTCCGAGGAGTTCAAGGCCATGATAGCTGGCTTGTCCGTCTGAGCTCCGGATGAGGGCGGTGGTGAAGTTCTGAAACGGCCGTCGCGCCTGCAGGTCCCCCGGTGCGGGAGCCCCTTCGTTTGGGTAAAGATCTCGCGGCAGGCCCGTGCCTTTATTTCCGACGTAGCCAATCTTAGCGACAATGTCCTTGCCAATGGCTCTTTCCATGTATAAATTCCACTGTTGGATGTAGGCTTCTTTCCAGTTGACATTGCGGCCATACGGAGCTGGTTTAGCGCCAGGCAGAACAAAGTTAACGACCGGGGTCAGATCATTCACCGGGAAGTCGCGAGCCGACTGCGCGTTCACTCCCAGGATTACGTCGCCGCTGCGCACAAAGGGTGGATTGAAGGCTTGCAATATCCAATAGTCCATAGTGTCGCGCTGGAAGAAGATCCCGTAGGCGCCGCGAAACACGGTCCGGTCCGTGGCTTGCAACGCAAATCCAAACCGCGGGGCGAAATTGTCGTTGTCGTTTTGCAAAAGGCTGCGGCCAAGAGAAGCGGGACGGGGTTCCACGAGTGAACTCTTGGTGTCTTGCGGCGTGATTATCACCGCCTGACCCGGTCCTTTAATGAAGAGGTTGCCGATCTGATCGCGATTCGCCCGTGGCCGGCCGAGCCATTCATAACGCAGCCCGAGATTGAGGGTCAGGCGCCGCGTTACCTTCCAGTCGTCCTGAATCCACGGCATCAGGTGCGAGTTACGGAAGTTGGGATCGACAATGTCAACCGAGGCCCGGATGCGGCGAGGAAGGCCGAGTAAAGCGTCGGCCAGAGCGAAGCCGTTCGAATTCGCACCGGCGGTCCACTGCCCGTTGAACGTGTGAATCCCGGCCGGCTGCAGGCCGTTCGGGAACGTGTCGCGGTGGCGGAATCCGGTGAAGCCCGCTTTGACGATATGGTTACCTCGCGTCAGGTAGATGCCCGTATGAATTTGAAAGATCTCATTCTTCCAGCCGCGCGGGCCCTCCGTTGTCGAAGCCTGATTGCGGCCCGCGGGGGTTCCCCATTGCGTGAAATCGGTAATCTGAAAGGTTGGCGCGTGCCAGCATTGCGGATCGGAGCAGGCGCCGCGCAATCCAAGTTCGGCGGCCGTGTTTTTATTGAAGGCGCTCTCGGTTAAATCATTCTGCCGGAACCGGCTATACCCGGCGCGGAACTCATAAATGGTCGTGGGATTAAGAGTGGTCGTGTAATTAAAGACCGCGTGTTGCCCGCGCATCTGGAAGTTGTAAGAGAAAGTAGGCCAAGGAGGAGCGGCCTGCGTATCCGTATCCGAAATGATGTAGCGGCCATAAATTCTGTGCGCGGTATTGAAATGATGGTCGGCGCGCGTGATGAACTGGTCGTTTCTGGTTGCTTGCGGCCGTAGCGACTGATAGTTGTCAATGGGGCGGATTCCGCCGCGTCCGGCTCGACTGGGAAGTGGAATAAATTGATTCTGGAAATTCAGCGCCAGAGGATTTAGACGGCTCCGGGGGATGACATTGTTGACGAACGGCGCTCCCGTGGTCCAGTCGTAAAGGGCGATCGGCCTGGGGTTGGAGGCGTCGATGTTCAGCAACGCCGAAAAATCGCCGTTGCGGAATGCTTCCGTGGGTACGGTGGTGTTCTGGGTAAAGCCTTGTCTGAGCCGCATGGCATCGTAGCCGGCGAAGAAGAAAGTTCGGTCTTTTCTCACCGGGCCGCCGATCGTCGCGCCAAAGGTGTTGCGATTATTCTGTGCCAGGCTGTCGGCGAATTTCTCGCGGGCATTCAGCTTTGTGTTGCGCAGGAACTCAAACATCGCGCCGTGAAACTGATTCGTCCCTGCCTTGGTGACCACGTTGATATGCCCGCCCGCTTCACCGCCGAACTCGGCCGCGTAGTTCGACGTCTGAATGCGGATTTCCTGGATGGCGTCGATCGACGGCGCAAAGATATTAGTCTGGTGCTGAACTTCTTTTCCGACAAGTCCATCGAAAATGTATTGGTTATACTTGCCGCTCTGACCGTGAACGGAGAACGATCCCTGCCAGGTTCCGCGCGACGCCTGATGCCGAATGTTGTCGCGAGACTCCACAACGCCCGGGGCGAGGAGCGAAAGTTGCATGAAATCGCGCGCCGCCAGTGGCAGATCGACGATCTCTTTATTCTCAACCAGCGTTCCCACTTGCGAGTCCGAAGTTTGCAATAGCGCGGCCGTCGCCGACACCACCACTTGCTGTGTTACGTCGCCCAACTCCAGGCGGATATTGGCGTCAATCACCTGGTTGACATCTAGTTTCATCCGCTCCGTCAAGGCTTTCTTGAATCCCTTCGCTTCGGCGGACACCGTATATTCACCCACCAGCAGGTTAGGAAATGAGTAGCGCCCGGCATCGTTGGTAACCGTGGAGCGGCTAACGGAGGTCAGCACCTCTCGCAGGGTGATGGTGGCGCCGGGAACGGCGGCATCGCTGTTATCGAAAACTATCCCCGAGATTCGGGATGCTACCTGGGCGGGGAGCGGCAGCATCGCGGCGGCAACGAGGCAAAAAACTGTCGGTCGTCGAGTCATTGGCGTCTCCTCTTCTAATCAACAATGGTGTCTCAACGCGGATACTCAAATTGAACGCTGTCGATCATGATGAGGCCTTTCGGCAGGAATTTCTGCCACACCTCGTAGCTGGGTTCTTCCGGATAGTCCTGGCCGGCACGTAGTTCGTGCGGTTCGGATACGGGCTTCACGGGCACTACATGCAAAGGAAATAGAACGAACATCAGGTCTAAGTTGACGTCTCCGAGGACAATATCAATGTCGTCGCAGCCGTATAGGGCCTTCTTCGATTCGCGGCCCCCAAGACAGGTCCACTGTTTCGGATCGGGAACGAGAGTAACCGTCTGCTCCGTCCATCCCTTTTCGATCCGGAACGGCTGACCCGTCAAGACAAAGTTCGCGGTCGTTTTGGCCGTCTTCGATTGGACAAGAACAACCATTTGGGCGCCTTGCAGCTCTATTTCTCCGCGCAACCGCAGTGTTACCTTGACGTTGCGCAGGTCGGTTGAATATTTGCCCCGGATGAATGCGTTCGGCCCGCCGCGAGTCTCCTTGTCCGTCTTCGTAAAGAGGTACATGAGCATATTTAAGTAACCCGCTCCGGGCGGAGCATGATGGCTATCGAGATACCACGGCCCAAAAAGATGCGCCACGCCGTCGAAGAGCGGAAGCGGATGGTACCGGTTCGCGATCCAACCGCCAGGCCCCTCGTCGAATGTCTCGACGTAAGCTTTACGGCTCTGGCTTAGAACGCTGAGGGAAAACAAGAACAGAATACAAAGTACACGCATAAATTCACTGTCCCGGGAAGTCCGAACAAAAGAGGGAACGCCCGCTTCAAGGGGGGGCTGTCTTGCATCCAAAATCCTATCACACCACGTTTGCACGGTGTCCGAGCAATGAGGTTGTCCAGCACAAAAATCGCGACGCAACGAGAAGCAGGCCAGCCTCACCAGTTTGATGAGGTGCGGCAACCTCGCCTTCGCACTCTTCAACTCTTCGCTGTCGAACATGGCGTTGGTCGCCTCACGATTGCATCTCGTCTGGATTGCAACGGTCTGTGGCAAACTGGAAACTCGATACAGATATTCCAGCACACTCGGTTGGAACACGTTTCTCGTCCCGACGCTCACTGACAAGAACAAAGACGACCTAACACGCTGTGCGGAGACATCCTTCTGGCGCGCGAACGTCACTTCCCAGCAACAATCGCCGATCTCTACGAGCCGGACAGCATGCCAGCCGATCTGCGAGCGGCGCACGAGCGCAAGCGGCCGGCGCCGATACGGTACTGCCCCGGTCGGCATTCTCCGCCAACCTCCCGGCCATACTGCAACGTCACGCTGGCGCCCTACCAAATCCGTTACCGAGCCGCGACCCTTAGGGAGTCGGGCACCGGCCACAGTCCGCCAACGCGGAACCTCTCTTGGATGCGGCCAGCCAGCGCGGGATTTGGCGCGGCAACGCGAAACTGCGCCTCGCTCGGCCCAACCGTCTGCAATAATAACAACAGCGTTGCCAAGCAAAAGGAAGGCTATTCATGCCAGAGCCCCAGGAGCAAGACCCCGCCGCCCGGCGCTTCGAACGTATTTGAAGACCACATCGCCACCATTTTCAAAGCCCTCGCCGCCGTCGCCGTAACGCAAGCCAAAACCGCCGAACACATCGACATTTTGACGGTCAAAAGCGCCGAAACGCAAAACAAGCTCGATGCCTTGATTCTCAAAAGCGCGGAAACGCAAGACAAGCTCGACGCCCTGATACACATGTGGGACGACTGGATCAAAGATCGCGGCGCAAAGAACGGCGCGCCCGCCCCCGAACCCCCGCCGGCCGAGTAGCCCCGCGCGCACTGATAAGTGTGAACGGGTGTTGAGCGGCCAGCGGGAGCGCGCCGTCAGGCTAAGACACTTGCTTTCCTGCCCAGCGGCGAGCGGTTTGGGCCCCTGAAGAGTGGAACAAGCGAGATAGCGCCTCTGACTGTCGCAAAAGACTCATTCAACGATGAGCTTTACCGCTGCCGGAGATGCCTTATATGCTGGTTCTCACATGGCACTGACGGTTCGGAAAAAAGAGGAACGGAAGGCGATGATTGGCGGCCTGTCCGCCGATCCGCAGGAAGCCGAGCCGATCTGGCCGGGGAAGACTTCGGAAATCTCCAGCCCGATATGGGTGAACAGTTGAACGCCGTTGAAATAGAAGAAGCCATTTCGCAATTGGCGGATCAACCGTTCGAGCCCCAAAGTTTCCCGTATGTCTTCCTTGAAGCTTTCGGCAACAAGGAGACGACGATCAAGAGGCTGCGTGTAGGCGCATCGAACAAGTCCGACCTTGGCGGCGTACTTCAGACCAACAATATCCACATCGCTACATGCGACGCAGGGCAGGTCACAAAGACACTAACGGCATTGAAGGCCAGCCCTGCGACCGTCAAAGCGAAAGCGAAGTTCATCCTTGCGACCGACGGTGCGGATTTTGAATCCGAAGACTTGACGAGCGGCGAGACCGTTGCCTGTGCGTACAAAGATTTCCCCGACCATTTCGGCTTCTTCCTGCCGCTTGCTGGCATCTCGACCGTCAAGCAAATCAGTGAGAACTCCTTCGACATCCGGGCGACCAGCCGCCTGAACCGGCTCTATGTCGAGCTCCTGAAGGACAACCCCGCATGGGGCACGGCGGAGCGCCGCCACGACATGAATCACTTCATGGCGCGGTTGATCTTCTGTTTTTTCGCGGAGGACACCAGCATCTTTTTTGGCGGTCGCCTCTTCACCGATACTGTCGCCCAGATGAGTGCGAGGGACTCTTCTAATACCCATGAAGTCCTAGGCGAGATGTTCCGCGCCATGAATACTAGGATTCAGGATCGGGCGAGCGCCAAGCTGCCCCGATGGGCTGACGCGTTTCCGTACGTCAACGGCGATCTCTTCTCCGGCAGCCTTGACGTGCCGCGCTTCAGTAGGATCGCGCGTTCCTATCTGCTCCACATCGGCAGCTTAGATTGGACGAAGATCAACCCGGACATCTTCGGATCGATGATTCAGGCGGTTGCGGAGGACGAGGAACGCGGTGCGCTTGGCATGCACTACACGAGCGTACCAAACATCCTGAAGGTGCTGAATCCACTATTCCTCGACGACCTGTGCGCGAATCTTCAGGAGGCTGGCGACAATCACCGCACGCTCCTGAACCTGCGCAACCGTATGGCTAGAATCCGCGTCTTCGATCCCGCGTGCGGCTCTGGAAATTTCCTTGTCATCGCCTACAAGGAAATGCGCGCGATTGAGGCGGAGTTCAACAGGTTTCGCCTCGCTCACGGAATCCATCGATACAACGACCTCTAGCGGTCGCCTTGTTTTTCACATGATGGACGCTCTCGCTGAATTCGAGCGCGGCTTGATCGGGGAGCGTACCAAGGCGGGAATGGGCGCCGCGAAACGACGCGGCAAGCATGTAGGCCGTCCATCGAAGCTTACGCGGCAACAGATTCAACATGCCCGCGAATTGATCGCCCCCGGCAAAGAGAGCTGCGGCGCGGTCGCCGAATTGTTCGTCGTCGATGTCCGAACGTTGCGACGGGCGCTTGCTGTATAAGCTGTTCTCTTACAGCTCGTACAAAGCGTTCATTTGACGGCGGCGATCCATTCGGTAAGGGCTTTCAGATCATGAGCCCAAAATAATGTAAGCCCTCGCTCCTGCGCGTCAACAAGGTTGTGGAGTTTATAAACGCCGCTCAAGACCGCAGTGGGAACAACCTGCCGAAGGCCGAAATCTGTTTTCCAACTCCCTGCCTTCACTGCCGCGTCGTTGTTCAATCGCTTTACCGAGTTGGTCGATGAGTTCGACACTTTGCATTCAATCGGCATAACGCGCTGGTCCCAGAGGCGGACGATAATATCTCCCTTTCGGCTCCCCAGGTAGCTCTCGCCGCAGAATTCACCGGGAGATGGAGCCAGTGAGATGTTTGAAATTCTCCTTGATGCGACCTCTTTCAGACCCAAATGTTTTAATGCCTCGGTCACAAGCGCTTCCTGTTGCTGCTTCCCAATCGTCCGCCTGTTTGTCTGCGCCCGGCTCGCCGCCATAAGCGCGGCTGAAGCCATAACAGCAGCGTCGCGTTCTGCTTCCGTCGGCTCGCGCATTTCCACGACCCAAGCGAAACGGCGGCGATCCAAGACTTGCCGAACAATCGCCAGCAAGCGGCGGACATCTTCAGGCTTGCTCTTTAAGCTGCTCTTGGAGAGCGATTCCGCGTCGGCCAGAACTTTGAGATCATCTTGGGAAATGGGCGGAGCGGCGAGATATCGAAAGGCCTCAAGCAAGCGCGGATCAGTCAGAACGTCGAAGGCCTGGCTATCGAGCTGCGCGAGATCGACAGTCGTTTCCAAAAGCTCTTCGATGTGCCCCTGGTATTCGTCGAAGGCCTCCAGATAATCTTCGAGGGGCTCCTCCATACGCGCTTTGGAGAAAAGAGAACGGGCTTTGATGCGGTCGGCGTCTAGTTGATCTTTCGTCCAGATCGGCGGATCAATCACTCGATGGCCCCCGCCGAAAGCATCGCTGGCGTAGGCACGATAAGCCGTTCCATTTCGCGCGGTTCGAACTTCGTTAGTCCGCCTGAGTACGTGCGTCCTGAATTTTGGGAAATATTTGTTTGCAAAAATCGCACAAGCGCCGTGCGCGCTTTCTCCGTCATAGGATCACGTGGATAAAGTCCATGAGCGATGTTGATATGCCGAGCCTCGGCTTTGTTGAGAACAAACGCGGGCGCTCTACGCGCCATATACGTCGAGATTATCGGTGCGGGGGAGCGCAAACCAACGGCCCACCACGCCTTACGGTGACTGGCGACATAGCCCTTGTTGGCGCCCTTTTCGCGCGCAACCTTCAAGAAACGCTCGACGGCGCGACGATCTGCCATATCAAGTTTATCCAGCTCGACCGGAATATCGATCACGCACCGAAGTTTGGCGGCGTCCCAAAGAACGCCCTTTGCAGCGATCAATTCCTTCGCGCGAGTCACGGTTCGGTAGAGAACGGAATCAGGTAAACCTTCGCTGTGCGCACCCGCTATCCATATGTCGTTCGCGCCTGTGACCTGGCCTCGATGAACGCGGCACAGTTCGCCAAGCTCGACATATCCTTCCGGCGGCTTCTCTGCGGCGCGCGACAGATGAGACCAACGAGTCTCTGTAATCAACCGGTCGCGGTGAACCTTACGGCCCTTGGTGAGGTCGTCGAGATTGCGCAGGCTGTCGACGCGTCTGAAGAATACGGATGTGGGTTTTGACTCGATTTCGAAAGTCGTAATCGCGGCGGTAGTCGCCGCGTCTGGAAATGGCTGCGCGGTGGGTTCAATCACCGTTATGCTCTGGCCCCCAAGCTCGGCGGTAACGAGAGAGCGCACAAGCGTCCCGTAATTTACGTCGAGCCATTCAGCGGCAGTGATGAATGCACCGAAGTCTCCAGCTCGCGCGTGGCGGGCAGTGGCCAGGAAGAAATGAACATGAAGTCCGGCTAGCTGGCTGGCCTTGTGGCCCAGCTTGTCGGCTTCAGCCGAAAGCCACTCCTTCCACTTGGCGTCAATCTGGTGATGCCGGACATAAGGGGGGTTGCCGATATAAAGCGTCGGCGCGGATAGAGGTTCATTAAAGCGGCGATAGTCCCCTAGAACGATGCGGGAGCGTTTTGCGAATCCCGAAACAGCCAAATTCGCGCGAGCTATCAAGGCCGCAAGTGGGTCAATGTCGACTCCAATCAACGCGGCATTAGGAAACTTCTCGCCAGCTTGCATGAGGAACCGAGCCGATCCTGTTCCAGGATCGATCACGCGTTGTGGTGTGCCGTGATCGGCGGCCCACTCCACCATTGAGCGAACTATGGGGCCGGGGGTGTAGGTCGCGCCATTGTCGCGGCGCTCTGCGGGTGAACGAAGAGCACAGAAAGCTTCGCCAAGGGGATCGAATCCTGAACGGATCAACTCACGGAGATCGGAGAGTTTAGCTCTGGTCAGCCGCAGGTCGCGGACGGAGGCTTTGGCAAGCGCAATCTCTTCTTCTGACCATGGTTCAATTTCACCGGCACCAAGAGCAACAGCGGCGAAAGCCAACTCAGCTTCCGATGGGAACAGAGCTTCAAAATCGTTCCAGAGATGCTGCTGCTTACCCGTAAGCTGGAGCAACGGATTGGTAGCAAGCGACATCCCGGAATCCTCTCCCAAAGTTAAAGAATAAAACAGAACATCGCACTTCTGTACTGTAGACACGGTTCCCTCCATCCTTCTTATCGACGGGAATGTGGAGTTTTGTTAAGTGTACTTGATCCGTATGGATCGTCAACAATGACACCCTCTCTGCCTCTTCCTCAAGGGACAGGGCCATCCGGCCAGCTTTGAAACAGTCAGCCGGGCCGGAGCCTTGGCCACTCAAAAACAAGGGCGGCTCTTCCCTTCACCTGGCTGCGCCAGTATCGTGAAGGGGCCGGGACAATGGGAAAACTGATGTCCAACGATCAGGAGCTTCAAGCTTTCAAAACTGAAATCGATCTGCGGGCCTTCGCTGCTGATGATGGCTACGTGCTCGACCGCAAGGAAAGCTGGCGCGGCTCATCCGTGATGCGCCCCGCGAACGGGGATAAGGTTGTCGTCAAGCGCGACCATGACGGCCACTACGTCTACTTCTCCGTGCGCGCCGAACGCGGCAACGGCTCGATCATCGACTTTTTGCAAAAGCGCTATCCTTGCTCGCTCGGCCAGGTCCGCAAAGCTTTGCGGCCACGGGTCGGACGGCGGCATTCAGGGCCTTCTCTCTTCCCCGCCCTTCAGGAGACCTCACGGGATCGCCTGGAGGTCGAAAAACAATATCGCCAGATTCAAGACGCGCCTCGTCATCCCTACCTGGAAAAAAAGAGGGGCCTCTCCCCCCTGCTCGACACGGCCCGCTTCTCAGACCGCGCACGGATCGACGCGCGGGGCAATGCGGTCTTTCTGCATTTCGAGCAGGACGGGCTCTGCGGGTTTGAACTCAAGAACCGGGATTTTACCGGCTTCTCCTAGGGCGGCGAAAAAGGTCTCTGGTTCTCAAGAACCGATGCCGGAGACAATGGCTTGATGCTGGCGGAAAGCGCAATCGATGCGCTTTCCTTCGCACAGCTTTTCCCTCATGGGCGATCGCGCTATGCCAGCATTGGCGGTCAGATGAACCCGAAGCAGCCGGGTCTCATCAAAGCCGCCGTTCTGAAAATGCCGGAGGGCTCCGAAGTGATCGCGGTGATGGATGCCGGCGATGAGAGACGCAAGCTCGCCGAAATCGTTCATCAGGCAGTCGCCGAAACCGGACGCGGCGACCTTCGTTTTAGGCGCTGCCCTTGAACGTGGCCTCTTCGACGAGGAGCTTGTGCCCCAGGAACTGACGCAGGTTCGGATGGGCAAAATCATAAAGGACAAATACCCTGAACTGAACGTTGAAGACCAAGAGGCAGTGCGCCAGCACGCCATTGCCGCGCTCAATCTGACGCAAAAAGCCAAGCAGGTTGCTCTTGATGGTGGGGACAATTCGGAGCAGGCCGCCAATACGGCCCTGATTGACGGCATCCGGAAATTTGCCATGGATGTCCGCGATCTCGACATCGACCTGATCGACAGCATTAATCCGTTCGGCGAAGCCTATTCGATACTCGCCAAGACCATGAGCGAGGATAGCCTCAAGCAGGTTGCCGCCGCCATCGCCGCCAAACGAACCAGACTGACTCCGGAGGAAGCGAAAGACCTCGCCCTGCGTGCGTTCCGGTTCAAAAAAGAACGCGGACGGCTCCCCTCGCTCACGTCGCAGGATGCTTGGGAGAAGCGGATGGCCGAAGGCGCCGTCGCGTTTGTTCGGTTCAAGGATGAGGGGCGCTATGAGTGATATTGATCTCGACCAACTGCGCTCGGAACTGGACGACTTCGCGGAGCCGGAGAAGAAAGGCGGACGACCGCCCCGCGAGGAACGCATCATCGCCGGGTTTGAGGAGATACAGCGGTTTGTCGAGAAACACGATCGCGCCCCGCAACATGGGGAAGACCGTGACATATTCGAGCGGCTTTATGCGGTGCGCCTGGACCGCCTGCGGGCGCTTGAGGAGTGTCGTTCGCTGCTCGCCCCGCTGGATCGTCACGGGTTGTTAGAAGGTAAGGAAATGGTTGCGGACGCTTCGGCGGACACCGTCGGTGACGACGAGTTGATGGCGGAGCTGGCGGGCGTGACGGGCGGGCCGGCGATCACCGGCCTGAGGCACGTCCGCAAGAGCGCGGACAAACGCGCCGCCGAGGATATCGCCAATCGCACCGTCTGCGAGGATTTCGAGAAGTTCAAACCGCTTTTTGAACGGGTGAAAAGGGAGTTGATGGCCGGTATCCGTCATACGCGCCCCGTCCAGACTATCGGCGAAATCAAGCTGGCCGAGATTCGGAAGGGCGAGTACTTCATAGTTCAGGGTCAGATCGCCTATGTCGCCGCGGAGGGTGAGGGTTTCAGAACGCAATATGATCGTCTTGATAGTCGTTTGCGTGTCATCTACGACAACGGAACGGAGAGTAATTTGTTGGTGCGCTCCTTTCAGCGCGCGCTTCACCGCGATACAGCGGGGCGGATCATCACTAATCCCGAAGCTGGGCCGCTGTTCGCGGAGGAGCCCGCGGACGATGATCTGGCCAGTGGCACGATCTATGTTCTCCGTAGCAAGTCCGATCATCCGGTAGTCGCGGCAAACCGCGAGGTTCTACACAAGATCGGTGTCACAGGGAGCAGGATCGAGACGCGCCTCGCCAACGTGAAGCTGGACCCGACCTTCCTGATGGCCGACGTGGATGTCATCGCAACGTACCAACTCTTCAATGTCAGTAGAATTAAGCTGGAAAACATAATCCATCGTGTGTTCGATCCTGCGCAGATTGATATTGAAATCCGGGATCGCTTTGGCTTCCCAGTCAAACCGCGCGAGTGGTTCCTAGTTCCACTTTTCGTTGTGAACGAAGTAGTCGAACGCATAAAAGATGGGACCATCACGAACGTCGTCTACGATCCCAAGAGCGCCAGCTTAGTCGAGCGGTGACGCGTCCCGCTACTCACGATTCACGGCGGGATTTTCAATCGTTAATCGCATCTTTACGACTGGCCGGTAAACTCATCACGACAGATCCACATTTATTTTTCCGCCTGCAATAACAACATTCCAAACCACTTAACCAAAAACAACAAAACCCGCGCTTCGCCGGTTACTAGCGCCCACCCCTATAAAGTAGGTCCAGAATGCTAGCTCACTCCACCACAGCCACCCGCACCGAATCCGCCCGGATCAACGGCGCCAAATCAACGGGCCCGAAAACCCCCGAAGGCATGTTCCGTTCCCAAACCGCCCGTTACAAACACGGCCTCTACGCCGCCCGCGGGTTCATGCTCCCCGGCGAATCCGTCGAAGAATTCACCGAACTCCAAACCCAACTCCGCGCCTACTGGCAGCCCTTGGGCTTCTACGACCAAACAACCGTCAATCAACTCGCCGGCAACCTATGGGAAACCTTCCGTCTCCAGGCCGCCAAAAACGACTACATTCACGACGTCCGCGCCGCCATCGCCCTCAGTGCCCCCAAACTTAAGGACGCCGCCAAGCTCAACCTCATGGCCGAAAACCAGGCCTCCACCGCTGGCGGAACCATCGAGCGCAACCATGCCCGCCTCAATTTCCTCGCCCGCCAACGCGACCAGATGG
>Ga0163151_10003784_pt1 | contig 21271 bp, 17 predicted proteins | sample OliLakLV19MP5IB2_FD_145596 | JGI IMG/M metagenome (GOLD analysis project Ga0163151, IMG submission 145596) | Freshwater microbial mat bacterial communities from Lake Vanda, McMurdo Dry Valleys, Antarctica - Oligotrophic Lake LV.19.MP5.IB-2 | ecosystem: Environmental > Aquatic > Freshwater >... | reverse complement strand
AACTACTAGTGAATCTTGGATTGCAACTATCGTACTGGTGTTAAACCTCGTTAATTTAACGAGGCTTTCCTTGTTGAACTTTTTTCAACAAATATTTCTGCTATTTACAAGACTTTTTGACAGTAAATTTTTGAAGCTGAGTTGTTGAGCAGACTCTATTTGTTTATTTTTTCATGTCTCTGAGGTAAGCATGCAAAGCTTCTCTCCAATGAGGCATGTCTGTTAAATTTAATTCTTTTAATTTGCTGTTCTCTAAAACGCTGTATGTTGGTCGGGGTGTTTTTGCAGGAAAATCGCTGCTTTTGGCCATAGACAAATCTGCTTTTACTATAGAGAAATCAAAAATTTCTTTGGCAAACTCATACCAACTGCATTCGCCTTCCGAAGTTAAATGTACCACACCATGTAACTTGGTTGGCAACAATTCAACTATTTTATCGGCAATGCTTTGGGTAGAAGTGGGCGAAACTTTTTCGTCGTTTACCACTTTTAGTGGGGCATTTTCACTCGCCTTTTTAAGCATCAATTGCACAAAGTTTAACCCGTTTTTTGCCCTGCAAGGATTCATACCGTAAATAGCCGAAACCCTTAATATCAGAGCGTTTGGATCGGCCAAAAGGATTGCTTCTTCTCCTTTTAATTTAGATAAGCCGTAGTTGTTTAAAGGTTTGGCCTGATCCGACTCCAAATAAGGAGTATTTTTCTCGCCATCAAAAACATAATCGGTGCTAATATGGATAAACCGTACTTGGTTTTCTTTGCAAATGGCAGCGATATGAGCAGGCGCTTCGCAATTGATAAGCATGGCTTTTGCCAAATCTGCTTCGCATTGGTCTACGTGGTGAAAGGCCGCAGTATTGATAAATATATCGGGTTTATTTTGCTGTATCCAAGTTAACCAAGTAGCAGTGTCTGCTAAATCGGCATCAGCATGTGTATAGCCAAATACGTCGAAACCTGCATTTTTACAGGTGTGGAGAATGTCGCTTCCAAGCTGTCCATTTGCTCCCGTAATCATGATTTTTATATGGCTCATGGATTAATAATATTGTTGGCCACTAATTTTTTAAAAACCTCAATGTTGTAGAATCGCTCATCAGAGAAATCGCTGAAATAATCGAGGTGCTGAAATAAGTTATTGATAATATCCAAATCATTTTGTTTAGGTTGATAGTTAAGCAACAATTTTGCTTTGTCTGTGCTTACCTTGTAATTGCGGTAATCTTGTACATTTAAATCTTCAATTTCAATTTTTTTATCGAGGTTAGTTTCAATGTAATCTGCTACCGATTTGGCTAACTCGCCAACCGTAGTATTAAAGGAACTAATGTTAAATACTTCGGCCCCTGGAGAATCAAATTCCAAAGCCGCTTTGTATCCCATACATAAATCTTCTAGTCCCAATATTGGTCGCCAAATGCGGTGGTTGCTCAAGCTAATTTTGCCTTTTTGTAAGGCATTTTTGAGCATGGTGTTCATGGCTAAGTCTAGGCGCATACGTGGACTAAATCCACAAACGGTACCTTGTCTGATGCACAATACCCTAAAGTTTTCTTCTGCTAAGGCCATTAAACTTCTTTCACCTTGCAGTTTAGAAACGCCATAAGGGTAATTGCAAATTGCAGGATCATCTTCGGTATAAGTTTTATTTAGGGTATAACCATACACCGAACAAGAGCTCGCAAATATCATTTGCTTAACACCCGCTTCTCTTGCCATAAAACCAATATACGAAGGCAATGCTGTGTTTAAAATAAAATTGCTTTTTGGCGAAAACTCTGCCATGGGATCATTAGATAAACCCGCTAAAAAAATAATGCTATCGTACTCAACTAAGTCCTGTTGCTTTAAGTCGAACAAGTCTGTTTTTACTAGTTTTATTTCTGCCGGAAGGTAATTGCCAAACCAACAAGCATCGGCAACAGTTACATCATATCCTGCATGATGCAAATAGGGAGAAAGCACAGAGCCAATAAAACCTGCACCACCCATGATTAAAACTTTTTTGCGCGCCATCATATTAAAACTTAAAGTTTTGTGCCCTTGGGTCTTTTTTCCAATCGCTTAAAGTAGGAGCTACCTTGTCTTTGTTAGAAAGGGTTGGGTCTAGTGCAGGCCATTTTATGCCTATGGCAGGGTCGTTCCAAAGTATGCCTGCTTCTGCACCACTGTTGTATATTCCGGTGCATTTATATTGTATTTCTGCCGATTCGCTGGTAACACAAAATCCCCTGGCAAATCCTGCGGGCGCATAAACCAATTTTCTGTTTTTGGCCGATACCAACTCGCCATACCACTCGCCAAAAGTAGGGGAGCCCAACCTAATGTCTACCGCAACTAAAAAAGCTTCACCTTGGGTAACACGCATTAACTTAGCCATTGGTGGCTCCCATTGAAAATGTAAGCCACGCACTACACCCTTGGCCGATTTAGAATGGTTGTCTTGCACAAATTCATCGCTCACTCCTGCAGCCACAAAATGATCTTTCCTGTATACCTCACAGAAAAAACCACGCTCGTCTTCAAATACTTCTGGTTGAAAAACTTTCAATCCATTTAATGCTTCGTGAATCAAATCTATTCTCATTTTAGTTATTAGTTAGTTGTGTATATGTCTTAATTTTTTTGCCAAAATAGGCCCAAACAATGCTGCCTTGATACATGTTTCGGTCAATGATTGTATCGCTTGCTTTTCTGTTACCTTGAACCTTCTTACGTTCTTTTACTATGAGGCCAATATGGCCAATGAGCCAGATATGTGCCATAAAAATTCCGCGTGCTACCTGAAATTGACCCGTTAATAAAGATTGTGCTAAGGCTATATAATCTAATAGTATATGCACAAAAGTTCTGCCAACCATGTTGGCAAAGCCATAGTTTTTAAGCATCATGTAAATGGAATTTCTATGGTTCCAATAGGTTTTCTTAAAGCTTCTAGCTGCAATGGTAGCGCCACCTACATGGTAGATAAATGATTTTGGTTCAACCCGAACCTCGAAGCCGCTAAGTTGTAAACGCCAACATAAATCTATTTCATCCATGTGATGAACAATGATTTCATCTAAATTACCAGAATATTTTAGCGCCTCTTTATTCACCAACATGGCTGCACCGCTGGCCCAAAATATTTGTGCAGCATCGTTATACTGACCCAAATCTTTTTCCAAAGAATCAAAAATCCTGCCGCGCATAAATGGAAAACCATACTTGTCTATTTGTCCGCCAGAGGCTCCCGCATACTCAAAATATTCTGGCGATTTCATAGCCAATATTTTGGGCTGAATGGCCCCAATTTTGGGGTTAGATTCTGCCAATGCTACCATGGGTTCGAGCCAATGCTTGTCTACCACCACATCGTTGTTAAGGCAAATGATGTACTTGCTGCTGCATTGTTCAAACGCTAGGTTATAGGCGGCACAATACCCGTTATTTAAAGGGTTTTGGATAATTTTTACCCAAGGGTAATTCGCCCTAACATAAGCCACATCGTCGTTTGGCGATGCGTTGTCTAATAAGAAAACATGCTTTTTGGGATAGGTAGAATCTTTTAATGAATGAAAGCAGTCACCTAGAAATTTCTTGCCATTATAATTCAGTACAACGATATCTACTTCTGGATATTCCAATTTATTTTAGTTTATGCGAAATACAGATACTACAAGCTATTTAATGTTGACCACAGTCAGTTTTTTAAATGATTCAAATCAGTTCTTACCTCAAGGCTTGTTTCCATTAGAGATAGCCTTTAACTTTTCTCTGTCCAACACACGAATTTTCTTTTTATTCAATTGAAGAATCGCCAAATCTTCCCAGTTTTTTAAAGCCCTAATAATGGTTTCGGTGGCCAAACCAGTATATGCTCCCAACTCTTGGCGGGTTAGGTTTAATTGAATATATTGATCTTTGTTTACCCCAAAAGTGGATTCTAACATTAAGATGGCTTCGGCCAGTCTTTCCTTACTCGATTTTTGAACAAAGAAGATTGATTTTTCTTCGGCCTCACTTAAATCGGAAGCAAATTTTGCCATTAAACGCAAGGAGAAATTAGCATTTATGGCCAATAGTTGATGGATAATAAGTTTGGGAATAAAGCAAACATTTACATCCTCTAATGCTTCTGCCGAAGCAATATAAATCCCATTGCCCAATAATCCCCGGTAACCAATTAATTCGCCAGAAGCAGAGATGCGCAAAATTTGCACATTACCATCTTCTAACGTTTTGTATAGCTTAACCTTGCCCATCTCTAAGCAATGCAGCCCCTTAACAGATTCCCCTTCATTAAATAAGATATCCCCTTTTTTATAAAACTTGATTATTTTATGCGTATTAATTAAATCGATTTCCTCCGATTTTAGCGCACAAAAAACACTGTCAGTTAAATGTTTACAATCAAAACAATTAATGGGTAATTGATGCTCCTCCATGTGGTCATTTGTTTAAACAAAGTTCTATATTTAATTGGTTCTATTATCGTTTATGAGCAAAATCATATAATGCCAATGCCAAGCTTACCCAACAAAAAAACTATTATTAACTTCCTTTTTTAGGCTTATGGTAACCCTAAGAAGTTTATTCAAAGATTTCGGTTCGAACCAATTAATTTGCAAGCAATAGTACCGAAAACCCAATATATATATAGTCCAATTTCGATACATATTTCATTGTATGTTTATTTTGTTATATCGGCATTTTCCTAGTAAAATTATCAAATAGCTTTGGGCGATTTAATAATTACAATTGGTAAAACATAAAAAAAGAGACCATCTTGTGGGATGGTCTCTTTAAATCAATCGCGAGTAGTGGGTATAATTAATTCCGCTCTATGCGCTTTTTTACGGTTACGCCATCATTGGTAGTTTCTTCAATGGTTATTTTCTTGCCATCTTTGGTAAGCATCTTTTTTGTTTTGGTAGTATTGCCTTTACCATCATCCGATATGTTAATTTCCATTTTCACATTATCGTTTTTTGAATCAATATTAAAATTAATAGAAGCATCGTCATTCGACAAATCCGTTTCTCCCTCTTCCGATTCGCCATCACAATCTAAACAAGTTAAAACACCTTTGTTAAATTGATAATACTCGCCATCTGCTTCATCTAAATTTTGTTCACTTAATATTCCTTTCAAAGTTGCATCAATATGAATCACTTTTCCTGCTGGCACCCACAATACAACATCCACTTCCTGCCAACTAAATTGCTTGTCTTTGGCCAAACTAAAGTAGTTAGGGATAACAATTTTATTGCCTTCAATTTTGGGATGATAGCTTATCATGGCTATTTTTTCATTTGCATCCAACTCGTTTTTACCATTCGATCTTCTTACAATTTTAAGCACCAAACTATCCGTTTTTCCTTGCTTAATTTTTACATCATCAATCTCCAAATAAAACTCCTTTTTGCCCATTAAAACACCCTTGTCTCTAAACACCAATTCGCCATCATTTTCTAAGCTGTATTCTTCGCTATACGGAATTTCAGCACCTTCCAAATACAGGGTGTCTGGCGCTGCTATCCTCTTTAACTCAAGCTTAGATTCGCTGTGACTCACACTCGTGCCAAAATTGATACCAGCATATAGCATAAAAGCAAAGCCAATAATGAATATACTCGCCAAAGAAATGGCCCAATTTTTATTGATAAACTTTAACTTAAATATCGCTCTCATCACAATCATTAACATGCCAATAAGCGGCGATACCAATACCATCAATATACCAATCTTTGCAGCCCAAATAACACTTGTATCTTGAACAGTAAAAATAATTAACTCATTTAAAAAATGGGTTTTACCCAAGTTAAAAAATACCGCAACCATAGCCACACTAATGCCCACAATACTTAAGAAAAGTACCAAGGCCAATAGAATGCCCATCAACTTTAAAAAGCCCCCAATTATTTTGCCAATTACATTGCTACCATGTTGCGCAAAGCTATTAACCTTGTTGCTGCCAAGGCCATATTTCACCTGATTTTCTATGCTGTATATGTCAATTGGTTCGCCCCGCATTAACAATTTATCTGTAGATGAAACAGCCTTTGGTACAATAATCCATAGAATAATATACAACCAAAAACCGGTTCCAAATAGCATAATAGAAACCACAAAAGCCAGCCTTATCCAAGCACGGTCTAAACCAAAATATGCAGCCAAGCCAGCAGAAACACCACCAATTACACGGTTCTCGGCATCTCTATATAAACGCTTCGATTTATTTTGCCTTTGCTGTTTCATGTACTCAGCTTCATCGCCTTTTGCTACCGGCAATACCATCCACAACACCAAATACAGAATTATACCACTGCCATAAACCACCAGCAAAATTGCAAACAATACCCGCACCAAAACAGGGTCAATATCAAAGAACGAAGCAATGCCAGAGCAAACGCCACCCAAACTTTGATCGTACGGACTTCTTCTCAATTTTCTATGTCTGGGCATGTTTAAATGAGACGTGTTTTCTTGCTTAGCATATTGCTTTGCCTTGCTCTCGCCATGCTCATCCATTTGGTCAATATTGCCCATTACCCCAATCACATCCAACACATCTGCCAGCAGTAAAGTATGCTTGCCATTGGTAAGTTTAAGGTGTAAAAGTTCTGCCATTCTTCCCTCAATATCCTGCACCACATCGGCATGGGTAGCAAAATGAGTATGCAATTTGTCTAAGTACGATTTAAGATGTTGATAAGCTTGTTCCTCAATTGTAAAGAGCAAGCCCCCAAGGTGAATTTGAAATACCTTTTCCATTTTTATTGTTGATTGATTGTTTTATTAATAATATGATTTACTGCCAGCCCCAACTCATCCCAAGTGGTGGCCAATTCTGTTATAAATAACTCCCCAGTTTCTGTGAGCTGATAGTATTTTCGCGGCGGACCACTTTTGCTTTCTACCCAATTATAGCTCAATAAGCCATCGTTTTTTAAGCGACTCAGCAAAGGGTATAAAGTTCCCTCCACCACAATTAATTTTGCATCTTTCATCTCCTCAATGATGTCGCTGGCATAAGCCTCGCCCCGACTAATAATAGAGAGGATGCAATATTCGAGCACCCCCTTTTTCATCTGCGCTTTGCTATTTTCAATATCCATATATTTTTATTACAAGGTTCAATGTATGGCACAAATCTAAAAGAATTTTAGTACTATGCAATACAAAATACCTTTTGTAATTACAAGTAATTGATAAGCAGTGATAAAAAATTCCTAAAAAATATTCTTCCTGTAAAAGTTTAGTTTCTTCTTCATTTATTTAATCCATTTTTTTTCGGTCTGAACCCATAATTTTTCTAAAAATTACGTTCAAAAAAACATTAATTGCGGCATGATAAATAGAATTGTACGCATGAGTTTTGAGCCAGAAAAGGTGGAAGAGTTTTTAGCACTGTTTAATTCTGTGAAGCATCAAATTGCCAATTTTGAAGGGTGCGAAGGATTAACTTTACTAAAAGATTCGGTTCAGCCCAATGTTTTATTTACCTATAGCTATTGGCAAAGCGAAGCCCATCTCAACAAATACCGCTTCTCCGAATTGTTTAAAAAAACTTGGTTGGGCACCAAAATTCTCTTTAATGACGCTCCAATTGCCTGGAGTCTTTTGGTTGAGCAGCAGGTTAAATAAGTGTACAATAAATAGGTTTTCGCACAGCAACCTTAGATAATATAGGTTTGTAATTGCTTGGATTAAAAGTGTATTTTTGGATTTTAAAATACAAAATATGCGCAAGAAAATTGCCTATTTCACTTTGTTTATGTTTTTTGCGTTTTTGGTTCAGGCAAATCCAAAGGATTCCTTGCGATCAGAAATAAGAGACGGACATAAATTTATTGTGCATAGGGTCCTTAAGGGCGACAATCTAACCAATATTGCTAACAAGTATGCAGTTAGTGAATCGCAAATATTAAGTAGCAACCCCATTGTAAGTGATAATGTTTACCCCGGACAAATATTGCGTATTCCTATGAATGAGGAAAAATATGGCAATGTGGCCATTGCGCCAACCGTAGCGGCAACGCCCACCAACTTGCCTCTGGCTAAAACATTGCCTGCTCCAGCATCTATCCGCTATGCCGATTTAGGCGCCAGTGCAAGAAACAATGCTGCACCTGCCGCTAAAACTTCAACGCCACCTGCCGCGTCAACATCCAATTCAACCCCTCCAACCGCGCCAACATCCAATTCAACCCCTCCAACCGCGTCAACATCCAATTCAACCCCTCCAACCGCGCCAACATCCAATTCAACCCCTCCAACCGCGCCTGTTAATAATCAACAAACACCCAATGCTAATTCTGGTAAAACATATAATACTTATGTGGTTGCTAGTCCGCAAACCGTTACCCATTTGGCCGCAAGTTTTGGGGTAGAGCCGCAAGATATCATAGACCTAAACAACCTTAAGAATTACAATTTAAAGGAAGGGCAAAAAGTTAAAATTCCAATTGCTCCCCAAGCACTTGCTAAAAATAATGAGCCCGAGACTAAGCCCGTGGTTAAACCCGCTGAGCCTGCTGCAGCGCAAGTTGTAGCTAAGGCCGAAACAAAAACTATTCAGCTAAGAACGGTAAACAGAGCACCTCAACCAGTTGCAAAAGTTGAGCCCAAGCAAGAACCTATTCCAGAGCCAGTGGTTGCAAAAGTTGAGCCCAAGCAAGAACCTATTCCGGAGCCAATAGTTGCAAAAGTTGAGCCGAAACCAGTGCCAGTGCCAGATCCAGTTGTAGCTAGGGTAGAACCAGTACCAGTACCAGTTGTAGCTAGGGTAGAACCAGTACCAGTACCAGTTGTAGCTAGGGTAGAACCAAAACCAGCGCCTAAACCAGTGCCAGATCCAGTTGTAGCTAGGGTAGAACCAGTACCAGTACCAGTTGTAGCTAGGGTAGAACCAAAACCAGCGCCTAAGCCTAAACCAGTGCCCGTTGTTGCCAAAGTAGAACCAAAACCAGCGCCAAAATCAGAAACACCGCCACCAGCCATGGCTGCTGCACCTAAAGCTCAGGATAAAAAGATACCTGCTATTAAGCAAGAAGTTGATTTAGCCAACCAAACTAAAATGGATGATGATTCTATGATGATGGTGGTGCTAATGAAACAGAGAAGAAAAGAAGAACTAACCTCCTTAGATAGCGCCTATTTACATCCAAGGGGTGTTGCTTATAAAGTGTTTGATTATAAAGAAACTAATTATAACTACGATTTGTACTCTACTTTATTGAGCAATGAAAATGCCATTGATGTTAAATCAACAAACCAAAGAAAGGGTTCTGGAACAAAAAATACTACCCATGTGGTTGGTAAAAATGAAACCTTACAAATGGTTGCCAGAAAGTATAAAATTTCGGCCACAGATATTATTAATTGGAATGGTTTGTTAAGTTATAGAATTAGAGAAGGTCAGGAGTTAACAATTAATGCGGCAAGAGCAGAGGTTTCTCCTTACGAGCGCACTATTTCTAAGGCTTCTACCGTTCCCGAAAAGTTGTTAACCGAAAAATCAATGGTGGGTTTAGCTTCTTACGATACTAAGAAAGTTGGTCAAAGAGGTGTTTATGTAAATGGCATCGATAAAGGCAAATTTGTACACATCATTAACAAGGATAATTATAGGGAAGATTTTGCCCGTGTATTAGGTCCGCTTCCTAAAGGAACTCCAAGTAATATAATGTTGATATTGGATTCTTTTACTGGAAAAGAATTAATGATTGGTAAATCCATTGCCAATATTGAATTGTATTATGGGGTGGTAGATGAAGGCACTGCTTTAAATAAATAAAGTTAGGCATGGTTAATGTGCACCTAGTTAGGCGCGAGAGTCCTACAAATGCCAAGTTTAGCATTCTTATTCCTACTTGGAATAACCTGCCTTACCTGCTTTTATGTTTAAAGAGCATTTTAAAGAATAGCTTTTACTCGCATCAGGTTTTGTTGTTTGTAAACGAGGGTTCTGATGGCACCTTAGAATGGATTAAAAATAGTGATTTTGGGTATGCCTTTGCTTCAGAAAATGTAGGTGTTTGTAAGGCACTAAATTCATTAACTTCATTGGTTCAAACCGAATATGTATTATACTTAAACGATGATATGTATGTGGGCAAAGATTGGGATAAGCATTTAATGGATGCCATTGAGGCCAAGGGCGACGAGCTTTTTTACTATTCTGGAACCATGGTTGAATACGAGAATTTTGGCAATAAAGCTTTGTTAGCGCCTTATGATTTTGGCCGAACCTACAATGCTTTTAGGGAGGCGGCTTTTATAGAATTGTCTGAGGCTAGCCCCAAAAAAGATTGGTTTGGCTCTTGTTGGCCGCCTAGTATTGTGCATAAAAAATTATGGGATAAGGTGGGTGGTTACGATGAGGCATACTCGCCTGGATTTTATTCTGATCCCGATTTTGCCATGAAGCTTTGGCAAATTGGCGTGCGCGATTTTAGAGGCATTGGCAAGAGTTTGGTCTACCATTTTAAATGTAAATCTACCGGCAGGGTAGTGCGCAACAATGGCCGCAAAACCTTTGCCCAAAAATGGGGAATTACTTCTTCTTTCTTTTTTAAAGAGGTCTTAAAAATGGGAAAGGACTATGACCCAAAAGTAACCCTAAAATTTCCTGGTTCTGTTAAAATGTTTTTAGCAAAATTAAAGGCTTGGTATATTGATTTTAGCTAAGCGCTAAGTGTTGTAGATTTTTTCTGCCGAATAGATTTTTCTGCCGAAAAGGCATTTAATTTACAACCAAATCGAATAGGTTTTTACTGCCAATATCCGCTTTAACAGTATATCCTTCGCCATATTTCACGCCAATTCGTCTTCCAAATTCTACGCATCTTCCTTGCACATATTCCATAAATTCTGGGGTTGAAATTGGGGTTTGTGGTTCGGCAGAATTAGGGTTAAAAAACTGCGATTTGAATGCCCTTATGCTTTCCATTTTTTTATCATAAAAGGGCGTAATATCAAAAATAATATCTGGCGTAATAAACCTATCTTGAATAAAATGAAAAACATTTTTTGGTCGCCATACAACTTGAGTTTCTCCTTGGTAGTTCGTTTCAATCTTTTTTAATCCCGATAAAAAGCAGGCATCATGAACCAAATCTGCCGCCCTGCCATGGTCTATATGTCGGTCGCTCTCGGCATTAGCCAATACAATTTCGGGTTGGTATTTTCTAATCATCTCAATAACCTTGAGTAAATGACTTTCGTCTTTCACAAAAAAGCCATCTCTAAAACCCAAATTTTCTCTGGCTTGGATGCCTAAGATTTTAGATGATTCTCTTGCTTCTTCTGCCCTTAATTCGGCACTGCCACGGGTGCCTAATTCGCCTTGGGTTAGGTCAACTATTACAACCGTTTTACCTAAGGCTATATGCGCTAAAATGGTGCCACTACAAGCCAATTCAGCGTCGTCGGGGTGTGCCGCAAATACCAATATGTCTGCTTTCATTTTATTTAGCTTGGTTTTTCTTTTCCGTGTCGGAAATAAACTCCCTCAACTGCTCAATCGTTAATCTTTTGGCTAAAATCTTTTTATTTTCATCCAATAAATAAATCACCGGCGTGCTATAAATATCATACAATTTTCTAAAATTAGTTTCATTGTTTGGATCATACACATTGAGCCATTTGAAATTACTTTCGTGAAGGTATTTTTTCCATTCTTTGGGATCTGGCGTTAAACTTACAGCAAACACATCAAAGAATTTTTTGCCATTAAACGCAGGTTTTTTATTTAATTCGTCGTACAATGTTTTCAATTTTGGCATCTCTTCTTTACACTTACCACAATTGGCATCAAAGAAAATTAACAGGGTATAATTAGCTTTAACATTGTATAAACTGTGGTAAACATGGCTGGTATCTAACATGGTTAAATTGGGCCCTTTGCTGCCAAGCAAGTTGTTGCGCAATTGATCGGCCCTATCCTTCATCTTAAACAACAAGGTTTCGTCTACCCAAAAGGCTTTTCCCTTATTGTAATATTGGTCTACCATGTGAACAAAAACCTTGTCCATACCCATATAAGTTGAGGTTTCATAATGGTTGGTAATCCAGTACAAGCAATATTTAAAATTCTCTTTTCCTGCTGCCGCCTTGGTCAATAAAAAATCGGCCGATTTAATAATGCTATCTGGCATTTGAGGCGTAAGCTTCAACATAAAATTTTCTATTTTACCATGAAAAACTGGCGTTCTTACAATGCGCTCATCGCTAAAATCAAAATTATCGAAATAGTGGTTGTAGTAATAGTTGAATTGAAAATTGCTATCTATGATGCTACCATCTGGGTTTTTTGGCGGATTGGGTACATCAACATCGGTCATCATTTTAAAGATTTTGGACAATAAAGTTGTTGGATTTTGAACCAACACATTTTTCCTGTAATCTGCTAAATCAATTGAAATTTGGCGATACCTTTCTTGCAATTTTCTAGTCTCGGCCGTATCGTTTTTTTCTTTGGCCACCTTTAGTTTTTCGTCTAACTCACTAGCCTCTTTGCCAACCTTTGCCGTAAAGCGGGTATATGCAAAAAATACATCATTTTCTGGTGAGCCCTTAATTTTCATATTCGGAATCACATCTGCAATATCTGTTTCCAAACTCATTACAGGCTCGGTTACAATAAAATCGAATAACAGCGATTTTTCTGCAGTGGCAATTAAGTAAACACCCCCTTCCAATGGCTTTGCGTCTTTAAAGACCATTTTGCCCATTTTGTCAGTAATGGCACTATCTCTCAAGTATTGCTTGTCGCCAAAATAATAGCCCAAATAAAACTTCGTATTGGGTTTTCCTTTAATGGTTACAGTAATGTTATACGCATCTTTGGCAAATGAAATTCCCGCCGAAAAAAGCAGGATTAATAACAGACCTATGGTTTTTTTCATAATGGATTTTACTCTTTCGGGGGTGAAAATAATATATTTGCTTACATACATCCATATTCAAATTCGATTTAACATTTTTTTAAGTACAATCTTTCCCTACCTAGACCTTTTTATAAAGTACCTATTTTTACAAATGAGTGTTTTTGAGTCACATAAAATTCCGAAATTATGACATTCATCATTTGTTTAAATGTGCTTGGTGCTTAGTTTTGTTTATATTAAAACAAGAAACTTTAATAATTTATTACCATGGAAAGCAAAGCACACTTAAATGAGGTTCATGCCAATTTGATAAATTGGGTGAACGAGTTAAAATTTTATAAAGATGAGGTGAAAACCTTTCAAAATCGCCTCGAGGAGGTAGTGAAACAAAACAACAAGCCCGAAATTATGGTAGAAGTTGAACATTTTCAAAACCAATTCATCAGGCAAAATGAGGTTATAGATGAACTTAAGCACGATTTTAAGCAAGTAGATAATCAAATTGTAAGCAATGTAATGAGCAACCCTGTCGCTAGCGATCACCGCACAATGGAAATGCCAGCAGAATTATTGGATCAGCACGATACCTTTATTAAAATTTATAAGGAGCTAAAATTAGATTTTGAAAAATTTCTGGCCAAGACCTATTAATTTTGATGGCGATGCTAACATTGCCAGATTCTTTTAAAAAAAATATCCTGTCGCTTTTTCCAGAAGAGGCAGGATATTTTTTTGATGCCTTATCTAATCCTCCTATCGCTTCCATTCGCCAAAATTTGTCGAAATTAAAAGCAAATATAAAGTTGGAAGACCCCGTTGAATGGTGCCCACATGCAACCTATTTAGCGCAGCGATTCCCCTTTATTGAAGACCCTTTGTGGCATGCCGGCGCTTATTATGTGCAGGAGAGTTCCTCCATGTTTTTGCATCACGTCATTAAACAATTACCCCTAGATAAACCCAAATTGAATGTGCTCGATTTGTGCGCGGCACCGGGTGGTAAAAGTACCTTGTTGCTTGATGCACTGCCTCCTCACGCGTTTTTGGTGACCAACGAAATTATCAAAAGTAGGGTGAGTGTTTTACAAGAAAACCTCGTTAGGTGGGGACAAGCAAACGTGGCAGTAACCAATAATGATCCCAAGAACTTTCAAAAATTGGGTGCCTTTTTCGACCTCATTGTGATAGATGCGCCATGTAGTGGCGAAGGCCTGTGGCGCCGAGATAAAGATGCCATGAAGGAATGGAGCCAAGAAAATGTGGAGATCTGTGAAGCCCGCCAATCACGCATTCTACAAGACATTTTACCCTGCCTTAAACCAGGCGGAATATTGGTTTACTCAACTTGCACTTTTAACCCAATGGAAAATGAAGATCAAGTAAGTAAAATTATAAAAAATTTCGGTCTGAACCCACTCCCAATAAAGGTTCCTAGTGATTGGCCTGTTCATGTTCAGGCAGGTTTTCAATTTAGGTTTTTGCCTCATAAAGTGAAAGGCGAAGGCCTGTTTATGGCAGTGCTTCAAAAGCCCGATGAAATTGGCGTTGGCAAGCCTTCTATGAAGCGTGCGGGATTAAATTTTGTGCCCAAGAAAATGCTGCCTTCCTTGCATGCGTGGTTGGTTCAGCCCCAATTGTTTGATTACTTTATAGAGAATGATTTTGTATTTGCCTTCCCTTTAAATTTAATAGAATCGTACGAGCCTTTACGCAGCAATTTATACGTAAAGCAAGTGGGCATCTGCATGGGAAAATTAGATAAAGCGGGCAAGTTAATTCCAGAACATTCTTTGGCTTTATCTGTGCACATAAACCGAGAAATACCAAGGCACGAGCTCAATTTGCAAGAATCGCATGCCTATTTAAAAAAGGGTACAATTGCATGGAACAACGAGATGCCTTTGGGTTGGTGTTTGGCTTGTTTTAAAGGCCTGTCGTTGGGTTGGATAAAGGTTTTACCAAACAGGGTAAACAACTATTTTCCGGCCGAATACCGCATTCTCAAAGATTTGGAATAAGCGGAAACCATTTCTTATTTGTACCTTTGCGGCGCATTAAGCGCGAGAATTTAAGAATATGAAGTTTCACCTGAACCTATTAAGAGCCGTTAACAGAGCCATTTATACCATTTTTGAGGATGGCAAATATGCCGATAAAGTATTGGAACGTATTCTTAAATCGAACAATTTGTGGGGTGCCAGAGACCGTGCGTTTATTGCAGAAAATACCTACGATATGGTGCGTTATTGGCGCTTAATTAGGCATGTGGCAGAGCTTGAAACTCATGAGTTAAATGAAACCAATTTGTTTACTTTATTTGGTACTTGGCAGGTATTAAAAGGTGTTACCTTGCCTAGGTGGGAGGAGTTTAAAAATGTGGATGAGAAGCGTGTTCACCACAACTATAAAATCATAAAAACGCAAAGGAAATTGATGCATTCTGTGCCCGATTGGTTAGACGATTTGGCTTGGAGCGAGCTCGGAAAACAGTGGAACCTGGAGATTGAAGCGCTTAATGAAACTGCTCCGGTGGTTTTAAGGGTGAATCTGCTCAAAACTAATAAGGCCGATTTGGCAAAAAGCTTAACCGAAAAAGGTATTTTTACGGAACCTGTAACAGGTTGCAAGGATGCACTTATTTTGAAGCAACGTCAGAATTTATTTATTACGCCAGAATTTAAAGAGGGTTTCTTTGAGGTACAAGATGCTTCTTCGCAATTGGTGGCAGAGTTTCTTCAAATTGAACCCGGTATGCGCATCGTAGATGCTTGTGCGGGTGCCGGTGGAAAAACCTTACACATTGCTTCTATTACGCAAAATAAGGGCCGCATTATAAGCCTCGATACCGAGCAATGGAAATTGGATGAAGCCAAGAAACGCGCCAGAAGAGCTGGGGTGAGCAATTTAGAAACCCGACTAATTGAAGGCAGCAAAACCATTAAGAAATTACTCGATACCGCCGATCGTTTATTGTTAGATGTGCCTTGCAGTGGATTGGGTGTTTTAAAAAGAAACCCCGATGCCAAATGGAAATTGAGCATTGAGTTTATCAATAAGGTGAAGGCCGAACAGGAAGCAATTTTAACAGAATATGCTAAGATTTTGAAAGTGGGTGGCAAAATGGTTTACGCTACATGCAGTATTTTACCTTCCGAAAACCAATTGCAGGTGCAGAAGTTTTTAAGTAAAAATCCTGATTTTAGCCTTGATGCAGAACGCGTGGTATTGCCTTCAGAATCTGGTTTCGACGGGTTTTATATGGCCCGCATGGTGCGCAATGCTATCGCATAATTAACCATATCAATTCGCACCAAAGCACGCTCTTGGTTGGGCACGCAAGGTGCGCAAGGCACGCAAGGCACGCAAAGCACTCAAGGTGCGCAAGGCACGCAAGGCACGCAAGGTGCGCAAGGCACGCAAGGTGCGCAAGGTGCGCAAGGTGCGCAAGGCACGCAAAGCTATCGAATAATTAACTCATCGGCAAAAATCATAGAAGCATTGCCTGCCCCTGCATGATTAGGCGGTAAGGGACCGTAATATTTGGCAATTACCTTTAGGTATTTTGTTTTGAACCTAGGGAATTGTTGCGCAAAAACATGCTTAATGGCCTCCTGGTTATCAACCGGAACTTGGTGCTTAATGCTGCCTATGGGTGCGTAATTTATACCGTCATTTGAGGTGAATAATTGCAGTTCGGTGGGCAAAATTACCCAAGAGGGTGTGTTTTGATAAAAGCCCATTTCTATTTCTTTAATGTTACTTGGTTTTTCAAATGCTACCACCAGCTCCAAATCATTTCCCGAATATCCTTGCCACCTGCCGCTTCTCAAGTTTTGGGCTGAACCAATTTTTCCATCTGCCAACGCTTGAAATCCTCCTCCAGAATACGCGGCATCGTACTTACTATAATCTATGTTAATGTGTTTAATTTTGCCAATGGCCTGGTGGTAGATAAAGTCTTCTGAACTTACTTGGTTAAAAACATTAAGCGATTTAGTAGCGCAATTGATGTGCACATCGCCTTTGGTAAAAATAGGCTTTTTATGAAGCTCAGAGCTGCCATTCAATGGCCTGCCTGCCCCGTAATTATAATAGATGGGCGCCCCACTCAAGGGCGCAATCAACTTTATTTCTCTACCTTTTGAGCTTATTTGTGGCGATGCAACAATGAGGCATTGATCTGGAATTTGTTTCAAATGTTTGGCAAGTTTATTGAGTTCATCTAAATTCTCTTGCAGGTAATACGACCTGTTTTCTTCTAAATACAATTGCTCAAAATCACTGCTAATATTGCTTAATTTAACCTGCAATTGTTCCAACTCTTGCATGATTTGCGCGGCCGAAAGCCAGTGGTCTAAAAACAATTGATAATTGGCCTTAAACAAGTTTTTGCTTATAGAAAATTGTGCTTCTTTTAAGGCAAATTTTAAATGACTCACAGCTTGGTTTTGGTTCGAACCGAATGCCGTTAGGCTATCTACTTTTTTGTAAATTTGTGCCAATTCATTCAAGGCTTCTTTGTTATTGTCTTCTGCTTTTTGTCCAATAGAACTTGGGAAAATGGGGAAAATAGGTTCAAAAAATAATTCGTTTCGCAAGGCCTTTTCTACCTTGCCCAGGTGCAAATTGGCCAAGGCATTCTGATATTGGCTCAATGGCAAACCCCAAAAATGTTTGTCGTATGCTTGGTTAAAAATATACCACCTATTGTCTGATGATTCTTTAGTTTTGGGTGCTTGCCAACTCAATTCTGCGCCCCAAATTAATCCACGCCAATTGTTGCCAAATAAGGCGTAACCGCCATCGTCCCAAGTGGTATTAAGCACGCCTTTTGCCCCCATTTCATAGCCATCTCTTATTAAATTAAATAGGTTGTTTTTAGCCACCAATTCGTTTGGATAAATGTTTTGCCAATTGCTTACTCCAGGGGCCACCCAAAAATCTAATCTTTCCTTACACACAATCTTTTCCATGTGGCCAAACGATTGTTGGTTGGCAATCAACATAACGTGATATAGCGATGCAAATTTACTTAATTCACGTATTTCATTTGCCGTAATTCCTGCATTGGGCGCAAGCTCTGGGCTATAAGCGTAATTAAATACATTCTCGGTGTATAAGGTAAAATAGTTGAGCTTATAATGCGCCAGTGTGCTTATTTCTTCCTTTAATTGTTTCATGTTTGGAATGGGGCCGCAACTGATATCATCTTGCCAAGCCCTTACAGCGAAGCTGGGTTTATCGTAAATTTCGCCACAAGCCATGCGGGGTAAATTGAACAATTGTTTTAAGGTTTGGTATCCATAGAACAATCCAGTTTCGGTCTGAGCCAAAATTAAAATGCTGTTTTTTTCTATCTTAATTACATAACCTTCTGCCCCTGGTTCAAAAGTTTTACTAAAGGTCAGTTTCTTTAAGTAGGCATTCCACTTCTTTTTACCCACCAATTGAATGGCAATTTTTGTTTGTACCATTTTATTGGCCTGAGCCTTTTTAATGGCCTCCGTTTTAACCCACTTGTACAAGCTTGCACGCAAGAAACTGTCGCTGCTTAAACAATCAACCTGGTAGTTATTAGATAGGGTGAATGCGCCCTCAGTAGCCAAACTTATTTGAGGCTTTGGTATGAGGTTAAATTGCGCATGAACCTGCTTAAAAGCAAATCCAAATAAAACCATTAATAAAATAGGAAATGTCAATCTCATGATCATGCAATTTAACAAAATTGCCGACTTTCAAATGATATAAAAGAATTAATCCTTGCTAATTTTAATGCGGTAAACTTCGTTCTCAAGAGTAATTTCCATAAGGTAAATTCCACTTGCTAGATTTTGTGTTTGAATGGTTTTTAACCCACTCATTTCACTAGAAATTTCCTCAATTACATTACCCGTTAAGCTCATCAATTTGTATTTGTATGCATGCAATGATTCTAAATTAACCCACTCGTTAAAGGGAGATGGATATACTTTTAAGTCGGTATTTAAACGCAACTCATCATAACCTGTTACTTTTGGTAAAATGTTAATAGTGTCATACTTAAAACTTACAGAACATCCAAAAGGATCTATAATGGTAACCATCAATTTTCCTGTAGGCTTATTTCCCCATTGTATTTGAACCGAATTGGTTTCGTATCCCGCAATTAGGTTGCCGTTCACAGGTTTCCACTCATAAGTAACTCCTTTGTAATACGGAACAGAATAGGTTAAAATTTGAAACGCTTTCATGGGATTAGTTTCGCCAATTATTTCAAATTGTTCTAATGGCGTAACTTTTATTGCAATGCTATCTGTCTGGGTCATTTCACCATTCTTTATGGTAACCCATGCCTTATTAAAATTAGGTTTAGTTTTAAAATCAATGGCTTTGGTTGTTTCATTGGTGCTCCATAAATAACTCGACTGAATACAGTTGTCTTCTATATTTAAAATAATATTGGTACCTGCCACGCATATTGTTGTATCGCGCTCCATTAAACCTATCTTTTTAAAGTTTAGTGGCTGTTTGTAGTAAGATAAAAAATTACTCGCACTATCTTTTAAGGTTAATTCTAAAACGTTTTTATCCAAATTATATAATTGATAGTTGCCCGAGATATTTTTGTCTATAAATGGCGCTATTAAGCGATACACTTTATTTGAAAATTCTGGATCTTTTAACTGACAAATTTCAAAGTTCTTAGGTAAATTTAATTTGGGTTGAAGCCTACTAATTAAATCTGGTATTTGGTATTTAAATGTTCTATAATTTAAAACATTTGCTGGCAATGCGCCCTCATAAATAACCTTTCCGGTCGAATCTACTTCAGTAAAACTTGGCGCACCAGATCCCCATCCTATCACGGTATTTCCATTTTCGAGCCTCTGTACACTTCCCATAAAATTTGTGATTACATCTGGCGTATTTCTATATTCCCATACCATAGTTGCCCTCATTAGCTTCTCGTCAATCTCATATTCAACAACGCGTGAGTATCTTTCTCCTGGTCTAAAATTTCCATTGTCGAACAATAAAATATGTCCATTTTTTAGTTTTTGTGCATGGTGCAAATAAGAAAATCCATCTATATCATTGGTAAAATTAAATTGATGGCTGCTTGCCCTTGTTCCCAATCTCCAAATTATTTCACCTGTTCTGCGGTCAATTCTTGTTACCTCACTTAAGTGCCTCGACGATAATAAAAGCGTAGTGTCTGAGTCTAACATAATGCCATTGCAATGCACATAATCTATCACTCCTAAACTCGTTAAATTTACCCCTTGCGCATCAGAAACAGGTAAATGATCCAAACATTTCCACTCAAATAAAACATCCCCATTGGCATTAATTTCCTGAATAATTAGATCGAGAATTTTGGCTTCGGTGCTTCCATATCCCATGATATCACGCATATTTACCGTCACAATCCTTTGTGCCAATAAAAAATGATTTCCCGATTTTTTGTCCTTTACCAATTCATGTATATCTGTAATATAGCCGTTACCTGCTCTAACAGTATCAATTGCTTTAAAATTTTTATCCAATACCACAAAACTATATTTGTCGGGATCTGTATCCAATAATGCATAAGAAAAGGTGCTGTCGTCATGCATTTTAAAATCTAATGCGTTGAACGGAGTTGGCTTATCAAAAACCAATTTTCCCTGACCGTTAATAATCATTAACCGATCATTGTTAAAAGGTGATAACATAGTGGAAGTAAAGAAATAATCATTCGGATTGCCTGCAGAAGTAACCATTTCAAATGGAATGCCATTGATAAAATCATTGGTAATTTTCTCTCCCAATGCGGCTGTTCCGTTTTGTGTAGGTAATGCAGTGCTTTTGTTCTGCAACCAATCTTCGTTTATGTAGCTCTTTAAATCGGTTTGCTTTTGCGTTTTAAAAGAATAAATAATCGCACTTTCATCGCCTAATCCAGTTAGTAATTTGGCTGTTTTAATTAATACCCTTATTTCGGATCCGTAGGGCAAGGAAGTCCTTGGTTTTACAATCAATTTTAAAGGGTCTGGTTGACTAACTAAATCGTATTCAATTTTATTTTCACGGTTCCAAATACTTAAAGCTTTTTCCAATTGTTGCATGTTCAATATTGGCTTGTCGAACCGGAAAATTAAATTGGTGGATACACTTATTCCCACTGATCCTGGTTTGGGTGACAGGTATGAAATATGTGGTAATAAAATCTCCGAATTCTTCGCATTTAATTGTCCCAATACTGAAAGTAAAATTAATAGGGTAAACAATTTAAATCCATAGAATGCAGTTTTAGTAATATTCATAACTTTCTTATTTTGCCGCAATATATTTTATTCCATCGTGTTTACAGCCCTCTAAGCTTCTATTATTGAGTTTTTTTGATGTATTAACATTTAATTAATTTATTTAAATAT
>Ga0163151_10003778_pt1 | contig 21305 bp, 17 predicted proteins | sample OliLakLV19MP5IB2_FD_145596 | JGI IMG/M metagenome (GOLD analysis project Ga0163151, IMG submission 145596) | Freshwater microbial mat bacterial communities from Lake Vanda, McMurdo Dry Valleys, Antarctica - Oligotrophic Lake LV.19.MP5.IB-2 | ecosystem: Environmental > Aquatic > Freshwater >... | reverse complement strand
TGTTCAGTCGGAGCCCAAGGCGCGCGCTTCGGGGTGGGTGATCCAATGTGGTCCGTCACCGCGCACAGGAATTCGTATGACACTGCATCGATTCAAATCGCGGACGCTCTGGCGGCCTGTGCTCTCGGTGTGCGGGTGCGGTCTCTTCTGGGGCGGGTTGATGACCATGCAGGAGGGGCGTTCGGCCGAGTTGCCCACGCTGGTCCAGGCGCTGCAGCTCGCCCAAGAGGCGTCGGCCGTTAATCAGGAGAGCGATCCGGAGACCGCCTTGGATAAACTCCAGGCCGCGGTGTTACTCCGGCCTGATCTCCCGTGGCTTTCCCATCGTCTTGCCGTGGTCCAAGTGAAGGCCGGGCAATTCGATGACGCGCGCGAGACGTTGGGCCGCTTGGCGGCGATGGGACTGGGTCTTTCCGCCTCGGAACTCGAAGACCTTTCGGTGATACGATCCAAGCCGGAGTTCGCGGACGTCATCAAGCAGCTGTCGGCCAACCTGCGCTCCAAGGGCAAAGGTGAGGTCGCTTTTTCGCTGCAGGGCGTAACCGGGCTGATCGAGGGAATCGCGTGGGGGGAATCCTCCGGCGAGTTTTATTTTGGTGACGTCAACTCCCGGGCAGTGTGGATGCGAAACAAAGACAATACGCTGCGCCGTCTGACGCCGGAGGGCGACGAGCTCCTGGGTGTTCTTGGACTCGCAATCGATGAGACGAAAGGGGCGCTCTGGGCCGCCACCTCAGCGGTGCGCGCGATGCAAGGCTACTCCCCCGATCAGGAAGGACGTTCTGAGTTGGTGGAGATCGACCTCGCAAGCGGTGCCATTCGTCAGATCATCGCAGTACCCAAGCGAACCGACGGCCATTCTGCGAGTGCGCTGGGTGATCTCGTCCTCGACGCCAACGGCGGAATTTTCGCCACGGATCGTGGGGAGCCCGTGATCTGGTATTTGCCTCCGGGCGCTAACGCCATGGAGCGATTTGCCGAAAGCCCGGAGTTCGTGTCGTTGCGGAGCCTCGCGCTGATGGATCGCGCGTTGATTGTAGCCGATCACTTGAACGGTCTCTTGCGCGTCGATCCTAGTGATGGATCCGTGGAGCTGCTGGAGTCGCCGCCGGACGTAACGCTGGTGGGGATCAACGGACTGGTCCGAGCCTCGGATGGCGTGCTCCTGGCGTTGCAAGGCGGAGTAAATCCGTCCCGGGTTTTGCGGATCCAGCTGGATTCACATGCCTCAGCCGTCACATCGGTGACGGTGCTCGAATCCGGCCACCTTACGATGTCCGCGCCATCGCTCGGATGCATTGGAACCGGAGGCGATCTGTTCTTTATCGGAAATGCTCCTTGGTTCCGCTTCGAACAAACGGGTGGTCAACTGACGGCACCCCGGCCCGTCCCAGTGTTCAGAACCAAAGTTAACGCGGGCGGGCGATAAACGTTGAGCGGGCGAACTTCGCGTTCGTGCCGATCGCCTAGTCCGGTCCGCGATAGCTCTTAAAGCAGAAAGCGCGAGCGGGCGACCTCAGCAGGCAGTCGGACCGTACCCCTTTATCCTAAATTCGGCAGTTCAGATTAGCCACGGATGATACCGATGACACGGATACAGCGAATTGCAGATCAAGGAGCAACTGACTGCCATCAACCCGCAAGGTGAAGGGTTCGAAATACAGAATGCCTTGGTAATCTGTGTGCATCTGTGGAATCTGTGGCTTCAACTGCATTTTCTAGGTTTATAGATCCTGAAGCGCGATAAAGGCACCGCCGTGAATATAGGTAATCGTGCGCATCAGGTTGGCGTACTTCAGCCCCGTGTTGCCCATCGAAAATGAATAGCGGATCGTCGTCGGAAAACCGATCGCGTTGATGACCACCTGGCGGTCACCGTTTTCGTCGGCGGGGTTCATATTATCGAGCGCGCGGATCACGGGATCAGCCGTTTCGATGAATTCATCACCGAAAACATAAACGCCCATGCGCATTTTCTCGTTCTCCTTGTCATGGAGAAAACGGATGGCGTTGTAGATTCCGGGAACAGGATTGCTAATGGAATCTTGATTATACCGGCGTAATGTCCGCCGAATCTGATCGCGCAGGGCGGGACTATCCGGAATCCACCCATCCGTGCCGGTGGCTCGGCGTCCGAGAATAAACCGTCCATCGCCGTCAAGTAGCTGCAAACCCTCGAGCTGCGGATACGAGTCGAGCACTTCGTCGATCTTGCGAATGACGATCGGCCAAAGTCCGCCGTGCGTCGGGTCGCGCATGGATCCCGACGTGTCGATCACGAATGCGATATAATTATTGCCGACGGGAAGACCCACGGGGGTCGGCTTAACTTGGGGCAGGAGTTCGATTTCAGGCTTCTTCTGACGGGCCGCGATCGCCCGCTTGAGCTCATCGGTGTCCACCAGCATGGCCTGCAGGCCGCTCTTCTCTTTTTGCAGCTGACGATCCATTTCGTCGAGCATTGCCTGGACTTCGGCGTTGGTCATTTTCGCGACCGTCAACCGGTTCGAGACGCGGCGTTGGTCCTGCTGAACCTCGTTCTTCTTCGACTCCAACTCCGTGAGCTCGGCCAGGCGGGCGGCAAGGACGCGGCGCAGCGCCACCAAATTCTCAAGCTTATCTTTCTCCCGCGAACCAATGGTGAGAACGAAAAGGAGAATGATCGCTCCGAATCCGCAGCAGATGCAGTCGAGGAACGACAGACTGAACGTCTGGGGTGTGCGGCGGCGGATCATGTGTCAGGCCAGGATTTGGACGGGCTAACGAGCGCTCCGCGGGTCGCGTTGGCGAGTTCCCAGTACATGCCGGGAGCACCCGGATCACCGCTGAGCAAGGGGAACAAGATTGTGCTGACGGGAATGCGGGGAGGGAGCTGACGAGCCGCTATTTCGAAAAACCGGACCCGGTGTCCTTCGTCGACGTCGCCCTCCATCGGAAGGGAATCGCTCTTCGTGGGAAGACCATCCGTGAGCAAGACAATGCTGTCCGGTAACCGGGGGAGGAAACGGATGGCGGTGAAGGCCCGCTCGAGATTGGCGCCGCCTCGGGGCACGACCGTATGCAATTCCTTCAACACTTTTGTGAGAGTGGACTTGTCCTTCGTGCTAAACCACTCGTCTCCCCGGGTGGGTAACACCGGCGTCGTCTCTTCGTTGAAAAATAGAATCTGGAAGCGCGTTTCAGGATCGAGCGTGGCGAGCAGCCATTCCAAGGCATGGATTGTACGCTTCCATTTCGGAGCTTCCCGCTTCTCGTCATCGGAAGCGTCGAGCCGGGACGCAGCCTCGTCGATCGTGTCGCCCAGCATCGATCCGGACGTACGAACGATGAAGACGACAAATTCGCCCGTGAGTTTAACGCCGGTGAGGTATTGCCGCCGGTCGATTTCCGGAATGGGAATCGGTGCGAAATCCTCCGTCGGCAGGGCTTTCTTTTCGGCCAGTAGACGATCCAGCGCGTCTTTCAGGATTCCCGTTTGCTGAAGCATCAGGAGTAACTCGCGTTTCCGATCACTCAACTTCACCTGATCTTCCTTGGTCTTGGCGTTGATATCGTCCAGTTCCAACTGGGCCGTCGCCAGCATCTGCGCCAACTTCTCCATCGCCGCTTTCGAGGTGTTAAGGTCGCTGTCCGCCTTTTTTACCTGCTCGCGGACATCCTCGACCACGCTCTTATCGACACTCGATTTCGAGCTGATCGTCAGGAGAAAGACGAGGAGGACCGCACCGAAACCGCAACAGATGCAGTCCAGAAACGAGATGCTGAAGACCTCGGTTTCGCGGCGGCGACGAGCAAGTGACATGGTACTGAAAGACTAGGCGTGGCGGCCGTTGATGGGGGGGCAGTGGGCAAAAAGGATGTCGGCGGACGCGTTCTTGCACCGAACGGTTAATCGATCTCCTGCATTTATCAAGGTGCGGGAGCTGGATCCATTCGGTTCGAAGCCGGGTCGGGCGGGCGCCGCGTCGACAAACCAGATTCGGCCTCCCTCGTTGATCAGCGGCACCGCGCAATCTTCGGTGCCATTGAAACTGTCCGGCAAGACCAGATCGGCGCCGAGATCAGCCAGCCCGATCGTGAAACGTGGTTTCCCGCCAAGGGCATGACCGAGGCCATCGAGAATCGCGTGGGTGGGTGCAGGATTCGCCTCGGACTGGCGGTTTTTTTTCAACCGCGCCTCCCACTCGGCGCTCGTGGAACGGCGCGCATCGACCAGGGGTACGGCTTTCTCGAGGGGCACGTCCGCGAGATCATCGGGCACGGTCATGCGGGCGGCGCCGACTTGCGCCGCTCCGCAAGCAGCAGCGCCTTTGGGGAGCCGGAGCAGCCGGTTAAAACCCGCGGATCGCAGCCGCGCTTCGATGCCTGGCAGATGCGCGGTGCGGTCGGTCAACGCGATCGTGCAGGGATCAGATGCATGAGGGGAATTTTGCAGGAACGATTGCAGACCCTGCACCAGCGCGACGCCAAATGCATGGGAATCCACCGCGAGTTGTTCGCGCTTTGCGATCATCTCGTAGCCCCGGGTCGCGGTATTGAAATGATAGCGCCACTCGCCGCTTTCGCTCACGAGGAAGTCTTTCGTCTGACGGAAGAACATTTGCTCGATTTTCCCATCCTCGAGAATGTCGAACGCCGTATGGCGCAGGAAACGGTTGCCCATCGTTCCGGTGACCTGTTTCAACAGGTGCGCATATCCCAACTGGGGAAGGTGGATGAAATCTTTCCGCTCCAGTTTTTCATCGGTGCCGAGCAGCGTGATGTCGGCACCTTCCAGCTGAAGATCGATCACGACAACGGGGAGAGCCGGGTTGAAGCCGTCCGCTCGCGGGTCGCAGAGTGCCGCGCAGGCCATGTCGATCATGCCGGCGAGCGGAAGGTTTATTTCGCCGAACATGCCGAGAAGCAGCCCCAGCTTTTCCTCTTCGGCCGCGTGATCTTTCAGATACGATCCAGGCACCGCGACGACGACCTTGTCGAGGGGCCCCGCCGCGGCCGCCAGGCGGCTGGCATACTCGCGGAAAAAGAAAAAGCAGAGTTCTGAAAACGACGGTGGTTTGGCACCGACGGTCAGACCGGATGGTTCGTGGGCGAGGCGTGACCAGAACGTGTGAGCGACCCGCCGGGGATGGACAAACCACATGTCTTCGGCCGGGCGGCCGAAGGTCAACTTCGGCCCATCGGCGTAACCGTAGCCGGGCCACTCGGGAACGCCGTTGGTATCCGGAATGTCAATGAGATGGGGCTCGTTGGATTCGCAGGATGCGGTCAGCAGGCCCGCATCACAAAGTTCAATTCCGATGGTTGCCATGGATTCAGTTACACGAGAGCGCTGGAATTCTCCTCCCTGACAGGCACCTTCATCACATCGATCAATTTGTTGCGGCAATACGTCTGGGTCTCGATGACAAAAGATTCCTGCCGCGACTGCACGATGTGCATGAAGTACATCAGCGCCATTGAGATTATCAGTGCGACCAGAGTGGAGTTGAACGCCAGGCCGAGAGCTGCAGTCACCGGTCCGATGTCGCCCTTGATGGCTTCCTCGGCAAAAGCCAGAGCAAGACCGATGCCTCGCACCGTCCCGATAAACCCGATCGCCGGTATCGCCCACGCGATGTAGCGCACGAGCGACAGAGAGGAATCGAGCCGGTCCGCTGTGAGTTCGGCCCGCTCTTTAACCGCGTTCGCCGAGTCCTGAATCGAGCTCGTGGCGTGGAAACGATGCAGCGCCGCCAGCATCGCTTCCGGCAGAAGTCGCTCCCGCCAACGCGGATCGCGGTCGACCGCGGCGCGAAGCTCCTTGTAGCGGTCGAGGGCGTCTTCCGGAATGATGCGTTCACCGGGTTGCACCCGGACGAAGTCGTGATTGAAAAGACGTCGTTCCGCCCGGACTTGAATCAATTTATGACCGAGGATGATCAAGCCCCAGACGGCAAAGATGATGACGAATTGCTGCTCCGGATCCTTGATGATGATAAACACCGAGCGCTGATCGGAATCGCGGCCTGAGACGTTTCCTTGAGCGGCCATGAGGCGCTGTTTGACTTCGATGTCGGCTACGCGGGGACGCACCACGAGGCTGTAAAAAGGAGCGACCAGCAACACCGCGACGAGAAGACCGATGGCCGGAACCAGAAAGTCGGACGAAAGAATGCCCTTGTTTCGTGAAATCATAGGAATAGAAGTGACGACTAAAGCTGGGTGAACGTCAGGTTGCTATATGCTCCATTCTCTCTCAATTTCAAATCGACCGATGAAGTGTTTGAGCGGTCGACCAGAAAAGCTGACTTCGTTTGCAAGAAAAAACGAACACTCTTTAGTTAGGGCGAGTCTAATCTAATTACCGCATCACGTTTTGCTTCCCATGGAGAATATCACTTACCGCCTTTCAGGGCGTTGCAAGCAGTTGGTCCTTCTCGGCACCGCTTTGGCGGTGGCCGGTTTCAGCGGTTGCTCCTCGGTCGCCCCGTCCAAAACCGCCACGGGCGCGGGCACGGGCGCAATGATCGGTGGCGCCGGCGGCGCGATTATTGGGTCCAGTAGTAGCATGGGCACGGGCACCGGTCTGCTCGGTGGTGCCGCTGCCGGCGCGCTGGTCGGTGGCATTGTCGGCATGGTGCAGGATGCCAAGGACCGCAAGGAACAGGATCGGCTGGCACAGGAACGCGCCTACCAACAGGAACTCGCCAAGCGTCGTGCGGAAGATGCACGCTCCAAAGCGAGCATTGAAGAGGAACTTGCGATCGCGGCAGGTTTTCAAATTTCAGAAATCGAACTCAACGACGCCCGCAAAAAGCTCGAGCTGGCAAATGACCGGCTGAAGCGTTTGCGGGACGAGCGGTCCGCCGCGCTCGCCAAGAAAAAGGAGCTCGATGAAGCCTTCGAGAAAACTCTTTCGACTGAAGCCGAGATCGCCCGCCTCGAGGAAGAGTTGGCGCGTCTCAAGGGCGAGGAGGCCCTTGCAACTCCTGCTCCGGCCGTCGACAACCGGGACGTTCCGCCAACTCCCACCAATGGCGGCCGGCCCGGAATCTAATCGTCCCCGCGAGCCTTTACCCGCTTTCGTGGCCTGATCTACGATCCATGAAATCGATTCTCTTCCGTGCGTGGCTCCCGGTGTTTCTCCTCGGGTCACTGATCGGCGCGGGTTGCGCAAGTCGCTCCACGTATCAGGTGAAAGTGGATGCGATCACCAGGCCAGTCGCGGCCCAGACGCAATCGTATGCGCTAAAAAGCAAAGATCCACGGCTGGGAGACGAGAGTCTGCGTTACCGCGAAGCCGCGGATTTCGTGCGGACGGCGCTGTCGGGCAAGGGCCTGTACGAGGCGCCCAATGAGGAGCAAGCCGACATGGTCGTAGAACTCGATTTCGGCATGGAATCGCCCCGGACCAAACTCGAGCGCGTCAGCGTTCCCGTGTATGCTCAGGTCGGCGGGCAAGTTCGGTACGATACGGTTCCGGTGCTAGATTCACGGGGCAACACGAGTTTCCGCACCGTTGCGGTCTACAACCAGCCTCGGAGCGAGCTGATTGGTTACGACGATGTTCCGCGGCAGGTCACTATCTACGAAAAGTATCTCAAGGTCACGGCGCGCGAAAATAAGGAGGGCGTCGAGGGCCGCCCGCCATCGGAGTTGTGGAGCATTCACGCCAGTGCGGAAGACGAGAGCAAGGATCTCAGAAAGTACCTCCCGATCATGGCTTCGGCTTTGGTGGATTATATTGGTCAGAATTCTTCGAATCAGCAAACCGTGAAGGTGCGAGCGGACGGTCCGGGCGTGGAATTCATTCGTCGAGGGATGTCAGCCCCTCCCCCGGGGACATCGACATCGCCGGACTCCTCCGAGTCAGCCTCCCGGGAGCAGCAAAGGCCAGCGGGCGCTTGAGGTCGGCGCCGCACCTCGCGCGGCCGTGGATCGAGTGCCGACGGCGGGCTTTGGGTGCATCGTTTGGCTTGCGTTTTGCCGTCGCCAGAGCGCCGGCTACGGTTGGATGAGTCCCTTGCGAATCGCGAAACGCACCAGATCCGTCTGGGTGTGCAAACCGAGTTTTCGCAGTAAATTGGTTCGATGAGTTTCGGCGGTGCGGGGGCTAATGAAGAGCTTCTCCGCGATCTCAGTGTTGTTGTTACCCTCCGCGGCGAGCTGCACGACCATCCGCTCCCGCTGCGTGAGCGAGTGAAGCGGATCCGACTCGTCGGCCGGTTTGGAGACGAGAGCGTTGATGGCCCATTCCGAAAGGGTCGCACTCAGGAAACGCCGGCCCGCGAGCACCTCTTTTAGCGCCTGGAGAATCTCCTGAGACTCGGAGCCTTTGAGAATATAGGCCATTGCCCCGGCGCGGAGAGACTCGATCACGTACGGTTCGTCGTTGTGCATCGAGAGGACGATCACGCGTGTATTCGGACTGCTGACCCGCGTTTGCCGCAACACCTCGATGCCGTGCAGCCGTGGCATGTTGAGGTCGAGCACGAGGATTTGCGGTTTGTGCTTTTCGACCAGCTGCGCCGCGCTGAGTCCGTCGGATGCTTCCGCGACGATCCGGCAGGAACCTTCGCTCTCCAGGATGCCCCGGAGGCCGCGGCGCACAATGTCATGATCGTCGGCAAGAATGGCGGTGGTCATGGTGAAAGGGTCGTCGAGTCCGGAGAAAGGGTGAACTCGGCATGGAGGCGGGTGCCTTGTCCCGCTCGGGAAAATACATTGAGCCGACCGCCGGCGACATGAACCCGCTCGGCGATGCCGGCGAGCCCGAGCGAATCGCGGCGGGCCAAAGCCGCGGGTGCATCGAATCCGTGGCCACGATCGCTGATCTCGACCTGTAACGCCCGGTCATCGGCCGTGACAGTGACGACGGCGGCTTTAGCTCCGGAGTGACGTGCCACATTGGTGAGCGCCTCCTGCACCATGCGGAAGACGGTTGTTTCCAGCTCTGAAGGGAGGCGGGTTTCAGGGAGTGAGAGTTCGAGCTCCACCTGAATGCCGGTTTGATTTTGGAAGAGCCGCGTTTGCCATTCCAACGCCGGCCGGAGGCCAAGATCATCGAGCACGCGTGGTCGTAATTGCAGCGAGAGTTCCCGCACCGTTTGCAGCAACTCTCCCGTTACGCCCAACGCGTCCTGCAACGGCTCGCTCGGGGCGCAATCGCGGGCGGCTTCCAGCTGGAAACGCAGCCCGGTCAGCAGCTGCCCAATTTGGTCGTGGAGCTCCTGCGCCAAGGCGCGTCGTTCCTCCTCCTGCACCCGCAAGAGGCGGTTCGACAGCGCTTGCAGCCGTGCCGCATTTTCCTCGGCGTTTTCCTCGGCCTTACGACGGACCAGGATTTCCTGCTCCAGTTCGCGCGTGCGCGCAGTGACCTGCGCGGCGAGCGACTGATTCAATTCCGCGAGCTTCAACGCAAGTTTGGCGTTGAGGCGTTCGGTGTCGGCGCGCTTCAGCGCGTTGTTCAACGAAAAAACCAGTTCGGTCATCGTGCTGGATCCACGCAGAAGGCAGTCATGGGCTCCGAGCTTGAAGGCCGCAATCGTCGTCTCCGCTTGATCAAAATTGGCCAGCACGATCACTGGCAAATCTTCGTCCCGGGCTCGGAGTTGTCGCAACGCATCAAAGATCTCGAGGGTATCCAGATTCGGTCCGAGGACGACCCCGTCAAAGGTGAGTTCGCCGGCAAGGAATCGGGTCAACGTGGCCGGAGGCTCAGCCCAGACCTGCAGGCGGGCCGCACCCGCGGCGAAGAACAGGGCCGCGGACGAACGTTCCTGGTCGTCCGGATCAACGAAGAGGACCTGATATTGCCGGGCTGGACTGGTGCGGGTTCCGGCGGACAGGCGACTTTGATGCTTGAGGTGGGTTCGCTGGATCACCTCGTGGATCCGGCGGAACTCGGCAGAGTTTTTGTCGATGCAATCGACTGCGCCCGCGCGGAGTGCGCGCACCGCGAGTTCGTGCTGACCTTCGCCACTCACCATGATGACGGGCGTGGGATCGCGCCGCGCGGCCAACTCGCCGAGAACCTGGAGTCCGTCCAAATCCGGCATCCTGAGATCAAGCATCAGAATGTCGTAGTCTCCTCGTTCCATTGCCTGCAGGCAGGCGCGCCCCGAGTTGACGATCTCCAACGTACAGTCTGCGCTGGTTCGGTCGAAATAGAGCTGTACAATATCAGCAACCTGCGGGTCGTCTTCGGCGTAGAGAACGCGGATCATTGGACTTCAGCGTGGATTAGGTTTGGCCCACCGGTGGCAACCCAAGCGAGTTCGCGGTTGTGACGAAAGGTATTTCTTCTCCGATCTCGTGCGAGCGCTGGTCACGCGCAGCAGCGCTGAGACCCGGCCCTGGATGCTTGTCGTTCCCGGCGTCATCTCAAGTTGGCCGTTCGCGGGAGCGCCAGGATACGAGTTGCCAGGCGGACGTGAACGATCGCGCGGCTAAGACCGGCGCGCGTAGATTTTCTGCAGCATTGTGACCGATGCCGTGGCACTCGGATGAATGACGCCGGCGGGCCGCGCCGGAGCGAGGCTGCAACGGAGCAGGAGTTGCTCGTTCTCCTTGTCGAGTTGGAGAATTTGCAAGATGCGGCCGCGCGTAGTTTCGAGCTGGTCCCGGGTCTGAGGATCGCGAGCTGAAGCGGCGGGGACCGTGCGCAGGGCATTAAGTGTGACGTCGAGTTGGGCTAGCAGCCCGCGTTTGCGATCCAACAAGGCGGCGTCGGGGACGCGCTGTTGCTGTCTGAGAAATCGATTTTCATCGAGAACACACTGGTAGATTTCGTCGCAGAGCTGGTGATGGGCCTGGATCGTCTCAGATTGGGTCATGGTGTAGCGGCGGCCTGGGCGGAAGGGGTGGATCGGGAAGTGGCAACGTTCTTACTCGAAGCCGAATCGAAAAAGCGGGTGACCTGATTACCAATCCGTTCGCGCCAGTCCAAGTGTTCTATTCTCCATTTCGCCATGGTGACGAGTTCGGCGAAATCGGGGCTGGGAGTGGTACCTCCCGCGTCAACGATGGCTTGGTACGAGGATTTGGCCCGATCGTTCATGCCCAGTCGCTCATAGCATAACGCGAGCTGGTAGGTGACCGGTAGACGCCAGGTGGGCTCAGGTGAGAGTTCCCAAAGGCCGGCATAAATCGCGCGCGCGTTGAGGGTATCGCCCGTCTCAAAGAAATCGTTGGCCAGGTGGTTGCCGGTCCGGCGCTGCCAATAGGCCCAACGCTTCGGGTCGACGGCGATGCGCGATTTCTCGGTCCGCAGCAGTTCGAGGGTCGAGGCGAAGGCTTCCTGAGGACGCTTCAGTTCCCGAAGCGAAATCGCGAGCAGGTAGCGGGCCTCGGGGATGTTTTCATCTTCAGGCCATTGCTCGATATAGGTACGCAGCGTGTTCACGGCCTTTTCGAGTTCCCCCTGCAAGCGGAGGGCGAAACCAGCTTTAAAATGCGCCCGCGCCCGGTCAGCCGGCGCCAGATCCAAGAGACGAAGGCGGGTGAAAAACTTACTGGCCTCAAGATACTCCCCAGCGACGAAATGCGTCTCGGCGATTTCAAACTGCGCCGTCTTGGCGAGTAACTGATACCGGTCGAACCCTTCACCCGGCAGTTTCAGCGTCGAGCTAATCACATTATAAAAACGCGAGATCGCGGTCTTGTGCGCGCCGAGGGCCCGGAGAGTACGCCCGAGATCGAGCAGCGCATCGGGCACGCGTTCGTCATCCGGGTAGTCCTTCAGGTACCGTTCATAGATCGCTGCTGCTTTGGTCAGCATGCCCTGTTTCCGGTGCATGTACGCCAAGCCAAGCAATGCCGTCTTGTGATCGACATCGCTGGCTCCGCGAGCATTGAGAACCTGCCGAAACGCAATGTCCGCTGCTTCATAGTCGCTTCGTTCCGTTAGCCGCGAACCGAGCGTGAGCATGCTCTGAATCTCTTCCGCATCCCGGAACTTGGGCGCCTCAACTTCGGGAACGACTGTGGCCACTTCCACGGCTTTGGATCCCTCCGGAGCTGCCGGCTGGGCCGAGGATGGCTCCGGCTGGACAGCGGGTGTCGTCGCCGCCGGAGAGGCGGCTGCCGTCGCGTCGGCTCCTTGGCTGGGGGCCCCGATAAGAATCCACCCAGCGCAGAGGTGCACGAAACGAGAGGGCAAGCAGAGGCGACGGATCATCAGGGCGTTTGGCGATAGGTGGCGGAACTAGGTGGGATCGAGGCCGGTGCCGCGGGAGCCGCCGGAGCGACGGGTACCAGCAGCGTGACATCAGCAGACGCGCGCCCGGCCCCGGGAATCTGGAAGAAGGGCAGAAAGTCCTCGGCCCGAATGGTTGGAGTCAGCGAATCGCGCATGATCGGTTGCGGCTCCTTGATCGGACCAGGAAGCAACGGCTGGAAATTCGCTGGTTCCCCAGTCGACGGATTGATCTCCGGGTTGGATGCCGCCGACGAATCTGATGGAGTCGGCCTCTCGTTGGGCAGAGTCGTCACATCCTCGCTGGCGTCTCGAGGAGGAGGTGGAAGATGTGACTCGAGTGGAACAGAAGGCGTCGGGATGGGCGGGGGAGAACGAAAACGGAGAGGAGGAGCGCCGACGGTGGACAGGTACGGGATTGCTCCCGCGTGGTGCAGTTCGGGTCCACTCCCAGGCGGACGGATTCGCGACAACGCAAAGGCGTTGTCGGTCGCTGTAGCCGGCAGGAGCACGAGCAGCAGGCAGTTCAATGCCTTGCTCAAGCCCGCCGGTGAAAGCGGTGGTTCGCGATGATTCATTTCGAAAAAGACGGTCCATATAATTGGATTGTCCTGATTATGCCCGCGTCCCTATCGGCACGTACCGAAAAAATCTGAAACCTATCTGCGCCCGGGGAATAGCCGACGCGCGTTTGCAAGCGGCGGGAGATGCCTGTTGCTAACCGATTACACCCTCGAGGAGGAAACGGAGATTTCGTCCGAGCTCGTCGAGTTTATACGGCTTCTGCATAAAAGAGGGCCGTCCCAGCTTCTCAAAGTCGGCGCGGGCTTCGGCTGTCAGGTGTCCACTGACAATGATGACTTTCAACGCCGGCCGGCAGATCCGAATCACCTTTAATACATCCAATCCACTTGCTCCGGGCATGTTCAAATCGAGCAGGACGGCATCAAAGTGGCGGGATTGATCGCTCACGGCCTCGATGGCCTCCAGGCCGGAGGCAGCTGTCGTGGTACGGTAGCCTTTACGCGTGAAAGCGTTTGAGAGCAGAGACCGGAGGGATTCCTCGTCGTCGACAATCAACAGCGATTCCGTGCCGCCCGGGAATTCGCCCGGACCCGTGCTCGTGACGATGGCCACCGGCGATTCGGCCAGCGGCAAGTAGACGCGAAAGGTGCTTCCGATGCCGGGAGTGCTCTCGACGTCGATGAATCCCTGGTGCGAAACGACAATTCCATACACCACCGCCAAACCCAGGCCCGTGCCTTGGTTGCCTTGTTTCGTGGTATAGAAGGGCTCGAAAATTCGCTGTCGCACGTCCGCGGTCATGCCGGTACCCGTATCCGAAACCTCGAGACAGGCATAGATTTGGGCCGACGTGGCGCCCAGTTGCGTCAACGTGCTACCGGAAACGGTGCCGGTGGTCAGCGTGATCGTGCCACCCGACGGCATGGCATCGCGGGCGTTCACACATAGATTGAGGACGATCTGCTGCAGTTGGTTCTGGTCGGCCAGGAGTGGTGGCAGGCGATCATGCAACGCCAATTGGGTCGTCACCGTGCGGGGAAACGTTTCCCCGATCAACGTGATCAGATCACGCGTCAGCTGGTTAAGGTCCACCGGAGAAAAACGGACCTCGGTCTTGCGACTGAACGTGAGAATCTGTCGGACGAGTCCGCTCGCCCGCTGCGCGGCCCGATGAATCTCGCGCAAACCTTTCTGTAGGACGGCGGGGTCCTGGGGAGTCTGCTGGCAGAATTCGGAATAGCCGTTGATAATCGCGAGCAGGTTGTTGAAGTCGTGCGCGATGCCACCTGCAAGCGTGCCGAGGCTTTCCATCTTTTGGGCCTGCCGGAGCTCATGCTCCAGTTTCTTTCGTTCCGTAATGTCTTCACGGAGACAGAGGAAGTTGGTGATTTCGCCGGTCGGGCCGCGGAGACAGGAGACCTTGACCGATTCCCAAACCGTCAGGGTGTCACGCCGGGAGGTGCGAAGTTCTCCACGCCATTCGCCGCCGCTGCGGACCGTGGTCCAGAAATGATCGAAGGAAACCTGATCGGGATGTCCGTCCCGCAACACCTCGATGTCACGATCGAGGATGTCTTCGAGCGTGTGACCGCTGACCGCCGTGTACTTGGAATTCACATACTGCGCCCGGCCGTCGAGATCGGTGATCACGATGGACACGGGCGACTGCTCGACCGCGCGGGACAGGCGGTAAAATTGTTCCTCGGCCAGGCGCTGCCGTGTGATGTCGCGGCCCACCGCGCGGATGGCGATGATCTCCTGCGCCTCGTTGCGGATAACGGTTTCTTCCCAGGAAAACCAGCGAATGCCCTGCGGCGTCAGCCATCGATGCTCGGCGACCGCGTGATGCGGGGGCCGGGTGAGTTCGGCCGCGGAGGCGTTCAGGTTCCCAATATCGTCCGCATGAATGAGGTCGGCCACGCGCAAGTCTGCGACATTGTTCGTGGCCCGCCCGAATTTGCGGGCAAAGGAATTGTTCGCCGCGAGGATCTGGCCCTGGAGATCACGACAATAGGCCGAGTCGGCACTGGATTCCCAGGCCCCCAGCCAGTGATCAAAGGGCGACTTACGCACTTCGATCGCCGGCGATTCAGTCAGCAAAGCGGACATGTAAGGAATATCGGCCGGGTGGGCGATTGCTTGAGTGGACACGGTAAGGGCACGCCCGCTGACATTCATCGATGAGATGGAGATGGGGTGATGCTGCCGTCTGATTACAGCAGACCTTGCAGCATGGAGGGCAGACGCTGGAGCGAGTTGGCGAGGGACGCGCGTGCGAGCCGTGACTCCGGGCCATCTGCGTCGTACAGAATCTTCCAACCGGGCAGGTCGAGCCACGAGTCCGCCTCGATCAGCGTGACCTGTTCGAAACCGCCGGAAATCCCGGCATGCCTCACCAAGTGGTCGGCCACCTGGACGGCGGCAGCGAAGAGATTGTGGCGCGGCGCCGCTTCCGGATCGTTGTGGTAGTGCAGCGCAAAAACGATTTCCTCGGAAAGCTGATGGCGCGCAATATAGTGCGCGCCGATGCGGCCGTGGTCCCAGCCGATCACGTCCCGTTCCATCTGACAGAAGGCCTCGGGGGTGGCGGCGGGAGTAGCCATTAGCTGACGCAGCTGATCCGGAAAAGCGTAAGCCATTACGATCTTGCCGACATTGTGCAGCAAGCCGATGAGGTAATCGGTGTCGTCGTCGATATGGAGGGGCGTCGAAGCGATGATTTCGCGCGTCAGAATCGCGGTTCCGATGCTGTGCGTCCAGAGTTCCTTCCAAGGTAGCGTCGCCGCCGTGGATTGCTGTAACTCCTCGAGTTCCTCGATGACGGGAGTCGCCATGGAGAGTTCGCGGATTTGTCGCAGGCCGAGGAAGAAGACGGCTTCCTCGATATTATTCACCCGGGCGGAGAGCCCGAAGTAAACCGAGTTGACCATGCGCAACAAACGGGCGGAGAGCGATGGGTCGCGGCGGATGACCTCGGCAATTTGCGAGTTCAGGCTTTGCTCGGAACGAACCAGACTGCTCAAAGCGAGATTCACGCTTTGGAGGGACGCGAGTTTGGGACAGCGATCGATCCGTCGCTTGATCTCGCTTTCAATGAAAGGAGTTGCGACGGCGGGAGGTGCTGCGGAAATTACATCGTACATATGGAAACCGGCAGAAAGCGGGACTATGAAGTCGGGCGGAGAAGCCGGTTTCAGATAACATCGGTTCCCCGGACCCGCGCTTGAGGATGAATCCACTTAAGAAATACAGGAGCGCGCCGAAAACGAAATATCTCCACTTGTCGCCCGCGAAACTCCAGTCGCTCCTGCAGAACGGTCTCGTTCATCATCGCGCCGGCCGATTGGCCGAGGCAGATTCGCATTACCGGCAGGCCCGGGTCGCTGCGCCGAAGAATTTTGACGCGCTTCATCTTTCCGGCTTACTGGCTCAGCAACGGGAGCAACTCAGCGAAGCGATTGGTTTTCTGGGGAAGGCGCTGAAAGTGAACCCGCGCGCGGTCTTGTGTGAGGTGCGGCTGGCCGGCGCGCTGCTCGCCGCGAAACGAACCGCCGAAGCGGAACAGCATCTGCGTCACGCCATCGCGCTGAAACCGGATTTTCACGAAAGCTGGGATCAACTCGCACTCTGTTTAAAGGCGCAGGACCGTTTGGATGAAGCCATCATTTGCCACGAAAGGGCTTTGGCTTTAAAGCCGGATCACGCGGCGGGTTGGGTGAATTTTGGATTCACGCTCCGGGTGGCCGGTCGTATTCCGGAAGCGTTACGCTGCCATGAGCGTGCGCTCACCCTCGCACCCGACTTCGCCGCCGCTCGCTTTGGACGCGCTCAATCATTCCAGCAGATGCATCAAATCCACGAAGCGGTTGCGGAGTACGATGCGTACCTCCAGCTGCAACCGCACTCACACGAGGCGCGGAGCAACCGGCTGTTCGCGATGCAGAATCTCCCGGGAGTGACGCGTGAGCAGATCTTCGCGGAGCATGTCGCTTATGGCCGGTCATTGGGCACGTTTTCGTCTCCTGCCTTTGCCCAAGTGGCGGAGCCGCAAAGGCGTTTGCGCGTCGCCGTGCTTTCCCCCGACCTGCGGCAGCATTCCTGTGCCTATTTTCTGGAGCCACTACTGCAACATCTCGATCGCGAGGAGTTCGAGCTCTTCCTTTATCATGATCACTTCCGCGAAGACGGCCTCAGCGCGCGGTTTCGCGCGCTGGCCGCTCAATGGCGCAATATTTCCGGCCAGTCCAATGTCATCGTGGGGCAACAGATCCGGGATGACCGTCCCGACATCCTGATCGACCTGGCGGGGCACACCGGGATTACGAACCGTCTTCCGGTCCTAGCGCGCCGGGCGGCTCCGGTGCAGGTCACGTACCTGGGTTATCCGGATACGACCGGCGTTCCGGCGGTTGATTTTCGCTTCACCGACGGGCTGGCGGATCCCGAAGACGACGCGGATGCATTTGCCACAGAAAAGCTGATACGTTTTGCGCCGACGGCCTGGACCTATTTGCCGCCCACCGAGGCTCCTGAGGTGGCACCTGCTCCGTGCCTGACTCAAGGCCGGATCACATTCGGCTGTTTTAATGATCTGGCTAAGATCACCGATCCCATGCTGGCCGTATGGGCGCGCGTCCTCGCGGGAGTGACCGGTTCGCGATTGCGCTTGAAAGGGCGCGGACTGGGTGACCCCGTTCAGCGGGCGCAGGTCGAGGTACGACTCACGGTCGCGGGCATTGCTCCGGAGCGAGTGGAGTTTCTTGAGCGTACGCCCGACACCGCGTCTCATCTTGCGCTGTATCATGGGGTGGACGTGGCGCTGGATACCTTTCCGTATCATGGAACAACCACCACCTGCGAAGCCCTCTGGATGGGGGTGCCGGTTGTCTCTCGCCTGGGTGACCGGCATGTGTCGCGCGTGGGCGCGAGCCTGCTGAACGCGGTTGGACACGCGGAGTGGGCTACGACTTCAGAGGAGGCGTATGTCCGCACCGCGGTGGCTCTGGCGAATGATCGCGAGCGACTGGCTGCGATCCGGCGGAACCTGCGGGAAGAGATGAAACGCGGGCCGATGCTGGACTATGCGGGCCAGGCGGCGGCGTTCGGTTCCGCCTTGCGCGCATGTTGGATCCAGTGGTGTCAGCGCACCCCGTCACTCACTCTCGTTGGAATTTAAAATGATCATGTCACCTCCCCTCATGGACGTGCGAATTGAACGCAGCGAACTGCTCAAAGTGGCGCAGGCGTTACCGGCGGCCCCGCGGATCTTTGCGCGCGTCAGCGCATTGTTGAACGACGAGAATTCGTCGATCGATGAAATCACCTCCTTGCTCAGGCGGGACCCGGCGCTGACGGCGCGGATTCTCCGGATGAGCAACAGCGTGGCTTACGCGGGTAACGAACCGGTGGACTCGTTGGATGAAGCGGTTCAGCGAGTCGGATTCGGCGATACATATCGGATTGTTGGATTCGCGACGGCTGCGCAAGTGGTGCAACAGCATCTCGGGTTTTATGGCGTTTCGGCGGCGCAGTTTCGGGAGAACGCGTTGTTGACGGCCTTGATCATGGAGCGCCTCGCAGACCTGGCGGGACTTGACACCCGGAGCGCCTATACCGCCGGCTTGCTCCGTTCCATTGGGAAGGTGGCCTTGAACCGGCTTGGTGCCTCCCGGGCGGGTCCGGGAAGTTACGAAGACGACGGCCACGGCCCCTTGTTGGAGTGGGAAATGAGCCGTTGTGGGACGGACAACGCCCAGGTGGCGGCGCTCGTGTTGGAAGAGTGGCGGTTTCCAGCGGCGACGGTGCAGGCGGTGGGTGCGCATTACGCTCCGGCCGAGACATCGCCGCCGCTCGCGAAGCTGCTAAACGTGGCGGCGGCGGCGGCGGAGCGGTGTGGCCACGGCTGGCCCGGCGAGTGGTCGTATTGGGAAGGATCGGCGAAATGGTTGGACCTGCTTTCAATGGGAGAAGATCTGGTGCAGGAGTCCGTTCGCGAAGCGCTCGAAGCCTTTGGGCCGGTGCGGGCGGCAGTGGGTTGACGCTAAAACGAGAAATCCCATTTGCCTCTCACTTCTTCAATCAGTGCGGATTCCGTCGGTTGTGACGGCAGACCGATTCAGCGCTTGGCAGGCAAAAGTGATTTCTGCCAGAATCTTCCGTCCGTATTTTTCGATACCGGTGTTTAAATTTTTCTATGAACGTTCCGTATTTTGATCTGAAGGGTCAGATTCAGTCGATTCGTCCCGAGCTCGATCGCGTGATCGCCGAGCAGTTGGACAATTGCTCCTTCTGCCTGGGGCCCGCGGTGGAAAGCTTTGAGCGCGATTTCGCGGCTTACGCTGGTACCACGTTTTCCTTGGGATTTAATAGTGGGACATCGGCGCTGCATGTGGCGGTGCGGATGTTGGATCTTCAGCCGGGTGATGAGATTATCACGACCCCGATGACCTTTGTCGCGACGAGCTGGGCGATTGTATATTGCAACGCCAAGCCGGTCTTCGTGGACATTGATCCGCTCACGATGAACCTCGATCCGTCAAAGGTCGAAGCGGCGATCACGCCGCGCACCAGGGCGATCATGCCCGTGCATCTCTTCGGGCAGCCCTGCGATCTGGATCCTTTGGTCGCACTGTGCGCGAAGCATAACCTGACGTTAATCGAAGACGTCGCGCAGGCTCACGGGGCCAAGTATAAAGGCAAGCCGGTGGGCACGTTTGGAAAAACCGCCGGGTTTAGCTTTTATCCCGGAAAGAACCTGGGAGCCTGCGGTGAAGGCGGTCAACTGGTGACGGATGACGAAGGGCTGTACCGTCGGGCGAAGGCGCTGCGGGAGCACGGCTCGGCGGTCCGCTATTATCATGACGAGATTGGCTACAATTATCGCATGGAAGGCATCCAGGGAGCGGTACTGGGAGTGAAGTTGAAACATCTGCCCAAGTGGACGGCGCGGCGGCGGGAGATTGCGCATCGTTATCACCAGCTGCTGGCCAGCACGCCTCTGACGCTGCCGGTCGAGGCGCCGTATGCCGGGAGCGTGTATCATCTCTATGTGGTGCGGCATCCGCAGCGCGACGCGTTGCGCGAGTTTCTGACCAAGGCGGGAATTGGCTGCGCGTTGCATTACCCGCTGCCCCTGCACCTGCAGAAATGCTTTGCCGACCTCGGCTATAAAGCCGGCGACTTTCCGCTCGCGGAGCAGGTGGGTCGGGAGTGTCTCAGTCTGCCGATTTATCCCGAGCTTACCGACGCGCAACAGGACGCCGTGGCCGCTGCGATCGTGAAGTTTTTCCAATCGGCAGGAGCGTGATGCCGCGTGATTAAACGGGCTCCCGGATCACGGGAGTCAACGCTCGCGAGGATTTGCCCCACCCTTCGCTCGTTTCGAACTGCCCCACTTCCGCACGAGCGAAACAGCGGATTATTTGATCTTGGTGCGCAGGTCTCCTTTGGTGGGTGAATCGGGCAGCGCGACGGCGCCGGGGAAGAGGCCGGCGCCGCCCGGTTCTTCATTGCGCAGCGGTCGGCAAAAAGTGCAGGCCCCGCGGCGCCGTTGCCGGGATCCGAAACGGGTTTCCTCCGGCTCAAAATAATTACCTGCTTTTGATTGTTTGTCAGCTGCTTGGGTTTATACGCGTTGGCTGGCTCGGGATTTGCTTTTTAAAGGGATATGTCCACCGCCCCATCGACTACGACCCGGTCATCACCACCTTCAACCCTGTTGGCCGAGGTTAAGCGAGTGCTTGGCAACTACACCGATCAGCCCGGAGATCTGGCGAAGTGGCAGGGCGTGCTGCAAGTCCGGCGCGCAACGGCCGCGGCCATCGCCGGCCTGCCTCCGTTGCAGAAGACCGGTCCCGAGGTCGAGGCGGCGTTCGCGCTCCTCGATCTATTCGCGCAATCCGGCGCGGGCGATCAACCGGCCGAGGCCGAGGATGTCGCGCTCGCCGCGGCGTGCGGCAAAAAAAAGTGGCCCGGTTTGCTCGCAGCCATGCTCCTGGTGCCCTCGTGGCAATGGCCGGCGTCGCCGCGCCTCGATGACGTGCCAACCTGGCTCTGGGCGCACTACACCGAATATCTTTTCCGCGGCCCCGACGGTTTCTCCCGCCCCGGCCAGACCGAAATTTTTGCCGCCCACTATCTGGTGCGCCTCGAGGAACTCGCGCGTTGCGCCGGACAAAATCGTGGCTCGGCTGCGGTGCGCAGCGCGTTGTCGGTTTATCTTTCGAAGGGGAACTGCATCCCTCTTTATTTCAACAACAGCTCTCTGCGCCGGCATCTTGAAGTGCGGGCGCGGGTGCTCGCGCTCGGTCTGGGCGTCGGCGCGCAGGAGGATATTGCCGCCTATCCGCGCGAAGGCCGCCGCTTGCGCCTCGGTTTTGTGAGCCGCCATTTTGGGTCGCAGACGGAAACTTACACGACCCTGCCGACCTTCGAGCAACTCGATCCCGACCGCTTCGAGGTGATGCTGTTTGCGCACCACGAGACCAACTCTCCGCTCGAGGAATTTGCGCGTTCCCGCGTCTCCACGTTCCAAAAGTTGACCGGCGATCTTGCCAGTCAGGTGGAGATGCTCCGCGCCGCCGTGCTCGATGTCGTGGTGTTC